>Ga0335085_10009536_pt1 | contig 14636 bp, 11 predicted proteins | sample Lox_Sample_45_FD_206712 | JGI IMG/M metagenome (GOLD analysis project Ga0335085, IMG submission 206712) | Soil microbial communities from Loxahatchee National Wildlife Refuge, Florida, United States - Lox_Sample_4.5 | ecosystem: Environmental > Terrestrial > Soil > Wetlands | place: USA...
TCATCGAGGGACAGGGCTATCGCTGTCACTAACCGACTGATCAGTCCATGCGAGTGCAGCTGGAATCCGTAGCCAGCCGCATTTGACCCACGAAGCCGCCATGGCTCTACGGAAACGGGTCAACTCACAGTCAGGCCTTGAGCATACAGGACCGCGGCCCAGGACCACGGGCCGGAGGTTGTGAAGGGCGGACAAGTCAGGGCGCAAGCTTCTGAGCTTCCGGATGGCGAGCCGCACCTCCGGCGTCCACCGTGGTCGCGGTCCCAGCGGGATACCGGGTTCGAATGTGGCATCCTGCTCGTCTCCGAGCTCGTCCCTGTGGGCAACGCCATCCGGGATCGGAGACGAGGATCCGGAGACCTTTCCTGTGCACCTCGGCGGTGCGCTGGAGTCCTTCGGGGACGAGGCGTGATACTGCGTCCCCATGGGGGCATTGCCGGTCAGTGACCTTTCTCCACGCGACCTCGAACCCATTCTGGCCGTCGCCATCAAGCTGGCTGCGCCCTTCGATCTCGAGAACATGCTCGGCGAGGTGGTCAGCGCCGCTCGCCAGGTGCTCCGGGCAGAGCGTGCGTCGGTCTGGCTCTACGAGGCCGCGACCGACGAGCTCGTGCTGCGCTTCGCTGGCGAGCTTGCCGCGGTGCGGGTCCGGGCCAGCACCGGGCTGGTGGGGACCTGCGCCCAGAACCGCTGCCTGATCAACGTGCCGGACTGCTATGCCGACGCGCGCTTCGATCCGAGCCTGGATCAAAAGACGGGCTACCGGACCCGCTGCCTGCTGGCGCTGCCACTGATCGGCCACCGCGGCGCGCTCGTCGGCGTGATGCAGGTGCTCAACAAGATCTCGGGCGCCTTCGTCGCCGAGGACGAGGTGCTGGCCACGGTGCTGGCGGCCCAGTGCGCCGTGGCCCTGGAGCGGGTGCGGGTGATGGATGCTCTGCTCGAGGGCGAGCGGATGCGGAAGGAGCTGGAGATGGCCCGGGTGGTGCAGCGCGCCACCCTGCCTGCCCGGATGCCGCTGGTCCCTGGCTACGACATCCATGGTGCGTTTGATCCTGCGGCGCTCACCGGCGGCGACACCTTCGACCTCGCCCTCGTCGATCAGGGGCTGCTGGTCGTCCTGGCCGACGCCACCGGGCACGGGATGGGCCCCGCCCTCTCCGTCTCCCAGATGCAAGCAATGCTGCGCATGGCCTTCCGTCTCGGCACCGGCCTGGAGGCGGCCTTCATCCAAGCGAACAACCTGCTCGCCGAGGGCCTGCCTGGAGACCACTTCATCACCGCCTTCATCGGCCTTTTGGATCCGGTGGGGCACCGGCTGAGCTTCCACAGTGCCGGCCAGGGCCCGATCCTGCTCTTCCGTGCCACGACCGGTGAGCTGGAGACGCACCGGCCCACCAGCTTCCCGCTGGGGGCCATGCCGCTCACCACGCTGCCGGCCGCGCTCACCGTGGAGCTGGAGCCGGGCGACATTCTGGCCGTCCTCTCGGACGGCTACCTGGAGCACTGCGACGCCGACGGGCAGGAGTATGGTCAGGAGCGGGTTGCCCAGGTGCTTCGGGAGCATCAGCACAGGCGCATGGCGGAGCTCGCCGGCATGCTGCTCCGGTCAGTGCGCGCTTTCGCCCGCGACGCGCCACAGGAGGACGACATGACGGCGGTGCTGATCAAGCGGGAGCTGCCGCCGGCCATCGCCCGGTTCGCGCGCCGCATCGACACCGTCGGCGCGATCTTCGACTTCGTGGGCAGAGAGTTCGCTCGACACGAGATCGACCCCTCGCTGCGCCGCCCGGTCGAGCTCGCCCTGGAGGAGCTCTTCACCAACATGGTCAAGTACGGCCGCGGGGGCGGTGCCGAGGTGCAGCTGTCGCTGGTGCCGATCCCCGGCGGCGTGGAGGCCATCCTCGTCGATGAGGGAGTCGAGCCCTTCGACCCCACCGCCGCGCCGGAGGTCGACGTTCTGCGCCCGCTCTCCGAGCGGCAGCCGGGGGGGTTGGGAATTCATCTGGTGAAGCAGCTGGTCGACTCGATCGGCTACGAGTACCGCGCCGATCGCCGGGAGAGCCGCATCACCTTCCGCAAGACGCTGCCTGGGTCATCGCCCTCTGGCGCCGGAGGCCGAGATGCTCTCGATTGATCGACGTCCCGACGGCGTGGTCGTGGTCGCGGGGCGCCTGGACGCCGCCCAGGCCCTCGCCACCCAGCAGTTCCTCGATCAGGTGGAGGGGGTGGTGACGCTGGACCTCGCCGGACTGCAGTACATCTCGAGCGCCGGACTGGGGGTGCTGCTGAAGACACAGAAGCGGCTGATGAGTTCGGCGGGCCGGCTCCAGCTGGTGGGCCTCACCAAGCACCTGCGCGATGTTTTCCAGTATTCCGGATTCGACCGGATCTTCGAGATCGTGGAGGCCGGATGACGGCGACCAACCTTTCGCGCCGCCCGGCGTAGTTGTGACCAGGGCCACCGACGAGGAGTTGGTGCAGCGCTGTCGGAACGGCGACGCCGGCGCTTTCCGGGTCCTGGTCGCTCGCTACGAGCGACCGCTCTACAACGCCGCTTACCGGGTGCTCGGCAACGCCGAGGACGCCAGCGACGTGACCCAGGTGGCCTTCATGGGGGTGGCGGAGCATCTCGATGACTACGACTCGGAACGCAAGTTCTTCAGCTGGATCTACCGCATCGCCATCAATGCGGCGCTCAACCTGGCGCGCCGCAACCGCCGCGACGCACCACCGGGAGCCGAGGATGCGGCGGGCGGGGATCCGGCCGGGAGCGTCGAGGCGGCGACGCCCGAATCCTGCTTTGGCGAGACGGAGCAATCCGCCCGCCTGCAGCGGGGCATCATGCAGCTGAGCGCCGAGCACCGGGCGGTGCTGACGCTGCGCCACTTCTCCGGCTGCAGCTATCGAGAGATCGGCCGCATCCTCTCGATCGAGGAGCGCGTGGTGAAGTCGCGCCTGTTCGAGGCCCGCCAGCGGCTCCGCGTGCTGCTGGGCGACCTGGAGCGCCGGTGACGCCCCCCTCCCGCCAAATTTTGCTGATGCAGACAGCGCTCGACGGCGAGGCCACCGCCGAGGAGTTGCAGGAGCTCGATCAGCTGCTGGCGGCGGATGCGGAGGCTCGCGCCGAGTACGACGCGCTGCGGCATCTGTTCCGCGCGCTCCAGGCGCTGCCTGAATTCGATCCTCCGCCAGGCCTGGCCGAGTCCGCCGCGAAGCGCGGCCAACTTCGTCTCTCACAGCGTGTAGTTGTCAACACGAGCGGATCGGATGCGCCTGCGCTCCCGACCGCCGCGGGAATACCAAGGGGGCTGATCATGAGTCAGAGGCTGAGCAAGTACACCATCCTGGGCGGAAGCCTGGTCGCGGCTGCCACCATCTTCGTCGTTGGGCGCTACATGCTGAACGTCCCATCTCACGAAGAGGCGATGGGGACCGTGGCGCCCGCGGAGCGCTACCGGGCGAAGCAGATCCAGGCCTCGGACGTGAAGCTTGGCGACCAGGCGATCACCCAGCTGATGCAGACCGAGTCCTTCGAGCGGATCATCAAGGATCCGCAGATGCGCGCGCTGGCCCTGGACCCGGGCTTCCAGGCGTTGGCGCGCACCCCCGAGGCGCTCGCGGCGCTGTCCCGGGCTCCCGAGGCGGTAGCGGCGCTGGCGCGCAACCCCGAAGCGCTGGCGGCGCTGGCGCGCAACCCCGAGGCGGTGGCGGCTCTGTACCGTTCGCCCGAAGCGGTGGCGGCGTTGTCCCGGGCTCCCGAGGCGATGACGTCCCTGGCCCGTTCGCCGGAGGCGCTGGCGGCGCTGGCGCGCAACCCCGAGGCGGTGGCGGCGCTGGCCCGTTCGCCCGACGCGATGGCGGCGCTGGCGCGCAACCCCGAAGCCATGGCGGCGCTGGCGCGCAACCCCGAGGCGATGGCGGCACTGGCGAAGGGAGCAGACGCGCACGCAGCGGTGGCCCGTTCGCCCGAGGCGGTGGCGGCGCTGTCCCGTTCGCCCGAGCTGATGGCCGTGTTGTCCCGTTCGCCCGATGCGATGGCGGCGCTGGCGCGCAACCCCGAGGCGATGGCGTCGCTGGCCCGCGCTCCCGATGCGATGGCGGCGCTGGCCCGTTCGCCCGATGCAATGGCGGCGCTGGCGCGCAACCCCGAGGCGATGGCGGCACTGGCCCGCTCGCCCGACGCCATCGCGGTGCTCGCCCGTTCGCCCGAAGCGATGGCTGTGCTGGTTCGTTCGCCCGATGCCGTTGCAGTGCTCGCCCGTTCGCCCGATGCGATGGCCGTGCTGGGCCGTTCGCCCGAGGCGATGGCCGCCCTGGCCCGCAATCCCCAGGCATTCAGTGTGATGGCCAGGGATTCCGGCTTCCACGCGATGGCCATGAACCCGGGCTTTGCCCAGGCGCTGGTCCGTGTGCCGAACGCTGCGGCCACCGCGGAGACGAAGTAGCCGCTTCCTGCGCGCCCTTCCGGCGCCTGACCATCTGAGGGCCTAGCCGAACGCTCCGGCAAGGGGGCGAGGGCAACCGGCCGGCCTCGCTTCCGGTATGGTGGCCCTCTGGCTGCGAACACCGGAGGTTCGACCGGGTGCGTCCCCTCCTCTCGTTCCTGTTGCTGGTGGCGCTCTCACCGGCGCGCGCAGCCGAAGACGAGGCTGGAGCGCTCGGGCTCTCCTGGGTCGAGTCGCGCGACGTACGCATCATCCATCCGTGGCCGACGCTCAACTACCTCGAGCCCCTCGCGCTGCCCACCTTCAGCAACTCGCTGGCGTTTCAGAAGCGGATCTTCGGCTGGGTGCCTTCCCAGCGCACCACCGTCTTCCTCAAGGACTTCTCCGACTATGGCAACGCCTCGGCGACGGCCGCGCCGATCAACGAGATGATCTTCGACATCGCGCCGCTCTCGCTCGCCTTCGAGACCTTTCCCGCGAGCGAGCGGATGTACTCGCTCATGAACCACGAGCTGGTGCACGTGGCGACGATGGACATGTCTGCCCCCATCGACCGGTTCTGGCGCTTCGTCTTCGTCGGCAAGATCGTCGCCCAGGCACGCAACCCCGAGACGCTGCTCTACAGCTACCTCACCGTGCCGCGCTACACCGTGCCGCGCTGGTACCTGGAGGGCAGCGCCACGTTCCTCGACACCTGGATGGGGGGCGGGATCGGCCGCGCCCAGGGTGGCTACGACGAGATGGTCTTCCGCGCCATGGTGCGCGACAACGCTCGGTTCTACGACCCGCTCGGCCTGGCATCGCTGGGCGTCAAGCTCGACTTCCAGGTCGGAGTCAACGCCTACCTCTACGGCACCCGGTTCTTCACCTGGCTGGCTCTGGTGCACGGCCCGGAGCGCGTGGTCGCCTGGCTGAAGCGCGACGAGGGAAGCCGCGCCTACTACGCCGATCAGTTCGAGCAGGTGTTCGGTCTTTCTCTGGACCGGGCCTGGGACGACTGGATCAAGTTCGAGCACGAATTTCAGCAGCGCAACCTCGCCGAGATCCGCAAGTACCCCCTGACGCCGTACCGCGACCTGGTCCCCCACGCCGTCGGCTCGGTCTCGCGCGCCTTCTTCGAGGAGTCCACCGGCCTGCTCTACGCAGGCTTTCTCTACCCGGGAGTGGTCGAGCACGTCGGCGCGCTCGACACCCGCACCGGCGAGATCCGGCGGCTCACCGACATCAAGGGGGCCATGCTCTACCGGGTCACCTCGCTCGCCTGGGACCCGGACACCCGGACGCTCTTCTACACCGCAGACAACTCTGCGCTCCGCGACGTGATCGCGCTCGACGCGAGCACCGGCGAGGAGCGAATGCTGCTCGAGGACGCGCGGATCGGCGAGCTGGTCTTCAACCGGACCGACCGCTCGCTTCTCGGCGTCCGCCACGCCAATGGGTTGGCCACCCTGGTGCGCATCCCCTATCCATACCGGGAGTGGAAGCAGATCCACACCTTCCCCTACGGCGTGGTGCCCTATGACCTCGACGTCTCACCGGACGGCAAGCTGCTCTCGGCCTCCTGCAGCGAGGTGAACGGCGACCAGTACCTCAGGGTCTGGGAGCTGGAGAAGCTGGGACCCGATGAGGCCACGCCGCTCTCGGAATTTCGCTTCGGGCAGTCGGTCCCGGAGGGCTTCGTCTTCGCGCTCGACGGGCGCAGCCTCTACGGGAGCAGCTACTACACCGGCGTCTCTAACATCTTCCGCTACGACCTGGCCACCGGGAAGATGGGCGCGGTGTCCAACACCGAGCTGGGGTTCTTCCGACCGGCACCGCTGCCCGACGGCAAGCTGCTGGTGTTCCACTACACCGGCCAGGGCTTCGTGCCGTCGGTGATCGAACCGAAGGTGGTCGAGGACGTGAGCGCCATCCGCTTCCTCGGGACCGAGGTGGCCAAGAGGTACCCGGTGGTGACCTCGTGGCAGGTCCCGCCGCCGAGCGCGGCCGATCCCGAGGCGATCGCCGTCATCGGCCGCGGGCCGTACCACCCCCTGTCGGAACTGCGGGTGCGCGGCGTCTTCCCGGTGGTGGAGGGGTACATCATCCCCTCGGTCGCGCTCGGGCTGCACGCCGACATCGAGGATCCGCTCCGGATCCTCACGCTCGGGTTGACCGCCGCCTTCTCGCTCGGCGATGTGCCCGGCAACCAGCGTCCCCACATCTACCTCGACTGGCGCTACCTCAACTGGCACGGCGACATCGCCTGGAACAAGTCCGACTTCTACGATCTGTTCGGACCGACCAAGTACAGCCGCAAGGGGTTCGCCACCCACGTCGGATACGACCACTCATTCATCTATGACCCCCCGCGCCGGCTCGAGCTGAGGAGCGTGGTGGCGTACTTCGAGGGGATCGACACGGTCCCCGCCTACCAGAATGTCGCGGTCAACGTGCAGCGGCTGTTCACCGGCGAGGTGGGCCTTCACTACTCGATGTTGCGCCGTTCGCTGGGCGCCGTCGACAACGAGAAGGGGCTGACCTGGGACGCGGTGCTGAACGCCAGCCTGGTCAACGGCGACTTCATCCCCCAGGGTCGCGCCGGGCTCGACGTCGGCTTCGCGCTCCCGCTCCCTCACGCATCGATCTGGCTGCGCAGCGCGGCCGGTCTCTCCGGAGGCCCGGCCAGCAATCCGTTCGCCAGCTTCTACTTCGGTGCCTTCGGCAACAACTACGTCGACGATCACCCGGTCCAGCGCTACGTGGAGTGGACGAGCTTCCCCGGCTTCCAGATCAACCAGCTCCAGGGGCAAACCTTTGTCCGGCTGATGGTCGAGGGGAAGGTGCCGCCGCTGATCTTCGAGAAGGTGGGCACGCCCGCCTTCTTCCTCAACTGGCTCCGGCCGGAGCTCTTCGCCGCAATCCTGGCGACGGATCCCGGGCGTGGCGCCCCGGGGGTGATGCAGACCAGCACCGGTCTCCAGATCGACCTGCGCTTCAGCGTACTCTTCTGGTATGAGATGACGCTCTCCGCCGGCTTTGCCCTTGGGCTCCAGGAGTGGAAGCGCCTCAGCCACGAGTGGATGGTCTCGCTGAAGATTCTTTGACCCTCTGCGCGCGATGAATGCACCGTTCGCCCGGGTGCTCCTGGGGCTGCTCCCCGCCCTGACGCTGCTCGCCGTTCTGGTCTATCTCGACAGCTACAAGCTGGTCCGGCCACTGACGGTGGTGGCCCTGCTCACCTGCGGTGCGGCCATCGCCGCCGCGAGCTACCCGCTGAACCAGTTCGTCCTCCACCGTTTCGAACTGTCGCCCGCGGTCTTTTCCCGCTACGTCGCCCCGGTCACCGAGGAGTTCCTCAAGGCTCTGGTGGTGATGGCGCTCATCCGCTCACACCGCATCGGCTTCCTGGTGGATGCCGCGATCTGTGGGTTCACCGTCGGTACCGGCTTTGGCGTGGCCGAGAACCTCTACTACGTCCACCTCCTGCCCGGCGCCGGCGCCGGGACGTTCCTGGTGCGCGGCTTCGGCACCGCGCTGATGCATGGAGGCGCCACCGCCATCTTCGGAGTGCTGGGACTGGCGTCGTTGGAGCGGCGGCCGGACGCCTGGGTCCGCGCCTTCCTGCCGGGGCTCGTGCTCGCGGTGCTGGTGCACTCGGTGTTCAACCATTTCTTCCTCTCACCACTCCTCTCGACCAGCGGGATCCTGCTCGTGCTCCCGATCCTGTTCCACGCGGTCTTCGTCCGCAGTGAACGGTCCCTCGGCGAGTGGCTCGGCCGGGGTTTTGACGCGGACGCCGCCACGCTGGAGCTCATCAACTCGGGCCACTTCGCCGACTCGCCGGTGGGCCGGTACCTGCACGCCCTCGAGGACCGACTCGAGAGGACGGTGGTCGCCGACCTGCTCTGCTACCTGCGGCTCCACATCGAGCTGTCGCTCCGCGCCAAGGGAATCCTGCTCATGCGGGAGAACGGGTTCGAGGCGCCGCCGGTCGACCAAGGTACGCGCGAGGCCTTCGCCGAGCTCCGGTACCTGGAAACGAGCATCGGGCGCACCGGGCTCCGCGCGATCCGACCGATGATGGGCATGACCGGCAAGGAGCTGTGGCAGCTCTACATGCTCGGCCGGTAGTCCATTGGCGACGCTGATGCCCGGCGGGCCCGCGGGGACCCGGGCCGCCCTCGTCGCGCACATGCGCGGCACGCAACAGCGCCAGCCCGTCCGTTGCTCCGGGCGCTACGCGCGGCTGTGAGCTGGCAGGAGAAGAGCCTCAGTTTACTACGGATTTTTGTTGGCCCCGGAGGTGCAGTCCCGCGATGTGTCCCCCCGAGCGAAGCCGCCGGGGCCGCACCGGAGGCGTTTCATGCTCTCCTCATCCAACTCCCAATTCGCCGGACGGTGCGAGGCCTCCCTGGCGCCGGCTCGATTCCAGGAGGCCGAGACGCTCTCGATTGTTCGGCGCCCTGACGGCGCGGTGGTGGTCGCCGGGCGTCTGGGTGCCGCCCAGGCCCCCGCCATTCAGCAGTTCCTCGACCGCGTGGAGGGGGTCGTGAAGCTTGACTGCACCGCCCTGAAGTACATCTCGAGCGCCGGACTGGGGGTATTGCTGAGGACGCAGAAGCGGCTGATGGCCTCCGCCGGGCGGCTTCAAGTGGTGGGGCTCAACGAGCACCTGCGCGACGTCTTCCGATATTCCGGGGTCGACCGGATCTTCGAGATCCTGGCGGCCTGATGGTTCAATTGTGAGGATTGTTGCCTGCCGCGATCACCGCTCCGCCCACCGGGCCGGCCGCTTCTGGATGAACGCGTCGATCCCCTCGGCAGCGTCCGGCTCGAGCACGCTGGACGCCATCGACTCGCTGGTCGTCGCATACGCACGATCGAGCGGCTGCTCGATCTGCCGGTAGAAGGCGCGCTTCCCGGTCGCCACCACCTTCCCGCTTCGAGCGACGATGAGGCTCGCGAAGCGGGCGACCTCTGCGTCGAGCGAGCCCGGCGGGACGACCCGGTTCACCAGACCCCAGCCGAGCGCCGTCGGCGCGTCGATCATCTCGCCGGTGAGCAGGAGCTCCATCGAACGCTTGCGGCCGATGTTCCGGGCCACGCCGACGGCGGGGGTGGAACAGAAGATCCCGACGTTCACCCCGGGCAGGGCGAAGCGCGCCTCGTCAGACGCCACGGCCAGGTCGCACATCGACACCAACTGGCATCCCGCAGCGGTGGCGATCCCGTGCACGCGGGCGATGATCGGCTGCGGGATCTCGGTCATCTTGACCATCGTCCGGCTGAAATCATCGAAGAGCTTCTGCTGCCACGCCCGGTCCTGGCTGTGCGCGCGCAGCTCCTTGAGATCGTGACCCGCGCAGAAGCCCTTTCCCGCGCCGGCGAGCACCACCACGCGCGCCGTGCGGTCGTCTCCCAGCGCGTCGAGCTCCCTCTCCAGGGCGGCGATCATCGCCGACGATAGCGGATTGAAGCGCTCTCCACGGTTCAGGGTCAGGGTCACCACCCCGCCGTCGTCCCGCCGCAGGACGAAGCGCGTCTCGGCGGCGGCCTTTTCGCTGGCAGTCATGCCCGTCTACCTCGCTCTCGGGTGAGTCAGGTGGCTCTCTTGTCACGACGCATGGGCGCCCACAAGCAGAGGGCCCGGCAAGAGGGAGAAGAAGCGATGGAGCTCCTCCGAGCAGGTCCGTGCGCGGTCGCGGAACGACGAAGAATCCCGAAGGTCCTGCGTACCGCTCGCACCGTGAGCAGCGACATGGATGTCTGGCCCAGCCGATGCACGTCGGACCCAGGAGAATCGGAAGGCGCAGCGCAATCGGTTCGCTCGGGCGAGTTTCTTGCGTTCATTTCAGGCTCCGGCCGCAAGTCTTGCAGCGGATGCGGAGGGAAGACCCTGAGACACACGCGCATCGTCGTCTCCCAGTACGGCGGGCCCGATGAGCTTCGGGCAGTGGAGGAGGAATGCCCGGAGCCGAAGCATGGCGAGGTGCGAGTGAGGGTGCTGGCCGCCGGCGTGGCCTTGCCGGATGTGATGATGCGGGAAGGTATCCATCCCGAGACGCCGCCGCTCCCCTTCACACCAGGCTGGGATCTGGTTGGCGTGGTGGATCGGCTCGGCGAGGGTGTCTCCGGAATCGAGCCAGGCCAGATGGTTGCCGCGCTGCCGATCTTCGGTGCGTATGCGGAGTTTGTATGCCTCCCGCAGGGCGCATGCGTCCCGGTGCCAGCGGGGCTCGATCCCGCAGAGGCCGTGAGCCTGATCCTGAACTACGTCACCGCCTACCAGATGCTCCACCGCTCCGCCAGGGTGAAGCCAGGACAGCGGGTGCTGATCCACGGCGCGTCAGGCGGGGTGGGCACTTCGCTCCTGCAGCTCGGGCGCGTCGCCGGGCTGCAGATGTACGGGACCTGCTCCTCGCGAGGGGCGTCCGTCGTTTCCGAGCTGGGGGGCATCCCGATCGATTACCAGAAGCAAGACTACGTGGCGGAGATTCACCGCCTCACCGGCGAGGGTGTCGACGTCGTCTTCGACAGCCTCGGTGGCGCGGAGATTTGGCGCGGGCGCAACGCTCTGCGTTCTGGCGGGAGGGTGGTGGCCTATGGCCTCACCTCCTCGCTCCGTGGGGGACGGTTGGCGTCTGGTTCTGCAGGGGGGCGCCATCGTTTTCGTGGGATTCGCGTCTTCGGGTTGTACATCCTCGGCAGCTGGCTTCTCCCGGGTCGCAGGCGGGTGGTGCCATACAGCATCCAGTGGCTGATGCGGCTGAGACCGACGCTGTTTCGCCAGGACCTGACCGCACTGTTCGATCTCCTCCGGCAGCAGAAGATCAAGCCGCTCATCGCGGGGCGATTTGCCCTCGCCGAGGCGAGAAAGGCGCACGAGCTCCTCGGGAAGGGGGGCGTGGTCGGCAAGGTCGTGCTCGTGCGCGACGAGTCGAAGGCGATCGCCGCCTGAGCGAGCACCGCGCCGCGGGCATCGCGTCCCGATGCACGCGGGATCGGCTAGTCGCGCAGCGGCAACGGCGCCCGCGGCGCCCGCGGTGCCGGGTGGTCCGGGGGGTGGGGAAGCGGAGGGCGGCGCCGGCGCCGGCCTCCGGGCACGCTGGCGGACAGCCCGAGCTGCACCAGCAGCTCCTGGTACCTTGGTTCGTTGCGGAGGTTGGCCAGCGTCGGGTCGATGCGCATCGCCATCACCAGGGGCTCGTGCCGGGCACAGGCCTCCTGGAGGTGAGAGAGCGCTTGCTCGCGGCGGCCGAGCAGGGACTCGACCTGCGCCACCGCATACGCCCCGGCGGAACCTCGCGCGTGGCGAGTCGTGCGCTGCATCCGCAGCTGCTCCAGCAACGCCGGTGGACCTCCAGCAGCCAGCGCGCGCTCCTCTTGCTCGACCGCGGCGAGCGCCTCCGGGTCGGCGAGCTGCTCGGCGAAGCGGCGCGACTCGGCGAGGTAGCTCCGGTACTCGGCCCGGTTGAAGTACATCTCTGCCAGGTACCGGTGCGGTGAGACGAGCTCCGGCTCGGTCCGCGCGAGCCTGGTTCGGCCCGCGCGGGCTCGCCTCCATCGTGCTCGGGGTGGTCTTCCTGGAGGCGAAGACCGGCCTGCCAGGCGAGGACACCATCCGTCTCACGGTGATGGCCACGGTCGCGCTGAGCATCGTCGCCCACGGCCTGAGCGCGAAGCCCGGCATTGACCGCTACGCGGCCATGGTGGGCACGCGCGAGGGATGAGCGCCGTCGCTCAGTCCGCTGCTCGCAGCACATGAGGCTCGCCGGCCTCGGCCGGTTCGGGCTCCCCCCTCCCGATGCGCGCGAACCACGGGTAGAGGCTGGGGAGGACGAGCAAGGTGAGGAGAGTGGAGGTGACCAGCCCACCGACCACGACCGTGGCCAGCGGTCGCTGCACCTCGGCGCCCACCCCGGTGGCGAGCATCATCGGGACGAACCCCAGCGCCGCCACCAGCGCTGTCATCAGCACCGGGCGGGCCCGCTCCTTGGCGGCGGCCACCGCCGCCGCACCCGGCTCGAGCCCCTTCTCCTCCAGCGCCAGCAGCCGGGACATGAGCACCACTCCGTTGAGCACGGCGATGCCCGACAGCGCGATGAACCCCACTGCGGCGGAGATGGAGACCGGCATGCCGCGGAGCGCGAGCACCAGCATCCCGCCCACCGAGGCGAAGGGGACGTTGAGAAAGATGAGCAGGGCCGGACGCAGCTTGCGGAATGCGAAGAGGAGCACCGCCACGATGAGGACCATCACCGAGGGAATGACGATGGAGAGGCGCTGCTTGGCTGCGCGCAGCGTCTCGTACTGCCCACCCCACTCCAGGCGATAGCCGCGGGGAAGCTGGACCTCGGCGGCCACCCGCTTCTCGGCCTGCTTGACCACCGTCCCGAGGGCCGCGCCCCGCACGTTGAACCCGACGACGATGCGCCGCTCCCCGTCCTGGCGCGAGACCAGGCTCGGCGAGCTCGTCATCTCCACGTCGGCGACGCGACCGAGTGGCACCACGGCCCCGTTGGGACCGGGAATCGACAGGTCGGCAAGAGTGAAGGCGCTGGCTCCGCCGCCGAGGCGGAGGAGGATGGGCACCCGGAGCCCACCGTCGTAGGTGGCGCCCACCTCCACCCCTGTGCGGAGGGCCTGGACCGCCTCGAGCAGGCTCTTCACCGTGAAGCCGGCGCGGGCGGCGTCCAGCGGACGGGGCCGGACCTCGAGGAGCGACACCGCCGGCGGGGCAATGACCCGGGCATCGGCGGCGCCCGGGACCGTTCCCACCACCTCGGCGGTATGGGCCGCCAGCCGGCCGAGCTCGGCGAGGTCGTCCCCGTAGATGGAAATGGCCACGTCGGCCACCGAGCCGCCCAGGAGCTCGTTGAAGCGCATCTGGATCGGCTGGGTGAAGGAAAGCTCGACGTTGGCGTTGACGCGCCTCGCGGCACGGCCAAGCTCGGCGATGATCTGCGCCTTGTCCACTCCCGGCCGCCACGCGTCGCGGGGCCGGAGGAGCACGAAGACGTCCGCCTGCTCGAGCCCCATGATGTCGGTGGCCACCGCCGGGCTGCCGATCCGCGAGACGACCTCCTTCACCTCCGGAACGCCCGTCATCAGCGAGGCTTCGAGCCGGCCGGCCTCGGTGACGGCCGTCTCGAGCGAGACGTCCGCCGCCCGCGTGACCTGCACCACCAGGTCCCCCTCGTCGAGCTGGGGCACGAACTCGCTCCCGGCGCGCGCGAAGAGGATGCCCCCCAGCCCGAGCAGGGCGACGGACCCGGCGGCAACCAGCCAGGGCCGCGCCGCCGCGGTGCCGAGGAGCGGCAGGTAGCCCTTCTCGATCCATCGCACCAGGAAAGGAGGCCGCTCCGGGACGTCCCGCGGTCCGAGGAAGAGCGCCGTCGCCGCCGGGATGAAGGTCAGCGACAGCGCCAGCGAGCTCGCCAGGGCGAAGACCACGGTCAGTGCCATGGGCCGGAACATCTTGCCGTCGACGCCGGTGAGCGAGAGGACCGGGACGTAGACCAGGAGGATGATCAGCACCGAGAAGAAGACCGGCTGGGCCACCGTCCCGGCTACCTGCTCGACGTGCCGGACCCACAGTGCGTGAGCGCTCCGCCGGCGGTGGAGCGGGTAGGCGGCGCGGTCCACGCCATGGAACACAGCCTCCACCATCACCACCGCCCCGTCGACGATCAGCCCGAAGTCGAGCGCGCCGAGGGACATGAGATTTCCCGGGACGTCGAGGGCCACCATCGCCGTGGTGGCGCCGAGCATGGAGAGGGGGATGGCGGACGCGACGAGGAGACCCGCTCGCCAGCTCCCCAGCATCAGGAAGAGCACCGCCACCACCAGGAGCCCCCCTTCGAGCAGGTTCTTGAACACCGTGCGCAGGGTCCCGGTGACGAGCTTGCTCCGGTCGTAGACCACGTCCACGAAGACGTCCTCCGGAACGGCCTTGCGCACCTCCGCCATCCGCGCCTTGAGGCGCTTCATCACGTTGAGGGCGTTCTCACCCCGGAGCATCTGGGCCATCACGTAGACGGTCTCGCCCTTCCCGTTCTCGCTGGCCGCGCCGATGCGGGTGGTGGCGCCCATGGTGATCTCCGCCACCTCGGCGAGGCGGACGGGGTTGGCGTCGGAGCCGTGCCGCAGGACGAGCGCATAGCCGAGATCGCCGGCCGTTCGTGGCAGAGCCACTGCGCGGAGGAG
>Ga0335085_10009537_pt1 | contig 14635 bp, 14 predicted proteins | sample Lox_Sample_45_FD_206712 | JGI IMG/M metagenome (GOLD analysis project Ga0335085, IMG submission 206712) | Soil microbial communities from Loxahatchee National Wildlife Refuge, Florida, United States - Lox_Sample_4.5 | ecosystem: Environmental > Terrestrial > Soil > Wetlands | place: USA...
GGCGCCGAGCACCAGCACGCGCTCGCCGGCTTTGACGGTCTGGTGCGTGATCAGCATGCGGTGCGCGGTGCCGTAGGCGACCGGCAGCGAGGCGGCGTCCGCGAAGCTCACGGCGTTCGGCATGCGTACAAGCTGGTCGGCGGCGACCAGGCAATATTCCGCCATGCCGCCATCCAACATTTCGCCCATCAGGCCTTTTTTGCGATTGACCGGATTGACCAGCACGCGGTCGCCGCGCTTCCAGCCGCTGACGCCGGCCCCGACCTCAGTGATCTCGCCCGCCATGTCGAGGCCGATGATAACCGGCAGCGGCACCTTGATGCCTGGCATGCCGCGCACGGTGAATACGTCATGATAGTTGAACGACGACGCGCGCACGCGGATGACGACATGGCCATCGATCGCCGACGGCAGGGGGTAATTGGCGACGACATCGAGGTCGTCCAGGCCGCCGTGTTTGCGAAGAAGCAGCGCCCTCATGGTTTTGTCGGCCACGCCTTGGTCCTCCGATCGATCCCTGCCGCTTGCATAGTCCAGCCGAGGCTCTCGGCAAAGATGCGCCGGCTTGCTCGCTCGGCGCTCAGGGGATTTCGTAGACCGCGACTTCGCCCGCGACACCCTTGAGTTCAGCTTGCTGCGGGCTCGGCGCGATGCCGGCGCGGTTCAGCAGGGCCGACGATTGCGGATGCTCGACCACCGGCTTGCTCGCAAAGATCGCGCGCGAGGACGCCAATCCCTGGATGCGCGCCGCGATATTCACGGTCTGGCCGAAGTAGTCCAGCCGGTCGTTGAGCATGACCGCAAGACACGGCCCTTCGTGGATGCCGATCTTGAGCAGCATATCCTCCTGCCGCGTCTCGGTTCCGACATCGCGGATCGCTTCGCGCATGCGCAGCGCCGCGGCGAGCGCGCGGTCGGGCGTCGGAAACGTCGCCATCACGGCGTCGCCGATGGTCTTGACCACCGAGCCGCCCTCCGCCGCCACGATCTCGGTGAGCAGGTGAAAATGGCCGCGGACCAATTCGTAGGCGACCAGGTCGCCGACGCGGGCATAAAGCTCGGTCGAGCCTTTGAGATCGGTGAACAGAAACGTGAGGCTGACGATCTTGAGACCCTGGTCGAGCGCAAGCGTATCGGTGCGGTAGAGGTCGCGGAAAGTCTGGTTGGTGAATATGCGCTTCGCCGTGAGGTTCGGCCGGCGCTTGCCGACGAGCTCGTCAAAGGCCTTGTTCTCGATCCAGACCACCGTCAAGGCGCGCGTGCCGGTGCGATTGGTAAGCGTGAGCTTTACCGGCCCCGACTTCATCGGGGTTGTGGCGGTTGGCGCGCGGGCGCCGTCGAGCGCGAGCGCAAGCTCCTGAACGTCGGACGTGCGTTCGGGCGCGACCTTCATGTAATGCCCGTAATGGGACACCGGATCGAACACGATAACCCAGCCTTCCGGCACCTGTATGGAAACGCTCGCCTGCTCGCCGGGGCCGAGCACGCGCGCATCGAGCGTGAAGTTCGCGATCAGCTTTTCCAACGCCGCGTCGGGCAGATCGACGGCCGAGCTCCAATAGACCTGCCGGTAATAATCCCAGAACGGCAAAGTGTTCGGATTGTGGGCCGCGATCTTGCGAACGCGCGGGCTGACCGTGAAAACCACCTCGACCATCTCGTCGAGCGAGACCTCGAACGACCGGCTGCACAGCGCGCAGTCGTAAGGTTCCTTGTGAACGTCTTTCAGCGTCGCCGTGACATCAAGGACGCCGCGGCAGGTGGGGCACAGCACGTCCCATGACAGCTCGAAAATGCCGAGCTGGGCGGCGTGCAGGAAAGCCGCGATGGTGCGCTCCTCGTCGAGCCCGTGCGCTGCAGCGAAAGCGAGGACGTTGATGCGGGCAAGATCGCGATCGGCTCCAGACCTGACGAGCTTCTCGATGGCCGCGGCCGTGTCGGCATCGGCGGTCTCGCGCAGCGCTGCAAACAGGGCTTGGGTATCGCTCACGCGCGCAAGCTTACGTGAAAATCCCCGCGCGGAAACCCCGGACCGTCCTGCGCATTGCTCCGCGGCGAACGCGCCGGTAGCTTAGCACGACGGACGACAGCCCACCGCGCCGGAGCGACCCATGCAGGAAAACTTCCGCCAGTTTCTCGACCGCCTGCGCCAGAACGGCGAGCTGGTCGACCTGCACCAGGCGGTCGATATCCGCCACATCGCCACGCTGGTCGATCAGGCCAAGACAGCGCTCTATTTCCACAACGTCATCGGCTACGACATGCCGGTGGTCTCGGGCATCATCCGCACCCGCGAGCGCGCCGTCATGGCGCTCGGCTGCGAGAATTTCGGCGAGATCGAAGTCAAGCTGGCGCAGGCCATCGCCAAGCCGATTCCACCAAAATACGTCAAGACCTCGCCGGCGCGCGAGGTGACGCTCGTGGGCGACGACGTCGATCTCTACAAGCTGCCGATCCCGATGTCGTCGATCTACGACGGCGGGCCGATGATCACCGCCGGCGTCGTCATCGCACGCGACCCCGAGCTCGGCATCAATTCCGGCATCTACCGCTTCATCGTCAAGGAGAAGAGCCTCACCGGCATCGACATCGTCACCCCCAATAACATGCGGCTGTTCGCGCAGCGCGCGCTGGAGCGCAACGAGCCGCTGCCGATCTCGATCTCCATCGGCACTCATCCGATCGAGATCACCGGCTCCGGCTATCGCGCGCCGCTCGGTGTCGACGAGATGGCGATCGCCGGCGGCATCCGCGGCGAGCCGGTCGCGCTTGCGCCATGCCAAACCATCGATCTGCCCTATATCGCCGACGCCGAGATCGTGCTCGAAGCCGAAATATTGCCGACCGGCTGGACCTGGCCCGAGGGCCGCTTCGGCGAATTCACCCGGCTGATGGGCGGGTTGCACTGGAATCCGCTGGTGCGCATCAAGGCGATCTCGATGCGCAAGGACGCGATCTACTACAACCTGCACATGCCGTGGGAGAACACCTGGCTGGCGGCGCCGACGCGCTATGCGGCGATCCGCCAGGCGCTGCGCACCGCGGGCGTTCAGGTCAAGGACATCAACGTCACGCTCGGCGGCTGCGCGTTCTGGCACGCGGTGATCTCGATCAAGAAGCAGCCGGGCGAGGGCAAGAACGCGCTGCTCGCCGCGCTGTCGGTGATGGACTTGAAGCACGTCGTCGTGGTCGACGACGATATCGACGTCAACGATCCGGCCGAGGTCGAGTGGGCGATCGCCACCCGCGTGCAGGGCGACCGCGACGTGATGATCGTATCGAACGCGCGCGCCAAGCCGCTCGATCCGAGCCTGCCGCAGGGCTACGGGGTGGTGCCGACCGGCGCCAAGGTCGGCATCGACGCCACCATGCCGGAGGGCATTCCGCGCGAATATTACGAGCGCATCACCTACGCTTACGCCGACAGCGCCAAGATCGACGATTACGTCAACGGCAAGAAGGATAAGGCCGGCGCCGCCGGCGACGAAGCGGCGGTCGCGTCGCTCGCGGCGGCGATCGAGCAGGAGATCGCCAAGACGCCGCTCTATTTTACCGACGTCGCCGAGCGTTTCGCCAAATACGATTTCAACACCGTCGCGCGCGCCATCGGCCATCTGCACGCCACCGAGAAGCTGTGGCAGGACGCGCGGGGCCGTTTGTGTCTGCGCGGCTCGGAGTTCGCGGCGAAGCCGCCGCGGAAATGACGATTGTCGCCGCAAGAGGGGGGAAAGGGCAGCACGGAACGCGGTTGAGATCTTTCCGCCCGGAGCAAAAAAATCCTGCCGGGGACATTCGATTGGTCGTCGTCTGATTTCGGTAATACGCACCAATGGAAAGAGCTTTTGAATGGAGAAGGTGTCGTGCCGCGCTTCTCTTGGCGGGCGCGTTGCTGATTTTCGCGGCGGCGAGCCGAGCCGCTTTTGCCGCCGACCAGGTCCACGACGAAATTCAAGTTTACAACGCCGAAATCGCCGATGTCGGACAATGGACGTTGGAGCAGCATCTGAACTACGCGGCGAAAGGGCAGACAGAGCCCGAGTTTCCGGGTGGCTTCACGTCGAATCACAGCCTGCAGGGGACTCCCGAATTTGCCTATGGGATCACCGACTGGTGGGAGGGCGGGTTTTATATACCTTTTGCGGTCAGCGGCTCGGGTCAATTCCTCTCTGACGGCGCCAAGATTCGCAGCCTGTTTGTGGTGCCCGACGCCGCCAAACGCAATTTCTTTTACGGCGTCAATTTCGAACTCGGCTATGAAATGCCGCGGTTCTCGCCGAAGCCATGGGGACTGGAAATTCGGCCGATCATCGGGGTTCGAAACTCCGACTGGGAGTTTATCGTCAACCCGATTGTGGATTTGAGCTTTGGCGCGGGCGGCGAAGCAGATTTCGCCCCGGCAGTGCGGCTCGCCCGCAATCTCGGTGCGGACCGCTATGTGGGGCTCGAATACTACGCGGACTTCGGCAAGATCGGCGATTTCCTGCCTTTGGCGCAGCAGAGCCAGCAATTGTTTGCGGTCACCGATTTCAAGTTCAGTAAGATCGACGTGGAGCTCGGGGCAGGTTACGGCTTTACTGCTGGGTCTGACCGTTTCGTCCTCAAGGCAATTTTGGGTTACGCATTCCCGGTGCCGGGCAAGAGCAGCGACGGTGACTCGCCGAACCAGCCGCTTGCCATGGCGACGCCGGCGCGCTCGACGGGAATCCCCTTGATTACGAAATGACCGCTTAACCAGTGACAAAGCATGCGACGGAATTCGTGCGGCCGGTAATATTTTGTCAAATATCAATTAACTGAAAAAAAGATTGCTGGGCGTAGGTTGCATCGATCGAGCGGCGGTTGGTGCCTGGAGCTATTGGCTCCCTCGTCCCTGGGCGCGGTTGAGCGCCGGTTCGCTCGGTGGATCAAATTTCGATCCGGTGATTATCACAATCTGAAATTAGGCCGTTGCGCTCCAGCGGGCCACGATGGAGGAAACGATGCGCTGTGCAAGTTGCGGCAAGGGAGTATTTTCGACCGTCGCAATCTGCCCGTTCTGTCGTGAGCCGTTTCGGGCCGCGGCGCGCGGCGAATTTACGAATGTGTGCACTGCCGCAACGGCCGCTGCGGCGAAGACGAAAATGAAGCTGGCCCGATGGCAGGTGATGCTTGGGGGCGCCGTCGTCATGGCAGCGCTCACCTCGTTTTTTGTTTTCTGGATAACGTCCGGCTTGACCGAACCGATCCAGAAGCAGCTCGATGCCTTCCGGCACAACGATCTGCAGACTGCCTATGCCGAGATGTCCGCCGGCTTTCAGCACGGGATTTCATTCGAGGAGTTTTCCAAATTCGTGGATAGCAATCCGGCGCTGTCTCACAATGTTTCTCATAGTTTCATGTCGCGCTCTTCGTCGAGTTCCATGGGCGCGGACCCAACACAGACGGGTGACGTGAAAGGCAGCATCACCGACGATCAGGGCAGGGTGCTGCCCGTGCACTATGTATTGGTCAAGGAGAACGGCGCCTGGAAAATCAAGGGCATTCACCTCGGTCGGATAATCGCGGCGCAGTCCGGGTAGTCGGCTCGCGCCGCGACGCCGTTCAGGTGAAAATGATGACGCTTGCGACCGCGCCGACCAAACCGAAACCGAGAACGACGGGAACGAGGAGAGGGACGACGCTCCTGCCGGAAACTTTCAAAGCCGCGATCACAGGCTCTCGGTTGAGTTCGTAGCCGGCCCAAAATGACAGGGACAGAAGAAGCAGGGACGGCACGACGGTGAGCGGCGATACGTGACGCAGTTCAGCCAGCGTCAGGCTGACCGGCTGCAAAAGCGGAAAAGCCGTAATAAGGCCGATACTGCCTGCGAGAAAGAACGCAACAAAGAACCGCACGACTGAGGCAGCCCAAAGACTGCCCCTTATGAGCAAAATACCCAGCCAAACGGCAAAGATGTTGAAGCTGGACGCATACGATATGCCGTTCGCGATGCAATAAATCATGACGACGACGTCAAGCACGCCGGCGATCAGCAGAGCCGTCCCGACACGCGCCAGAATGGGAAGCTGTGGAGCGTCTGTCATTATCGTAATGCTTGAAGTTCAAGGCGAGCCGCCAATAGCACGGCCTGATTAAGACAGGCGAAATACGCGGAATGGGATTTGATCAATCAGATACGTGAGCGGGCCTCGCCGCCGGCCTTGGATTTCGCTGACGCTCATCCGGGCTACTGACTACTTGCCTGCCGCCCGCTTGTGCGGCCGCCCGCCCTTCGCGCCGTTGCGCCGTGCAGCCGCCGCCTTGGCGGCGGACTTAGCGGCGCCGGCCCGCGCCGCCCGCAGGCGGTCCATATAGGCTCTGGTGCCGAACAATCCGGCGAGCAGGCCGGGAACGCTGAGATCTACATCGAGACGCTCCCAATGCAGCCCCAGCCCAAGGCCGAGAATCTCTACCTGCGCCAATTCCGTGTCGCTGGCGCGCTCAAGCCCCTGCGCGCGGCGCGCCGGAAAGGCGAAAGTGCAGCCGTTGGTCAGCGCGACGTGGATGCGGCCGGTGCGGCGGTCGTAGCGTGCCGAGCGGGCGCGCGGCTCGGTGCGCAAGGAGCGCTGTCCGTGCCGCTCCGCTTCCGCGACCATGGTCTCGAGATCATCAGTCATGGATGGCTTTCCATCTCGCGATCAGGTGCTCTCGCTCGCGCCTCTTGCATCAGCTTGCGCAGGTCGCCGCGGCTGATGCCGGCCACCCATTCGAGCGTTACGCCCGTTGCTCCTTCCAAGACGATCTTCGCCTCGTCGCCCTGGCCGAAAGCATGCACGTGAGGCGGATTATGATCGTTCGTGAACATCACGAACCGGAAGCCGTAGGCGCGGTGGAACAATAACCCATCACTGTTGGGTTTTCAAGAGGCCCGCGGTTTTAACAAGTTTCGGGCGAACTTCGCCGCCGGCCTTGGATTTCGCCGACGCTTATCCGGGCTACTGCTAACATGCGCCAACACCGGCAGGACACCAGGCCGGAGGGCATTCCGCGCGAATATTACGAGCGCATTACTTATGCCTACGCCGACACCGCCAGGATCGACCACTACGTTGCCGGCAAGAAGGGCGCGCCCTCACAAGAGGAGGGGCGGAAAGTAGGTGGCGCGGCGCATCTACTCCGGCACGACCACTCCGGAACCGCCGAACTCGGTCGGGAAGTCTTTCAGCTTGGGAAGACCGTCCTTCATCGGTAGTACCGTTTCGGCATAATTGACGTGGACGCCGGGGCTGAAGGTCACGCTTGGTATCGTGGCCGCATAGACGTCGACCAAGCCCAACGGCGGGTGATCGGTCATCAGATGGCCGCCGCATTTCGTGCAGTATTGCCGGTCGCTCATCTTCGTCTTCATGAAATGGCCGACGAATTCGACGCCTTTCGTGACTTTGACGGTCTCGGGCTTCCATAAGGTGAAGGCGTTGACCGGAGCTGCCGACCACGAACGGCAGGAAGCGCAATGGCAATAGCCCATCGCTTCGGGCGCGCCGTCCACCTCGATTTCCACCGCCCCGCAGAAACATCGGCCTCGATGAATTGTCATTGTTTTCGTGCCTCGTAGGTTTCGCGCCCCTTCAGGTGGCGGCGCGTCACTGGCTATTTAGATTTCACGGCTGCGAACGGAATGACCGGGCGTCCGCATTGCTTGACAGCGCGTCCGGAATTCGGGAGGCCTTTGACAGCGGGCGTCCTCAGATCCGGCGCCCGGCCGCCGTCAGGCGGAGGGGCGAATGGCTGCGGATCCGCTATCCGATTTGCTGAAGACCGTGCGGCTCACCGGCGCGGTGTTCTTCGATATCGCGGCCCGTGAGCCGTGGGCCGTGGCATCGCCGCCGCGGGAATTGATCCTGCCGAAAATCCTGCCCGGAGCCGACCATCTGATTGCGTATCATGTCGTCACCGAGGGTCATTGCTTTGCCACGGCGACCGGCGGGCAGGCGATTGCGCTCGAAGCCGGCGAAGTTGTCGTCTTCACCAGCAGCCAGTCGCACGTGATGTCGAGCGGGCCGGACATGCGTGCCGACCCGCCGACGGCGGATGTCCTCGAAGTTGCCGCCGCCGGCACGAAGCCGTTCTGTATCAACTACGGTTACGATGGCGGAGCGGCTTCGACCCGGCTCGTCTGCGGCTACTTCGCCTGTGACGCGCGGCCGTTCAATCCGCTGCTTGAAAATCTTCCGCCGGTGATCACCGCGGCCGGCCCGCGCAGCGATGGTGGCGGCTTCATCGCCCAATTCATCCGATTTGCCGTCGCGGAGGCGGCGGAGCAGCACGCCGGCAGCGACAGCGTCCTCACCAAGCTGAGCGAGTTGATGTTCATCGACGTCGTGCGCCGCTATCTCGAGGGGCTCCCGCCGCAACAAGCCGGCTGGTTGGCGGGGCTGCGTGAGCCGCATATCGCCAAGGCCTTGTCATCGATGCACGGCAAGCCGGCGCATGATTGGACGATCGAGGAGCTGGCGAAGCAGGCCGGACTATCGCGCTCGGTGCTGGCCGAACGCTTCGCCGATGTGGTCGGAATTCCGCCGATGCAATATCTCGCCAAATGGCGGATGCAGCTTGCGGCCGAGCTTCTGACCGGCGGCAACGCCAACATGGCAGGCATTGCCGCCGCGGTCGGCTACGAATCCGAGGCGGCCTTCAGCCGCGCGTTCAAGAAGATGATCGGCGTCGCGCCTTCGGCCTGGCGCCGACGCGGTTCTTGACCGGCTGCAAAAACGGAAAAGCGGCAATGAGGCCGATACTGCCTGCGAGAAAGAACGCAACAAAGAACCGCACGACTGAGGCAGCCCAAAGACTGCCCCTTATGAGCAGAATACCCAGCCAAACGGCAAAGATGTTGAAGCTGGACGCATACGATGCGCCGTTGGCGATGCAATAAATCATGACGGCGACGTCAAGCACGCCGGCGATCAATAGAGCTGTCCCGACACGCGCCAGAATGGGAAGCTGTGGAGCGTCTGTCATTATCGTAACGATTGAAGTTCAAGGCGAGCCGCCAATAGCACGGTCCGATCAAGACAGGCGAAATGCGCGGAATGGGATTTGATCAAATCAGATACGCCGCGTTAATCGCCGCCCAGATCCGTTGGCGGCGTGCGAACCGCGCGACGCGTGGCTTGGCGGTAAGGGGCGGCGGCGAACTGCGATAAATACTGCCTGACATTGACCGATTGACCATGCCGCTAAAATGCGCATGCTGGGTTCGGGCATCATCATGAGACGTCGCGATTTCGTTACTCTGCTCGGTTGTGCGGCGGCGTGGCCGTTTACGGCGCAAGCGCAGCAAACGGCCGGCCTGCGGCGCATCAGCATTTTGCACAGCGGCTTCCCGCTGCGCACGCGGGTCAGGCTCTTGATCGAGGCATTGCGCGCGCTCGGCTATGACGACGGCAAAACGTCAACGATTGAATTGTTGGGCGGTGAAGGAGATGCGGTGCGGCTCAAGGCCCTTGCGGTCGCGCTCGCCGCTCAGAGACCCGAGGTGACAATCGCATTGACCTCGCCGGCGGTCCGCGCGCTCAAGGACGCGGGCGTCGAAACTCCGGTCGTTTTCGCCTTTGTTTCCGATCCGGTCGCGCTCGGTATTGTGAACAGCCTGGCCCATCCGGGAGCCAACATCACCGGCATCACTTACAGCCAGGCGGCGCTCGGCGGGAAGCGGCTCGACCTTTTGCTCGAGGCGCTTCCGGGCACCAAGCGCGTCGCGGTGATTTGGAGCCGCTCGCTTTCGGAGAATGCTACGATCGTGGAAACCATCCGCCAGGCGGCCAAGGCACGCGGCGTCGAGCTGTTCGCACGCGACCTCGCCGCCGGCGCCACAGATCTCGCGCCTGCTTTCGACGAGGCGAAAAGTTCGGGCGCACAGGCGCTCGTGTTCGTCACCGACAATCTGTTGTTCGGGCGCCGCAAGGAAATTGCCGCGTTGGCTCTCAAGAGCGGATTGCCGTCGATGCACTCGTTCTCGGACGAGGTCGATGACGGCGGGTTGATGTCGTACGGTCCCGAGCTCAAGGAAAGTTACGGACGCGCCGCCGTGCTGGCGGACCGTATTCTCAAAGGCGCGCTCCCTGCCGACCTGCCTGTGGAAGAGCCAACTCGTTTTGAGCTCGCGATCAACCTCAAGACCGCCAAGGCGCTGGGCCTCACTCTTCCGACCTCGCTGCTCGCGACCGCCGACGTGGTGATTGAGTAATCGGGCTTTTGCGGCGGATGCCGCGTTTATCGGGAAACGGCAGCGAGGTGCGCCACCATGACTTCGCCGTCGGTCATGTAATGATTGACGCGCTCGACGGGCAGATGTTGTCCGGCCTTATAGGAACGCGCGTCTTCGATGACGCGGCTCTTTGTCAGCTCGGCAACAATAAAATCCCGCTCGGCATTGGTATCGGAATCGGTGGCGTGGGTGATCTGAAATGTGAGTCTGGTCAGCGAGAAACCGGTATCCTTGGTGCCGGCTCCGACCCAAAGAACGTGTTCGTGACGCGGTGGCCGATCGGTGTTCATCCAGAAGCTTGCGGTTCCCAATGTCGCCTCGGCCCGGGCAAGGCTCAAAGCCCAAAAGCGAATGTGATGGCGCTTGCGCGGGCTGTCATCGATGGCCTTCTGGAAACCGATGTCCTGGCCGCGCCCGTAAAGATAGAGGGTGCTGAACGGCGCGGTCGGATAGGGCGAGTTCATCAGGAATGCACGGACCATGCGCCACGAGCTGAGCACGCCCAACCGGTCGGCTTCCGACCAGCCCGCGACCGCGAAGGCGGCTTGAAGCTGCTGCAGCGTGCCGATCAGCACGAGGTTGACGGGATCGCCAGGCAATCCGTCGCCAGTGATCGCGAAGCGCGGCACTTTTTTGCGCTGGAGAATTTTAAGGCCCATCCGGACCGCGCGCGGCAGGATGATATAGGCCGCAATGCCGTAAGTGGCGGCCACGGCCAAGATGGTCGGCAGCCTGCGATCGGTGAACCTGAAGACAAAGACGATCAGCCACACGCTGAGAATGCCCAGCCCGAAGATCAGCAAGCGGCGCAAGAAACGCATCAGCATGCGCATGATTGGGCCACCGGAATGCGATCCATGTGATGATTCTTATTGCACGCCGAACCATGCCGCCAGACGCGGAAAAAGGGACGCCGGAAAATCTTTGTGCGCCCGGCGCTGGCTCTTTATAGTCGGGTCATGTCCGACCGTCCCTGCAAACTCGACGCTGACGTTAAACGGCTCTGGCGGATGTTCCTGCCGGGCACGCCGGCGCCGGTGTGCGGCACGCCGGAAGAATTCGGTGCGCCCGCTCGCCACACCGCCGCAAACATGACGGATCGCGTGGGCGATGCCGGGCCGAATGCCGGCGACCGCGCTCACGGGCGCGCGGTCCACCCTCGCCGCGATTAGGCCCTGGAGGTTTCCTTGAGCGAATACGAACGTTGGGAGGCCCGCTATGCGGTGCCCGAATACGCTTTCGGCAAGGCGCCGAATTATTTTCTGCAATCCTGCAAGAGCCTGCTGCCGCCGTCGGGCCGTGCGCTCGCCGTTGCCGACGGCGAGGGGCGCAATGGGGTGTGGCTCGCCGAACAGGGTCTCGACGTCCTGTCGATCGACTTCTCGCCTTCGGCGCAAAAGAAGGCGCGCGCGCTGGCGGCGGAGCGGCACGTCAATGTCACTTTCGCGCTGGTCGACGTGCACGCGTGGGCCTATCCGGAGGCCGCCTTCGACGTCGTGGTCGAAATCTTCACCCAATTCAGCTCGCCGGCCGAGCGCAGCTTGAAGTGGGCCGGCATGCGGCGGGCGCTCAAGCCCGGCGGCCTTCTCATCCTTCAAGGCTACACGCCAAAGCAGCTCGACTACGGCACCGGCGGGCCTAAGGAGATCGAAAATCTCTACACGCGCGCGATGCTGGAAAAGGAATTTGCCGGCTTTCGCCATCTGAAGATCGTCGAGGAGGAACGCGAGATTCACGAAGGCACCTCCCATGGCGGGATGTCCGCCATGATCAATCTGACGGCGACAAAGCCTTAGACCCAGTCGGTTCGATGCGGTGCGGCCGGCGGGCTCGGGCGCGCCGCAAGCGAAATTTGACATTGCGGGCAATTGATCATAATAAGGATGATCATATATATGATCATCAGAGGTATGATCATGGCGGGACGCATTCGGGCATCCCTCGGTCGGCAGACGGCGAGCGGCAGGCCGTACACGATTCACTTCGGCCCCGACGTCGCTCCGGTGCGGCGCACGCTCGGCGCGCTGACGCGGCGGGTCCATCAGATTTCCATGGCGTTGACGGCGGATACCGTTGCTGGAGCCGGAATCACGCCCGTTCAGTACGGCGCCATGGGCTGTCTCAACAAACAGGACGGCGAACCGGGGATTGACCAGATTGGTCTTGCTGCAAGGCTCGGCGTCGACCGCAACAGCGCAAGCGTGCTGGTGGAGGATCTCGCCGGGAAGGGCCTCGTCGAACGTCGCGTGAATGACGCCGACCGTCGGGCGCGACTGCTGCAACTGACCCCGAAGGGCGAGCGGCTATTCCACCAAGTGCGAAAACGAAATCTGGCTGCGCAGGCCCGCATCCTGGAATCCCTCGCGCCTGACGAACGCGAACTGCTGCTCGATCTGCTGACCCGCGTGATTGCAGCCAAGGGAGCCCACGCCCGGCCCGGTGCCGGCCGGCGCAAACGCGGCTCGCAATCATCGGGGCCCAATCGGAGAACTGCGCCGCCGGCTTCCGGCCAAGAGTGAGGGAGAGTGTCATGCTCGATTTTGCGCGCTCGATCCGCGTCCTTGCGGCTGGCCTTCTGGCCATCGCGGTTGCCGTCCTGGGCAGCGCCGCACCCGCTATGGCGCAAGTCTATCCATCGCGCCCCATCACGGTGATTGTGCCGTTTCCCGCCGGTGGGCCGACCGACGCCGTCGCGCGTGTTGTGGCTGGTCGGATGAGCGTCTCGCTGGAACAGCCGGTCGTCATTGAAAACGTCGTCGGCGCTTCGGGCAGTATCGGCGTCGGCCGCGTCGCGCGCGCAACGGCGGACGGCTATACGCTCAGCTTCGGCACCTGGAGCACGCATGTGGTCAATGGTGCCGTGCTCGCGCTGCCCTACGACCTCCTCAAGGATTTTGAACCGGTCTCGCTGATTTCCGACAGTCCGATGGTGATCGTCGCCAAGAACGCGCTGCCGGCCATGGATTTGAAGCAACTGATCGCCTGGCTGCGGGCAAATCCCGACAAGGCGTTGAGCGGCACTCCCGGCGTAGCCAGCGCCGCGGACCTCGCCGGCGTCCTCTTCCAAAACGAGACGAACACGCGTTTCCGGTCGGTGCCATATCGGGGCGTCGGCCCGGCGATGCAGGATTTGGTGGCGGGTCGCATTGATCTGATGTTCGACTTGGTCGCCGATGCGATGCCGCAGGTGCGCGCCGGCACGATCAGAGCCTACGCCGTCCTCGGCAAAAGCCGCGTCACCGCCGCGCCCGACATTCCGACGGTCGATGAAGCGGGCCTGCCTGGATATTATGCGTCGTCGTGGCAGGGGATTTGGGCGCCAAAGGGCACGCCCAAAGCCGTGATCGACAAGCTCAATAGCGCATGCGTGGACACCCTCAGCGACCCTGCGATTCGACAGCGGCTTATCGATCTCGCGCAGGAGCTGCCGTCGCGCCAGCAGCAGACGCCTGAAGCACTCGGCATGCTGCAGAAGGCCGAGATCGAGAAGTGGTGGCCCATTATCAAGGCCGCGGGCATCAAGGTGGACTGAGCGTCCGAGGCGCTCATTTGCCGGAAAGCCTACGCATAAAATCCTGCAGCGCGCGATGAACGCGCGGGACCACGATGTCCCACGTCCGTGCGTCGTCCTGCCGGAACAGGCGCGCGGTCGGATACCAGGGACTGTCGTCGCGATCGAGCAGCCAGCGCCAGTCGGGGACGAAAGGCAGCAACACCCAGACCGGCTTAGCCAGCGCGCCGGCGAGGTGAGCGACGCTGGTATCGACCGAGATCACCAGGTCCAGGTTCGAAATGAGCGCCGCCGTGTCGGCGAAATTGCGCAGCGCATCGCCGAAATGGAGCAGGTCGCCGCGCTCTTGCAGCATCGTCGCGTCGTCAGCGCGGACGTCCTTCTGCAGGCTTACGAAGGTCGCCTCGAGGTCCAACAGCGGCATCAGCGCGCGCAAGGCGATGGAGCGATTTTGATCGTTTTTGTGCGTCGGCCGGCCCGACCAGGCGAGGCCGATTCGGAGCCGGGTTTTCGGCCCAAGCCGCGCCCGCCAATCCTGCACGGCTTGGGCCGGCGCGCTCACGTAGGGCGTCAGCGATGGAATCGTGCCATGCCGCGTGGCGAACGCCAGCGGCAGGCTGAGCAATGGGCAATGCATGTCGAAGGCAGGCAGCGGATCGCCTTTGGCCAGCACCCGCGTCGCGCCGGCGAGGCTGGTCATGAGCTCGAGGAGCGGCGTCTCGACCTCCAGAATCACGCGCGCACCGCGTGCGGCGACGAGCGGCACGTAGCGGCAAAACTGGATCGTGTCGCCAAATCCCTGCTCGCTGTGCAGCAGGATGGTCTTGTCGATAGCGGATTCGGTGCCGAGCCAAAGCGGTTGCGGGACATTGCGCTGCGGCAGGGCGAGCGATTG
>Ga0335085_10009538_pt1 | contig 14635 bp, 13 predicted proteins | sample Lox_Sample_45_FD_206712 | JGI IMG/M metagenome (GOLD analysis project Ga0335085, IMG submission 206712) | Soil microbial communities from Loxahatchee National Wildlife Refuge, Florida, United States - Lox_Sample_4.5 | ecosystem: Environmental > Terrestrial > Soil > Wetlands | place: USA...
CAGCAGGCGGGCGCTGGTTTCCGCCGCTGGCGGGCGCTGGTTTCCGCCGCTGGCGGGCGCTAGTTTCCGCCGCTGGCGGGGCGGTTCGGCTGCCAGCGCCAGTTGCTCCGGTCGCCCTCCTCCGCGACGACCCGGTTCCGGATCGTTCCGACGCCCTCGATGGTGATCTCGATGACGCCGCCCGCCTCCAGCCAGACCGGCGGCTTGCGGGCGAAGCCGACGCCGCCCGGTGTCCCGGTGGCGATGACGTCACCCGGCCGCAACGTGGTGAACGACGAGAAGAACTCCACGGCGCCGGGGATGTCGACGATCATCTGCGATGTCCGTGCCGACTGCATGACCTGGCCGTCGAGTACCGTCGTGAGCGCCACGTCGAGGACGTCGACCTCATCCGGAGTGACGATCTCCGGGCCGATCGGCATGGTCCCGTCGAAGTTCTTGCCCGCGGTCCACTGCGACGCGGCCCGCTGCCAGTCGCGCGCGGACGCATCGTTCAGCACGGTAAACCCGGCGATGGCATCCATGGCCTTGTCCGCGGTGATGTAACGGCCGCCGGCGCCGATCACGATCCCGAGTTCACCCTCGTAGTCGAATCGCTCGGTGAGCGCCGGCCGCACCAGGTCGGCATACGGCGCCAGGACGGTCTGCCCGCTCCGCATGAACGCGTCCGGGAAGCTCGGCACCTCGCGGCCGCCCTCCAAGACGTGCTCGCTGTAGTTCAGGCCCAGGCACAGGATCTGCCCCGGCGACGGGACCGACGGCCCGAAATCAGCCGGCTCATATTCGCGGCCCGCGCCGGCCGCGGCCTCCCGGGCCGCGTCCCAGGCGGCCGCGCCGTCTTCCAGGAACGACTGGACGGACGCGAAGCGCGGGTTCCCGGTCGCCTCGGCCAGGTCCACGTAGCCGCTGCGGGCCCGGACGTGCAGGCGTGCCCCGGCCGTCGTGTTGATCGTGGCAAGCCTCACGTGGCTGCTCTCCTCAGGCCAGTTGGTTTGGTTCCGGCTGCCGTCGATCATAGATCCCCCGCCGCAAGCTGCCCGGCCGGGCCATGGCCAGGGCCAGACAGCCGAACGGACCGGACCAGGCGCCGTACACCCGTCCGGCCCGTCCGTCACATGGCCTGACAGCGGTCACATGACCATGGACCCCGTCACCAGCAAGAGCCCGAACCGCAGCCACCGCCGTTGATGGACGAGCTGGGGGCGGGGGCGGGGGCGGGCTGGTTCTTCGAGCCCGAAGTCCCGGTAGAGCCGGTGCTGCCGGAGTTGGTGCTGCCGGAGGCGGTGCTGCCGGAGAAGCCTGAGCTGCCACGGGAAGCGGAGTCCTTGCTGGCAGAGCCGGAGCTGGAGGTAGAGCTCTCACTGTAGCCGGAGCCGTATCCAGACCCGGACGAGCCGGAACCGGACGAGCCCATAGAGCCCGAGCCGGACGACATCGACGACGTGAGGTACTGCCCGGAGATCACGTGCCAGACGCCGCCTGCGCCGTTCCCCGACGTCTCCCCCGGCATCATGTCCTCGGCGTAGCGGTAGAGCGGGTATCCGTTGTAGGTGGCCTGGACCGTCCCGTTGGAATCCGTCACCGAGCCGAGCTTGCCCGCGAACGTGACCCCCATGGCCGCCTCGGGCTCACCTGCGACGATCGGCCACGCGGAAAGGCAGGAGCCGGTGCAGGTCGACGCGCCGCCCTTCATGTCTTTGGAGTACCAGTAGAGCGTGTCGCCTTTCGCGTCGGCGAGGACATTACCGATCGCGGTCTTCTTGATCATCAGCGTTACCGTCGTGGCCATTCCGCCGGCGGTACCGGAGGCGCCCATGCCGGACGTCGACGAGCCGGCCGACCCGCTGGTCATGGGGCTGGCCGTAGGGCTGGCCGAGCCACCGCCGTAAGCGGAGCCGGGCGTGGCTGAGGAAGGACCACACGCCGCCAGCAGTAGGACAAGCCCGCCGAGGCCGGTAGCCGCCCAGCCGCGTTTGCGCATCAATGTCGCTCCATTCACGTTGACCGTTGCTCCCACACAAGCGGTTCACGTGAGTCTTATGGGCGCGGTTCATCGATCCTTAAGGACTTTCCGCGCGGTTAGCGATCCTTAAGAACTCCGGGCCCGGACAGCGCCGGCCGGGTTCCGTTCCCGGGGTCAATCCGCGATGCGGTGGCAGAGCCACGCCAGGGACAGCGGGTAGCGGTAGTCGACGCCCATGTGGCTGGCGTCGAAGAGCTCGAAGTGGATCACGTCGTCGGCTACCCCGATGTCCCGCAGGGTGGCGTAGAACGCTTCGGCGCCCAGGTCGAGGAACCATTCGTCCCGGGTGCCGGCGTCGATCCAGATGGCGCGCACCGACCGGAGCACATCCGCGTACCGGGGGGCCATCCGGACCGGGTCCCACTCGAGCCAGCTCTGCCACACCTCGGGCCGCATCTGTCCGGTCGCGGGGTCGAACGGCAAATCGACCGAGCCGTCCTTTCTGGCCGAGAAACACGCCGACACGCCGAGCAGCATCAGCAGCTCGTGGTCTTCGGGGCTGGTGAACGGGACCCGCGAGCGGAAATCGTCCCACCAGCGCCAGATGTCGCCGTCGTAGCCGCGCAGGTGCCGGGCCGCCTTCGCGAACTCCGGGATATAGGAGTATTCGTACAGCGAATCCCCCGAATGCGTGGCCAGCGCGCCGAACAGGTCCGGCCGCAGCATCGGCGTGATCATCGCGCCGAACCCGCCGCTGGATTTCCCCATGATCGCGCGGTGGGGGGCGGCCGGCCTGGTGCGGTAGTGCTCGTCCACCCACGGGACCACCTCATCGCACAGGTAGGAGTGATACCGCCCGGTGCCGGGGGAGTCCACGAACTGGCTGCCGCCGTAGGAGGTCCATGCGTCGACGAACACGACGATCGCGGGCGGCGCGTCACCACGCGCGAAGACCGCATCCGCCGTCTCGGTGAACGGCTGCCGGTACGGGGACCGGTTGCGCCACATGGCCACGTGCCCGGTGTATCCCTGGATGACGTACACCGCCGGGTAGCGGTGCCCCTGGTCGCGGTCATATCCCGGTGGCACGTAGACGAGCAGCGGCCGCTCGTTCGGGTCGCCCAGCGGGTTGTCACGCAGCAGTTCGCTGGTGATCACGTGCTCGTCGATGCGTCCGGCCAGGTCTGCCGACCAGGGCAGCATTCCGTACTCCTTCCAGCGGGTGAACCCCCACGCCCAGCATGCCCCATGCGGCACCATCCCGGAGTGGCCGGATGGCCGGACAGCGCGCCTCCGGATACTTAGCGTCGACGATGCGCCACAATAAGTCATTGAATGGTGACGCTAAGCGACGGGCTGCGGCGGGCCATCCGGGTGGCGATGGGAGCGGCCTTGCTGGGTTCCGAGACCTGGATCGTTGTTGTTGCCGGGCTGGTCAGCGCGGGTATCGCGGTGGCCATCGCGAGGCTGGTCAGGAACCGCGAGCTGGAGCCCGAGGACGTCACGATCGGTTTCCTCGGGCCCTCGCTGGCCGCGATGTACCTGCTCGTGCTCGCGCTGTCGCTGGCCACCGAGTGGCAGACGATCGGTTCGGCGCAGCAGGCCGTCAGCAACGAGGCGACCGCGGTCCAGCAGCTGTACTGGTCGACCGCCGGGCTGCCCGCCCCCGCCGCGGCCGGGCTGCGCACCCGGGTCCGCGACTATACCGAGACGGTCATCCACCACGACTGGCCGCTGCTGGAACGCGGCACCCTGGACAACCGGACCGAGCAGATGCTCGCGAGCACGAGCAGCTACCTGCTGCAGCTCAACCCGTCGACCGCCAGCGGGGCCACCGCGCAGCAGTACGCCCTGGGCCAGGTCAGCGTCATCGCCACGTCCCGGTCGGCGCGCGAGGCGGCGGCCGGGTCGCGGCTCCCCGGCGGCATCCTGATCGCGGTCATCGTGACGTCGGTCATCGTCAGCGTGTTCCCGTTCGCCAACGGGATCCGGTCCGCCCCCGTGTGCGTCGCCGTGGCCGCCCTCCAGGCGGCGCTGGTCACCGTGGGCATCGTGGTGGTGTTCCAGCTGAACCATGCCTACTCCGGCCCGCTGGGGGCCAGCCCGGCGCCGCTGGCGGAGGTCGCCCAGCAGATCGGCGCCTCGTGAGGGCACTGCCGTACCCCGTCCGCGCTCTCTCCCCGCCATCACGGTGCCTTCCGTGGGCATGGCGGGGCCTTCCCGGGGCATCGCGGCGTCCCGCGTGGGCGGTGGCCACCGCCTGGGCGGTCAGCACGATGATGGCCGTCGGGGCGCTGGCCTGGCTGGCGACGGTGACCACCGCGCCCGCGGCGCGGGCGGCGGGCGGCGGTACGGTCCTGCACGCCGCGTCGGATAAACCCGAGCCGGTGCTGTCGGTGACGCTGGCGCCGGTGTCCGCTGCGCCGGCGCCGGTGTCCGCTGCGCTGGCGCCGGTGTCCGGGCAGGACGACACCTACCAGGTGACGGTCCGCAACGCGGTGCCGGTGACGGTCCGCAACGCGGTGCCGGTGACGGCTCAGGACGTGCGCCTGACCGTCCGGCTCCCGGGCAGCATCGCCCTGGCCCCGGTCAGCGCCGCCGGCGGCACGTGCGGCCCCCGCACGCTCAAGGTGGACTGCACGTGGCCGGTCCTGCCAGGCCAGGCGTTGTGCGTCGCGTCGCTGACGATCCGGGTAGCGGTGGGCCTGAACGTCGGCACGTCCCTGCTGCTGACCGCAGGGGGCAGCGCCGCGGACTGCCAGGTGGTCGGGACGACCCCGGCGCAGACGGCAGGGCCGACGGCACCGCCGTCCCCGCCCCAGCCGCCCCGCCCGACGGCACCACCCAGCCCGCCGACCCCGCCGCCGACCCCGCCGCCGGCCGCTCCCCCGCCCGCGCCCGGTGCCGCGCCGCCCGCGCCCGGTGCCGCGCCGCTCCCGCCCGGTGCCGCGCCGCTCCCGCCCGGTCCGCCGCCAGCCGCAGCCGGTCCGCCGCCAGCCGCAGCCGGTCCGCCGCCAGCCGCAGCCGGTCCGCCGCCAGCCGCAGCCGGTGCACCGCCAGCCGCAGCCGGTCCGCCGCCAGCCGCGGTGGCCACCGCCCAGCCCGCCTCGCCGGCCCGGGCCGTCACGCCGCCGCTGCACCGTGCGCCGTCACGGTCCCCCGTCCCGCCGGCCGCCGCGCCGGCGTTCCGGGGGAACTCGGCGCAGTTGCTCGCACCGCCGATCAGGCAGCGGAAACCGGGCCTCCCCGTGGTCATCCTGATGGCGGTGGTCCTCGTCCCGTGCGCGGCGGCCGCGGTGATGCGCTTCGGCAAGCTGGGCCGCTAGCTGCCCCGGTCCGGGCCCAGCGGGCCGGGACCGGGCAGCACAGTCCCGGCCGGGTGATGCGCTCCGGCGCGTTCACCTCCCCGCGCACTGAGAAGCCGTTACGGGTGAGGGGACGGACTGCCTGCCGCGCTTGCGGAAGCGGGGATGCCCGACTCTGCGGCCGTTACGCTTCCCGGACAGGGAATCGAACCAGTTCCGGTAGGCGCGGCGGGCGTCGTTGCAGGCCCGCACCAGGGCCACCGAGGGGGCACCGGCCAGCCACGCCCGCTCCGGGGTGGTCTTGGCACGCCAGGGCTTGCTGCTGCCCGGGCGACGGGCGGAGCCGTTGACATCCTCTCCGGCCTGAAGGCGCGGGGAGGATGTCAATCCTTTGCGCTCGCTGTCGCGGTGAAGCCCCGCAGTGCGGTGAGTTCGGCCGCCGAGGGCGGGTCCACCGTGTGCAGTTCCGCCGCGGCGGCCAGGTCCCAGCCGGTCCTTTCCCGGGCATCGGCCACGCAGACGCCGGGGTACAGCCCGGTCAGCACGAATTCCTGCGTGGCCGGGTCCGGTTCGAGCACGCCGAGGTCGGTGATGATCTTCAGCGGGCCGGCGCCGGTGAGGCCGAGGCGCTGGCGCGTTCCCGGGCCGGACCCGTATCCCACCGACGTCACGAAGTCCACCCGCTGCACGAACGAGCGGAGCGTCTGCCGCACGACGACGATCACCTCACGGCAGGATGCGGCGATTTCGGGGGCACCGCCGGATCCGGGCAGCCGCGTCTTCGGCGCCGCATAGTCGCCGCCGACGACCGTGGTGTTGATGTTGCCGAACTTGTCGATCTGGGCGGCGCCGAGGAACCCGACATCGACGCGGCCCGGCTGGAGCCAGTAGTTGAAGATCTCCGGGACGCTGACCACGGCGTCGGCGGTTTCGGCCAGGATGCCGTCGCCGATGGACAGCGGCAGCCGGTCCGGCTTGGCCCCGATCGTGCCCGACTCGTAGATGAGCACGAGCCCGGGCGCGTGTGTCGCGCGGGCCAGGTTCGCCGCCACGCTGGGCAGCCCGATCCCGACGAAGCAGGTGACGTTGTCCCGCAGCGCTCGCGCGGCCGAGACCGTCATCATCTCCTCAGACGTGTAGTCCGCCACCGGCCGATCACCCTCTCCGCGGCGCGGGCGCGGGCGGGGGCGCGGGCTTTCCGTAGATGTCGGTGTCCAGCCACCGCCGGAACGCGTCCCGGTCGCGGGCGATCGGGTCCCACGCCAGGTAGTAGTCATTGTCGCGGTCGTAATAGCCGAGGGCGTAGGACGGCCGGGAGCCGCCGGGGACCGCGGCCACGTAGCTGACCGTCCACGACGGCAGCACCACCCCGTCGGGGCGCGGGTCGAGGTGCGGCACCACCTCCTCCACCGTGACGATCGACCGCTTCGCGGCCAGCACCGCCTCCTTCTGCACCCCGGTGATCCCCCAGAACTGGACGTTCCCGCTGGTGTCGGCGCGCTGGGCGTGGATGATGGCCACGTCAGGGTTGAGCGCGGACACGGCGGTGAGGATCTCGCCGGTGAACGGGCACGCGATGGGGCGGACGCTGGCCGAGGACTGGGCACTGTCCATCAGGCCGGTCCCGCTGTAGCCGCGCAGCACGCCGAACGGCAGCCCGGAGGCGCCCGCCACATAGCGGTTCGCCATCCCCGCGTGGCTGTGTTCCTCCAGTTCCAGGGGGCCCGGCCAGGAATGCTCCACCGCGTCCCTGAACCGGTGCAGCGACCCCACGCCGGGGTTGCCGCCCCAGGAGAACACCAGCTTGCGCGCGCAGCCAGCCCCGATGAGCTGGTCGTAGATGAGATCGGGGGTCATCCGGATGAGGGTGAGGCCGCGCCGGCCCTGCCGGATCACCTCGTGCCCGGCGGCGAACGGGATCAGGTGGGTGAAGCCCTCCATCGCCACCGTGTCGCCGTCCCGCACGGCCAGCGCGACGGCCTCGGCCAGTGACACGATCTCGGCCATATCCTCCCCCGCTGGCGTCCACTGGGTGCAGTCGTCGTCGTTCGACATCCATACATTGACATCCTCCCCGGCCTGAAGGCGCGGGGATTGCTCCAGCGCGGCTCACGCCGCGCTCCGGCGGGTTCCTGTATAGCGGCCCATCGGGGCAGACGTCGATGTCAGTCGACGCGCTCATCGCCGAGAACCTCGCGCCGGACGGACACGCCCTGCCGGGCCCGTTCGGCATCATCCAGCACCGTCGCCGCCCTCCGGGGTCTGCTGGTGCGCCGCCACCGCGGCATCGACGAATACCGCGGCGGAGCCGAGATAGCCCGCCGGGTCGAGGGCCGATTCGATCTGCTCGGCCGTAATCCCGGCCGCCTCCAGCCGTTCCGCCGACTGCGGCAGCCCGAGCAGGACATCACGGAGCGGAAGGCCGGCCGACACCGCGCGCGCCCCGGCCTCCGCGACCAGATCGTGCGCGGCCGCGGGACCCAGCGTGTCCGCCAGCAGCGACGTCACGTGCTCGGCGAGCGGCAGCCCCTTGGCCGCGGCCAGGTTCGTGCTCATCCGCGCCGCGTCCACGGTCAGGCCGCCGAGCAGTTCAGCGGCCCAGGACGCGGCCGAGCCGGTCAGGCTGAGCAGGTCGGCCAGCGTTTCCCATTCGGCGTGCCAGGCGCCCGCGGCCCGCTGGTACTCCTGCTCGGCCGCGGCCGCCACGGTCGCGAGCAGGCCGGGGATCCGCTTGGTGCAGCCGAGGACCGCGACGGCGGCGACCGGGTTCTGCTTCTGCGGCACGGCCGAGGAGCCGCCGCGCCGGAGCGGCCCGCCCCCGCCGCGCCCGCCGCCGGGCGGGTCCGCCGGGCCGCCGGGGCCCTCGTGCACCTCGCCGACCTCGGACTGCGACAGCAGGGTGACGTCGCGTGCGATCTTGCCCAGCACGGCGGCGGCGCCGGCCAGCGCCCCGGCCAGCTCCACCATCCGCAGCCTGCCCGTGTGCCACGGCAGCACCGGCAGCGGCAGCCCCAGCTCCTCGGCCAGCAGTGCCGCCACCCGCGGTCCCGCGTCGCCCAGGGACGCCAGGGTGCCCGCCGCGCCGCCGAACTGCACAGCGAGCCGGTCCGCGCGGACCCGCGCGAGCCCGGCCCGCGCGTCGTCCAGCGCGGCCAGCCAGCCCGCCGCGACCAGGCCGAACGTCACGGGAACGGCCTGCTGCAGGAGCGTTCGGCCGATCATGATGGTGGCCCGGTGCTGCACGGCGAGCCCGGCGGCGGCCCGGGCGGCGGCGGCGATGTCGGCCATGATGACCTCCAGCGCGCGGGCGGCCATCAGCATGACGGCGGTGTCCACGATGTCCTGGCTGGTCGCGCCGCGGTGTACCGCGCCCGCCGCAGTGCGGGGGACCTGTTTCATGAGGGCACGGCTCAGCGCGGGGACGGGGTTGCCGGTGTGCGCGGCCAGCGCGGCCACCTCGAAGTTCTCCGGGACGGCCGCCTTGGTCACCGCGGCGCCGGCTCCCGCGGGCGCGAGCCCGGCCCGCTCCAGCGCGCGGGCGAGCGCGGCCTCCACGTCCAGCATGGCCCGCAGCCACGCCTGGTCGCCGGCCTCGGCGCCGCCGCGGCCGAAGACGCCGCCGAACATCATCCCGCGGCTCGCGTCCTGCTCCGACATGATCTCGACCACTCCTTCCGCCGGTCCGCTCGCCCCCGCACGTCTCGCTCGCGGACCACGATAGACGTAGGGTCGGGACCATGAACGCGCCTTTGTTCGGCCCAGGCGGCCCCGGGCTCCCCCAGGAACGCCGCGTCGTGACCGATATCCCCGGACCGGCCTCACGTGAGCTGCTCGGGCGCCGCCAGCGCAGCGTCGCACGGGGCGTCAGCCATGTGCTTCCGGTGTTCATCACGGCCGCCGGCGGCGGCGTCATGGTCGACGCCGACGGCAACTCACTCATCGACTTCGGCTCCGGTATCGCCGTGGTGTCGGCGGGCAACGCCGCGCCGCGCGTGGTGGAGCGGGTCAGCGAGCAGGCCGCCCGGTTCACCCACACCTGCTTCATGGTCACCCCATACGAGCAGTACGTCACGGTCTGCGAGGAACTCGCGCGCCGGACGCCGGGCGACCATGAGAAGCGTTCCGCGCTGCTCAACTCGGGCGCGGAGGCGGTCGAGAACGCGGTGAAGATCGCCCGGCACGCCACCGGGCGCCAGGCGGTCGTCGCGTTCGACCATGCCTACCACGGGCGCACCAACCTCACCATGGCGCTGACCGCGAAGAACATGCCGTACAAGCAGGGGTTCGGCCCGTTCGCCGGCGAGATCTACCGGGCGCCGATGGCCTACCCGCTGCGCTGGCCGGGCGGCCCGGAGGCCTGCCGGGCCCAGGCGCTGGAGGTCATCACGGGGCTGATCCACACCCAGGTCGGCGAGGAGAACGTGGCCGCCGTGATCATCGAGCCGATCCAGGGCGAGGGCGGGTTCATCGTGCCGCCACCCGGGTTCCTGGCCGGGCTGGCCGAATTCTGCCGCGCCTACGGGATCGTGCTCATCGCGGACGAGATCCAGACCGGTTTCTGCCGGACCGGCGACTGGTTCGCCTGCGAGCACGAGGGCGTCGTCCCCGACCTGATCACGACGGCCAAGGGGATCGCGGACGGGCTGCCGCTCGCGGCGGTCACCGGGCGCGCCGACCTGATGGATTCGGTGCACGTGGGCGGGCTGGGCGGCACCTACGGCGGCAACCCGGTGGCGTGCGCGGCCGCGCTCGGCGCGATCGAGACAATGGCCGCCGAGGACCTGGCCGGGCGGGCCCGGCACATCGGCGACATCATGCTGCCCCGGCTGAACAAGCTCGCCGAGGGCACGCCCGGCATCGGGGACGTCCGCGGCCGCGGCGCGATGACCGCCATTGAGCTCGTCAAGCCCGGCGGCCTCGAACCCGACCCGGCCGCGGCGGGCACGGTGGCCCGGGCGTGTCACGAGGCCGGCCTGGTGGTGCTGACGTGCGGGACGTTCGGCAACGTGCTGCGCTTCCTGCCGCCGCTGGTCATCGGGGACGCGCTGCTGGAAGAGGGCCTGTCGATCCTGGAGGACGCCTTCGCCGCGCTGTAGGCGGCGCTGGAGCGGGCGGCCGGGCACGATACTGGTCTGATGGCGGGGAGCAGGGCACAGCCGCGCGGTGACCGCCGGCTCGCGGTGCACCGGGAGCTGCCGTCCGGCCTGGCCGAGCTGGTACCCGATATCAGCCGGGCGGACGCCTGGATTCTCTATCTCGCCGACGCGCCGCAATCCCAGGTGGACCTGGCCGATCCGACGTACCTGGAGTTCGAGTACGTCCGCCGGATCGCGCACCTGCTGGACGCCGCCGCGCCCGCGGGTGAGCCGCTGCGTGTGCTGCACCTGGGCGGCGGCGCGCTGACGCTGCCACGCTACGTCGCGGCCACCCGTCCCGGCTCGAGCCAGCTGGTGGCGGAAGCCGACGCGGCGCTGATGGACCTGGTGCGGGAGCACCTGCCGCTGGGCCGCCCGCGGCCGGCCCAGCGGCGGCTGCGGATCCGGATCGGTGACGCCCGGCAGATCCTCGAGTCCGCGCACGCGGCCAGCTTCGACGTCGTGATCAGCGACGTTTTCGCCGGGCCGGCCACCCCGGCGCATCTGACCACGGTGGAGTGCGCCACCGCGGCGGCGCGGGCGCTGCGGCCCGGCGGGATCTACGCCGTGAACGTGGCCGATGGCCCGCCGCTCCGGCACGCCAAGGAACAGGTCTCGACCATCGGTTCCGTCTTCCCGTCCTGCTGCATGATCGCTGAGCCCGCGGTGCTGCGCCGGCGCCGGTTCGGCAACCTGGTGCTGGCCGGGAGCCCGCGCCCGTTCCCCGAAGAGGAACTGCGGCGCCGGGCCGCAGCCGACCCGTTCCCGGCCCGGCTGCTGGGCGGCGCCGACCTGGTGCGTTTCGCGGCCGGGGCGCGGCCCGTCACCGACGCGACCGCGCAGCCCTCCCCGGTGCCCCCGCGCGGGGCGTTCGACCCGCCGGGCTAGCGCCCGGTGGTCCCGCAGGTACGGATTTGTCCGCTCCGCCAGCGTCCGGGCCAGGTCATCCGGTACTCTGCATGACCTTGGGGTCTGTCTCGGGGCGACACCGGCCGTCGGCCGGTGGTGGAGGTGCGGAGCTTGGCCAACGGGACCGCAGTGTGACAGTGGCGTAGGAGCTTGCATGCAGATGCCATCTCCCGGCTGGTATGAGGATCCCGTTGGCGCGGGAGGCCTGCTGCGCTGGTGGGACGGGGCTCACTGGACGGAGCACACTGCTCCGGCGGTAGGCGCCCCCCAGGTGTCCCCGCAAGCCACCGGCGGCGCGCCCCAGGCCACCGGCGGCGCGCCCCAGGCCACCGGCGGCGCGCCCCAGGCCACCGGCGGCGCGCCCCAGGCCACCGGTGGTGCGCCCCAGGCGGCTGCGAACCCGGCCGCGCCGGCCCCAGTCCTGCCGGCTCCGGTTGCACCGGCCGCCCCGTCGGCCTCGCCCGTCCCGCCCGTCCCGTCCGCCCCGCCCGGCTTGCCCGTCCCGTCCGCTCCCGCTGTCCCGTCCAATGACGGTGACCCGTCGCTGACCGACTGGTTCCAGAGCATTCCCTTTCCCGTGGCCGGCCGGGATGACCCCGCGAGGGCCCACACGACCCGCGTGCTGGAGCGGGACGGACCCGTGCTGGAGCGGGAGGGGCCGGGGACGCTGGCGGAATTCGGCTGGCCGCACGGTACGCCGGTGACCCAGGACGACACGCCGCTGCTGGAACGCGGCAACGCGGCCGGGATGCTGCGCCGGAACCGCGCCCGGCTGATGTGGGGGCTGGCGCTCGGCACGGCCGTGGCCATGCTGAGCACCGGCGTCCTGGTCGCGGTCTTCGGTTCCACCCCGGCGGCGCACAATAAGCCCGCCGCCGCGGGCCATCCGTCCGCCGTGCGGACGCTGACGCCGAGGGCGTCCGCGTCACCGCCGAGCACGCCGTCGACCGTCCCGACCACCGGCCCCCCGGTCACCGACCCCGCGTCGGGCCTGTCCTACGCGACGCTCGCCGCCCCGTGGCAGGCCGGCTGCCCGGGCGCGATGAGCAACGGGGTGTTCACCTGGACGGCCGGGGAGAGCGCGGTAGCCGGGACCCTCGCCACGGCGGGCGGGGCCCCCTGGTACGCAAGCGCGTGCTCCGGCCTGCTCGGCCAGCAGTACCCCTACACCGGCGTCGCCGACCTGCCGCAGACGGCGATGAACCTGGTCGGTGCGTTCGACTCGGCCTACTACAACGCTCTCCCGCACGTCCGGGCCACCCAGCAGAACAACCCGCTCCAGGTCAGCGGCCATCCGGCGTGGATCGTGGAGTTCGGCATGACCTACCCGGGCGCGGCGGGCCAGGGCCTGGCCTGGCAGACGCAGCTGGGCGCGGTCGTGGTCGTGGACCGCGGCGCGGGGCAGCCGCCCGCCGTCATGTACGTCACGGTGCCGGACAACCTGGGCACCGCCAACGTCGGCGTGATCCTGGCCTCAATGCAGCTGAACGCCGCGGCCGTCCCAGCGTCGGCCGCCCCAGCCCCGCCGGCCCCCCCAGCGACCGCGCCCGCGCCCGGCGCCAACGATACGTCCGGACCCAACCCTCGGTAGCCGGGGCCGGACCCAACCCCTGGCTGAGGCCGAACCCGGCCGCAGCGTGGTGCGTCAGCGCGCCGCCGCCCCGTTCACGGCGCGGAGCGCGTCGGCGAGGATGCCCAGGCCTTCCTTGGCGTCAGCCTCCGACAGGTTCATCGGCGGCGCCATCCGCAGCGTGTGACCGTAGAGGCCGCCCTTGCCGATCAGCAGGCCGCGCGCCCGGGTCTGCTCCAGGGTCAGCGTCGCCAGCCGCGGGCTCGGCGCCCCGGTCCCGGGGTCGACCAGGTCGAGGGCGAACATCAGGCCCCTGCCGCGGACCTCGCCCACCGCGGGCAGCGGCGCCGTGGCCTCGCGCAGCCCGCTGATGATCATGGTGCCGAGCTCGGCCGCGTTGCGCTGCAGGTCGTGGGAGAGCACGTAGTCGAGGGTGGCGTTGGCCGCGGCGGTGGACAGCGGGTTGCCGCCGAAGGTGGAGATGCCGTTGCCGGGCAGCCCGTCCATCAGGTCACCGCGGGCGATCACCCCACCGATCGCCAGGCCGTTGCCCAGGCCCTTGGCGAACGTGATGATGTCCGGGACCACGCCGTGCGCGCCGATACCCCAGAAATGCTCGCCGGTCCGGCCCCACGCGGTCTGCACCTCATCGGAAATGATCAGCGCGCCGCGCTCGCGCAGTACCGCGGCGTACTCGCCGAGCAGCCCGTCCGGCGGCATGGTGAACCCGCCGACGCCCTGGATGGGCTCGGCGATCAGGCAGGCCACGTCGCCGGCGGTGGCGGTGGCCAGTACGTGCCGCAGGTCGGCCACGCAGGCGGCGGCGTACCCCGCGTCGTCCAGGCCCGCGAAGGCCGGCAGCTGCCGGTCCGTGCCGTGCAGGTAATGCACGCTGAACGGGGCCAGCGGGGAGCTCTTCCACCCGCCGTTCCCGGTAATCGCGACCGCGCCGAACGAGCGGCCGTGGTAGCTGTTGCGCAGCGCCAGTACCTGGTTCGACCGGCGGGCGGCCGTGGCCAGCATCAGCGCGGTCTCGTTCGCCTCGGTGCCTGAGTTCGTGAGGAACACCTTGGCGCCGGGGATGCCGGACAGCCGCGCCAGTTTCTCGGCCAGCTCGACCTGGCCGCGGATCAGGTACAGCGTCGAGGTGTGCACGACGCCGGTGGCCAGCTGGCGGGCGACGGCGTCGCGGATCTCGGGCACGTCATACCCGACCATGTTGGTGAGAATCCCGCAGAAGAAGTCCAGGTAGCTGCGGCCGGCGGCGTCGGTGACCCGGCTCCCGCTGCCGGACACCAGCTCCAGCGGCTCGTCGTAGTACAAGGCGAGCCAGCTGGGAAGGACGCGGCGGTGCCGCTCGTGCAGTTCTGACATGCCCCTCAGTGTGCCACCGAACCCGGCCCGGACCACGATCCTGGAACAGGATCGGGTAACCGGGCCGACTTCGTTATGAGCAGACAGCGCGATGCTCGGGTGGCTCAGGTGGCTCAGCCGACCGTGGGGGCCGGGGCTCACTCCCGGGCTGGCTCAGGCCAGGCGGGCGGGAAACCCGCCGGTGGCCACCGGGCCCCACGCGCGCGGGGTGACGCGCAGCAGCGCCTTGTCCTGGCGGATCATGGCCTGGCGGTATTCGTCCCAGTCAGGGTGCTCCCCGGCGATGGAGCGGTAGTAGTCGACCAGGGCCTCGGCGGCCTCCGGCATGTCGATCACTTCCGCGTCCCCGTCGACCTGGACCCAGGCGCCGTCGAAGTCG
>Ga0335085_10009539_pt1 | contig 14635 bp, 9 predicted proteins | sample Lox_Sample_45_FD_206712 | JGI IMG/M metagenome (GOLD analysis project Ga0335085, IMG submission 206712) | Soil microbial communities from Loxahatchee National Wildlife Refuge, Florida, United States - Lox_Sample_4.5 | ecosystem: Environmental > Terrestrial > Soil > Wetlands | place: USA: Florida...
GGATTTTGCCACGCGAATGCCATATACGTCGCGCGCCGGGAGACCTGCAGCACGCGCGAGACCGACGTAGAGGGCATTCAAGTCGGCGCACTTGCCGCCCAGGTAACCGGTTTCCAGCAGGACGCGGATGTCACCTCTGCCACATCCGCGTACCTTCGGATCGCGAAACGTGTTGTCGACGATCCACTCGTAGATTGCCTTGGCTTTCTCGACGTCGGTATTTGCGCCCTTGGTGATCTCGGTGGCTTTCTCTTTCACAATGCCGTCGGAAGGCAGCAGTTTCGTTGGCTGCAGAAAATGGTCGAGTTCCGCGCGGCTGGCCTTTGGCGCGTGGCCCGGCCGGGAAAGATCGACGGAGTTGTTTCGCGTCTGGACCCGGCTCGTGAGAGTCAGCACCGGCGTTTCTCCGGCCGCGAAAGTGGCCGAGATGATCCCCATGGCGTCCGGCTTGATTTCGCTCATTCCGGCCTTCCCGCTGTCGACGTGGTACTTGTTCGAAATGGTTCTCTGGTAGGGAGTCTTCTGAATCAGCGCCGCCGGCAGCCAGATCATGGTAGTTCCAGCCGGCTTCAGCACTTCGACTCGCGTCGTGATGTCAAACGTTCGCCAGCCGGCCGGTGTCTCGGCGAAAAGCTCGCTGGCATTCGCAAATGCCAAACCCGCGGACATCGCCCCCGCGGACTTCAGGAAATCGCGTCGTTTCATGTCCTATTCCCCCCTCGTACCAGGATCCGAATCTCGATCCTGTTTGAGAAAGCTTCGCCACGCACGGGCGGAAGCCGATTGGAATCCGTAAGGTGTCAGCTGGAAGCTGGAAACGGCCAACGGTCGCTTATGCGAGGACTCAAGTAAAACCGCTTGCGGACGCGTAACGGCAAATTAGGCCACGCATGATTCAGTATTGATGCACAGAAGGAATGGGATTGGCAAGTGCCTGGCGGCGCGGTTCGAGGCTCGGAAATTTCCGGTCTGCTTCCCGCGTCTCAGGGTTCGTTGCGGACTTCCATGCTTTGATCCACCACGTAGTTCGTGCAACCCGCCGCGGCGCAGCGCGCCGTCACGCGGAATCCGTCGCTCGAAGATTCCACGCCGTAGGTATATCCATCCCGCCCGGATTTTTTCATGCTCATCGCGCCGCTCGAAACCAGATCGTCGAGCGATGCCACCGAGCCGTGCTCGGCCTGATAGGCCCGCTCCGCCTGCGCGATCGCCAGCAGGTCGTTTTTCACGCCCACCACGTCGATCGTCTGCTGCGGCGTGGCCGCCCCGGCCGCCTGCGACTGCGTCAACTGCGTCTTATAAATGTAGAGCGTCACCGCCGCTCCGATCAGCAGCGCCACGATTCCGAGCGTAGCTTTCATAGGAACCTCCTGCGCGTGGAACGTGGCGAACCGACCGCCCGGCCGCGCCCCTGGATCCATAGCAACATAGCCCCCGGCACACGCCAAATCTCTGTTCCGCTCCGGTGCGAATCGGCAAACACCGCGCCCGCCGCCACTTCGCTCCACTTGCGACGCCGTCTGCCGGTGCTACCTTTCGCCGCAGGGATGCGTCCAACCACAAGGCGCATTACAGCATGGCAGCTTGCATCCGCAGGACTCGAGAGCGTTTGACACCCGCCCGCGCTGTCGTAATACTGGCATTGGATTGAATCTGCGCTCGCGCGACTTGCATGTAACGCGCGCGCGCACCCGAAGGGCGCGATCGGTCGCGACCGACAGGAGCCATTGATGACGAAAGCGTCTCCCCAAAACCGGCTTCGAGTTCTGTTCGTGGCGCTCTTCGCCGCCGCCCTCGTCTCGCCGCTCGCCGCACAGGAAAAACCCGCCGCCGAAACCGATCGCCCGCCCCAGCTGAATTTCACCACGCACAAACTTTCCAACGGCCTCGACGTCGTCCTGCTCGAAAATCACGAAGTCCCGGTGATCGATCTCCAGGTTTGGTACCACGTCGGCGGCAAGGACGAGCTCCCCGGCCACACCGGTTTCGCGCACCTTTTCGAACACTTGATGTTCAAAGGCTCCGCGCACGTCGGCCCCGACGAGCATTCCCGCATCATCGAAGCCGTCGGCGGATTCGACAACGCCGAAACCAACGACGACTCGACCGACTTCTTCGAGACTTTCCCCAGCCAGTATCTCGAGCGCGTCCTCTGGCTCGAAGCCGACCGCATGGGCAGCCTCAACGTCGACGACGCGAATTTCAAATCCGAGCGCCAAGTGGTCGAAGAAGAGCGCCGCGTCCGCGTCGATAACCAGCCTTACGGCTCGATCGAAGAAGATCTGCGCGCCGTCGCCTTCACCGTCCACGGCTATCACCACACGCCCATCGGCAGCATCGCCGATCTCGACAAGGCCACCCTCGAAGACGTTCGCGCCTTCTTCAACACCTATTACAAGCCCAACAACGCCACCCTCGTCATCGTCGGTGATTTCAATTCCGATCAGGCGCTCGCCTGGACCAAAAAATATTTCGAAGGCATTCCCGCCTCGGCCGGCCCGATTCCCCGCCCTCACAATCCCGAGCCGGTGCAAACCGCCGAGCGCGACGTCTCCAAGTCCTACACCAATACGCCGCTGCCCGGCGTGGTGATCGGATACAAAATCCCCGCTCGCTATTCGCCGGATTCCTATCCTCTGGATCTCGCCTCCAACATTCTGGCCGGCGGCGAAAGCAGCCGCCTCTACCAGGCGCTCGTCTACAAAGACCAGATCGCCGTGCAGACTGCCGGATTCGGCAACTTCACCGAAGACCCGAATCTTTTCTGGGCCTTCGCCATCATGAATCCCGGCCATTCGCCGGCCGAGGGCCAAAAAGCCATCCTCGGCATTCTCGACGGGCTCAAGACGCAACCCGTCAGCGCGAGCGAATTGCAAAAAGCGAAAAATCAGGAAATTTCCGGCTTCATCCTCGGCCGCGATACCGATGAACAGAAAGCCATCGCGCTCGAGAACGCCGCGGTCCTCGGTAAGAACCCGGATCTTGTCAACACCGAGCTCGATCGCTACCTGAAAGTGACTCCGGAAGATATCCAGCGCGTGGCCAGGGAATATTTCGTCCCCGACCACGCCACGATTTTGACGATCAAGCCCGCGGCTCCGCCGCAGCAGCAGTAGGTTTTGTAGCGGCCGCCTTTCAGGCGGGCGCATTGGGGTTAGGTTGTAACGTAGCGCCGGGTCTTCAGCCCGGCACGCAGCCCGCCGAGGCGAGCGGAATGCCGGAAGAGGAAGCAAGAGATCCTCACGTCCCGGAGGGACGATTGAAATCCGAAGCGCAAGCTGCCGAATCCACCAAGGAGCGTCGATGACGCGTACATCCAAAATATCGATTTTCTTTGCAGCGGCATGGCTTCTCGTCGGCGCGATGAGCTTCGCCCAGGAAATGCCCAACGACCACGCCGCCTCCAACTCCTCGGAGCAGCAAAAAGGCACCGGCGTCGTCCCGCCGGGCGTGAAACTCGTCCCCGAAATGCCCGCGGCCGGCGCGCCCAAGCCTTTCCATTTCCCCGAGCCTGCCATGAAGACGCTCCCCAACGGTCTGCGCGTCTACGTCGTCACCGACCATAGCGAACCCGCCGTCGCCGTCCGCCTGCTCATCATGTCCGCCGGAACCATGAAAGATCCGGCGGGAATGCCCGGCGTCGCGGAGATGACCGCAAACATGCTCACCCAGGGCACCGAAAAGCGCTCCGCCCGCGATATCGCTGAAGCCATCGACTTCATCGGCGGCTCGCTCGAAGCCGCCGCCGGCGCCGACGCCACCAACGCCAGCCTCGACGTGGTGAAAAAAGATCTCTCGACCGGTCTCGACCTGATGTCCGACGTCGTCCTTCACCCTTCCTTCAGCGCCGAAGAGCTCGAGCGCCAGCGCCAGCAGCTTCTCTCCAGCATCACCGTGCAATATTCCGATCCCGATTTCCTGGCCTCTGCCGCTTTCAGCCGCGTCGTCTACGGCGCCTCGCCCTACGGATTGCCCAACGAAGGCACGCCCGACACCATCAAGAAACTCGATCCGCAAATCCTCGCGAAATTTCACAACGAGAACTACGCGCCCAATCAAGCGTTCCTCGGTTTCGCCGGTGACGTCACGCCCGAGGAAGCCTTCGCCGCCGCCGAAAAATATTTTGGAGCCTGGCCCGAAGTAAAAGTCACCATGGCCGCCGCCGCGGCGCCCACCGAACTGCACGGCCAGCACATCTGGCTCATCGACAAACCCGACGCCGTGCAGACCCAGATTCGCGTCGGCAAACTCGGAGTCCGCCGCAGCGATCCCAATTACGTTCCCGTCGTGGTGATGAACCGGATCTTCGGCGGAGGCTACAACAGCAGGCTCAATACCGAAGTTCGCGTGAAAAAGGGCCTGACCTACGGAGCCTATTCCTCGTTCAATCCGCACCGCCAGGCCGGCTCCTTCAGCGTTTCCACTTTCTCGCGCACGGCCGCCACCGTCGAAGCCACCCGTCTGGTCGTCGACCTCATCGCCAAAATGTCCACCGGCGACGTCTCCTCCCAGGAAATGGACTTCGCCCGCGACTATCTCGCGGGCGTTTATCCCATCCAGTCCGAAACGGCCGAACAGGTCACCGATCGCGTGCTCACCGTCGCCGCTTTCGATCTGCCGAAAGACTACAACTACACCTATCCCGATCGCGTCCGTGCCGTCACGTCGGCTCAGGTGAAAGAAATGGCCCAGAAATATCTCAACACCGACGATCTCGACATCGTCCTCGCCGGAAACGTAAGCGCCTTCCGCGACGCCCTGAAAAAATCCTTCCCCGACGCCAAATACGAAGAAATCCCCTTCGACAAACTCGACGTCCTCTCCCCCGACCTCCGCGCGCCGTCCCACTAGCGCGCACGGCATACGAAAAACCCCGTCATTCTGAGCGGAGTAGCGGAACGGTTTGGCTTTTCATTCCGGCGAAGCCGGAATGTCCCGCTGCGGAGTCGAAGAACCTCTCTGGGAGGTAACACCCGGCGACGCGCTCACACGAAGAGAGATTCTTCGACTGCGTCCGCCGCGGCGGACTCCGCTCAGAATGACGACCGGTTCAATCAGTACTTCTGCGGATTGACGCCCGCGCCTCGCCGCCTATGATCGCGGCGATCATGGCCGGCGGTTACATCTACATCCTTGCAAGCAAATCCGGTGTTCTTTACATCGGCGTGACCAGCAAACTCGGCCCACGCATCCTCCAGCACAAATCTAAGGAAACCGAAGGCTTCACGGCGAAGTACAACGTAAACCGGCTGGTCTACTTCGAGAAGTTCGAAGACATCCGCAGTGCAATAGCTCGCGAAAAGCGGCTAAAAGGCTGGGCGAGAGTGAAGAAGGTCGCCCTGATTAATCGCCAAAATCCCACCTGGCACGATCGAAGCGAAAACCTGTCTGGCTAGCCTCGTTCAGTCGCGGCGCTCCGCAACACGCGCTCGTCCTAAATGCCACACACCGCCCCGTCATTCTGAGCGGAGTCCGCCGCGGCGGACGCAGTCGAAGAATCTCTCTTACAGCCGCGGCAACAAGCGAGAAGCCCAAATGACCGCCGGTTTTGGCCGCCTCTCGCGCACGAGCAATCCCGCTACCTCACCGCCAGAATCACCTTCCCAATATTCTTCCGCTCGTGAATAAACCGGTGCGCCTCCGCGGCCTGCTCCAGCGGAAAAATCTTGGCGATCACCGGCTTCAGCTTCCCCTCGCCATACATCCCGAAAAGCTCCCGCAATTCATCCCGCGCGATCGTCCCTCTCAAAATAATCGGCCCCATCCCCACGCCGATCACCGCCAGATTCTTCTCCATCAATTTCAACGGGTGAAACCGCGGCGTCTGCAATAGCGCCTTCGCCGCCCGTATCGGATCGCGCCTCCCCGAAGCTCCCGCCGCATCCGATAGTCCGTAGATCACCAGCCTGCCGCCCGGCCCCAGGCAGCGCTGCGAACGCCCGAGCGAGCTGCCGCCGATCGGGTCCATCGCCATCTCAATCCCATCCGGCGCGAATTGCCGCACCACTTTCACGAAATCGCTTTTCTCGTAATCGATCGGATGGTCCACGCCCAGCTTCTTCAGGAATTCCTGCTTCAGGCTTCCGGCCGTGCCGAACGTCACCAGTCCCCGCGCCCGCGCCAGCTGCACCGCCGCGATCCCCACGCCTCCCGCCGCGCCGTGAATCAACACCCGGTTCCCCGCCTGCAGATTCCCCATCGTGAACATCGAATGGTAGGCCGTCAGGTAGTTCACCGGAAACGCCGCCGCCGCATCGAACGCCATCCCCGCCGGAATCCGGTACACGCAATTCATCGGCACCGCGACCCACTCCGCATACGCCCCAAAATGCGGCAGCGCCATCACCGCGTCGCCCGGCCTCAGCGCCTCTCCCTCGCCACGCTTGCCCGGCGCTTCAATCACCCTTTCCACCACGCCCGAAATTTCCAGTCCCGGAACAAACGGCGTCTTCGGCGTCCCCGGATACAGCCCCATGCGCGCCATCAAATCGGCGAAGTTCACCCCGATCGCTTTCACCCGGATCAGTGCTTCGCCCGGTTTCGCCTGCGGATCGGCCACTTGCCGGGACTCAAAAACTTCCGGCGACCCAGACCGCCGTACGACCAGCGCACGCATCTAAATCTCCTTGGGGCTGGGAATTCGATTATTTGCCATCTGAGCCAAATTCTTTCGCATCATCGCGGGCCCGCTTGCGTCAAAGAAGTCGGGATGCCTCACCACAGCCGCAAAACAGGGGCTGGGGCCCATTTCGTTAGGTTTCAACCGCACCTTACTTTAGACTATAGGACTTTGCGCGACGATGAAACGCCATATGAGAGATAAAGCTTTCGTTCTGGCCGCGGCCCTGTTCGCCGCAGCGTGGATTTGTCCCGCTGCTGGCCGCGCGCAATCCGCTCCACCGCCTCCCGTCCTCACCGCCATGCAGGACGAACTCACTCGTTCGATGGAATCCTATTCCGCCGCTGACCCGTCGGCCTACTTTGTCAGCTATACCGTCTCGGACCGCCAGGTCGCGAACGTGTCCGGATCCAACGGCGCGCTGCTTTCCAGCAGTCAAGACCGCGCCCGCTGGCTCGAAGTCCAGACCCGCGTCGGCGATTACAAACTCGACGACACGCACAAACTTGGCGATCGCCCGCCCAGCTGGACTAGCCCCGGCACCAACGTCCCGCTCGACGACGACATTCCCGTGCTCCGCCGTGAAATCTGGCGCGAGACCGACCGCCAGTACCGCGCCGCCGCGCAAGCCCTGATCAAGGTCAAAACCAGCGAGCAGGTGCAGGTGCAAACCGCCGAAGGCGCCGCGCCCGATTTCTCCAGCGAACAGCCCCATGTTTCCATCGGCCCGCGCGTGGAAATTCACGTCGACCGCAAGCCCTGGGAAGAGCGCGTGCGCCGTTACACCGCCGAATTCAGCAAATCGCCCGCGGTGCTGAATTCCATCGCCACTTTCACCGCGCTCGCCACCAATCAATATCAGGTGAATACCGAAGGCACCAAGCTCGCCTTCGGCCAGATTCACTATCGCCTCGAACTTTTCGTCCAGAGCAAAGCTCCCGACGGCATGGACATCGAGCGCTATTCGAACTTCGACTGGCTCGACCCCAAGGACGCGCCCGACGACAAAGCCGTCTTCGACAGCATCCACGAGCTGCTCAAGGAAACCGAAGCGCTCGACAAAGCTCCGCTCGCGAATCCCTACGCCGGTCCGACGCTCCTCACCGGCCGGGCCGCCGCCGTCTTCTTCCACGAGGTTTTCGGCCACCGTGCCGAGGGTTTCCGCCAGAAGGACGTCGCCGAGGGCCAGACCTTCACCAGCAAAGTCGGCGAACAGATTCTTCCCAGCTTCATCTCGATCAAGGACGATCCCACGGAATCCACGCTCGGCGGTCAGATGCTGCTTGGCAGCTATCCCTTCGACGACGAAGGCGTCGTCGCCACTAAAGTTCAGCTGGTCGACAAGGGCGTTCTGAAAACGTTCCTGATGAGCCGCTCGCCGCTGGTCGATATTCCGCACTCGAACGGCCACGGCCGCCGCCAGCTCGGTTACGTTCCGGTCGCGCGCCAGGGAAATCTGATCGTTTCCAGCACGCAGACCGCTTCCTTCGCCGAGCTCAGGCAAAAGCTCGTCGCGCTCGTGAAGCAGAAAAATCTGCAATACGGCCTGCTGATCGACGACATCTCCGGCGGCTTCACCTTCACCGGCCGCGGACAGCCGCAAGCCTTCCAGGTCACGCCGCTTGTCGTCTATCGCGTTTTCGCCGACGGCCGTCCCGACCAGCTCGTGCGCGGCGTCGATATCGTCGGCACCCCGCTCGTTTCGCTCACGAAAATCGTGGCGACCGGCGACAAGCAGGAAATCTTCAACGGCTACTGCGGCGCCGAATCCGGTTCCGTTCCGGTTTCCGCCGTCGCGCCCGCGATCCTGATCTCCGAAATGGAATTCGCGAAAAAGGAAACGTCCACCGACCGGCCGCCCGTGCTGCCGCCGCCGGCTCACGATCCCGACGCCACGAAGGGACAAGCGCAGTGAAAAATCCCAGGCTCGCAACTTCACTCGTCGCTCTCTTCGCCGTTCTCGTCGCCGCCGCCGCTCCGGCATCCGCCGCACGCGCCGCCGCAAAACCAGCCCCGCTGCCGCATCCGGCCGCGCAAGCCCCTGTGCCCGACACCGAAAAAGATCAAACGCTCCACGCCATGCACGATGAAATGGCCCGCGCCCGCACCCGCCTCGCGCTCGCCGGCGTCGACAAGCCTTTCTACATCGAATACCGCCTGCTCGATCTCGACGTGCGATCCGTCACGGCCTCGTTCGGCGCGCTCGTTTCCAGCTCCACGTCCACCACGCGCTTCATGGCCGTCGACGTCCGCGTGGGCAACTACCACCTCGACAGCTCCAATTTCATCAGCGAAGACGGCTTCCAGGGCTTCCTCGGTTCCACCGGCGAAGTCGGCATCGACCGCGACTACAATTCGCTCCGCCAGGATCTTTGGCTCGCCACCGACCAGGCCTACAAAGCCGCCGTCACGCAAATGGCGCTCAAGCAATCCTTCCTGCGCAGCCTCACCAAGCCGCCCGAAATCGACGACTTCTCGCCCGTCTCTCCCATCGTTAAAATCGATCCCCGCCCCGATCCCGATTACTCCAATCGCAATTGGGACGAAGAAGCGCGCGAAGCCTCCGCCGCGCTGAAGGATTTTCCCCAGCTCTACGGCAACCGCATCAACTACTACCTGATCTACGCCACCACCTACCGCATGACGAGCGAAGGCACCACCATCCGCTCCACCCGCCATCTCGCCGCCGTCGAAGCCGCGCTCGATACCCAGGCCGACGACGGCATGTCGCTGCACAACTATTACTCCGTCTATCGCGCCCTGCCCGCCGATCTGCCGCAGCCCGGCGAAATCTCAAAAGCGCTCACCGGCGCCGCCACCGAGCTGATGGCACTGCGCGCGAGCCCGCTGCTGCCGGACTACACCGGCCCGGTGCTGTTCGACGCGCCCGCCGCCGCTTCCACGCTCGCGCAAATTCTCGAGCCCTCGCTTTCCGGCGCCCGCCCGCCGCTGGCCATGACCCGCGATTTCGATTCCTTCATCGAGCGCTTCGGCGGACGCAGCGAATGGTCCGGCCGCGTCGGCACCCGCGTGCTCCCCACCAGCGTCTCGCTCTACGACGATCCCACGCTCGCGAATTATCAGGGCACGCCCATGCTCGGCAGCTACGACGTCGACGACGAAGGCGCCAAAGCCCTGCGCGTCGATCTCGTCCAGAACGGCATCCTGCGCAACCTGCTCATGTCCCGCCGCCCCGGCCCCGACTTCTCGCTCTCCAACGGCCACGGCCGCTCCGCTCTGCTCTCCGATCCTCACGTGCTCAGCTCGAATCTCTTCTTCACCTCCAGCGACGCGCTCAAGCCCGACGACATGCGCAAGAAATTTCTCGACGCCTGCAAGGACGACGGCCACGAATGGTGCATCGAGATCAAGCGCATGGATAATCCCGCGCTCGCGGCCGTCAGCCAGTCGGATTTTTCGGAATTCGTCGGAGGCATGGGCTCCGGCATCGGCAATGGCGATCGCGCCCCGCTGCTGGTCTATCGCGTCTACGTCGCCGACGGCCACGAGCAGCTCGCCCGCGGCGGCTTCATCGAAGGTCTAAACACCCGCTCGCTGCGCTCGATTCTCGGCGTGGGAAGCGATCCCTACGTCCTCACCTACATGCAGAACGCGCAGGACGGTCTCGCCGGCACCGCGCTCAGCGAATTCGGCAGCGCCAACGGCGGCGTCCCCAGCACCATGGTCGCCCCGTCCATCCTGCTCGACGACGTCGAAGTCCGCGGCTTTCACGGCGAACCCAGCCGCATCCCGCTCGATCCCCCTCCACCGCTGAAATAATTTCGCATTTCCGGTAGCGCCGGCGTCCCGCCGGCTCTTCCGCTTTTGAATTTGCTTTAGCCACTGACTTTGCTTTGAGTGGCACAGACGCTCCTGTCTGTGGTCTTACGATCTCAAAGTCGCAACAAGCGACTCGCGATCGCGCGGCAAATTCTCAAAACCACGCCGACGGGCCCAGAATTTGAATTTGCTGATCCCCAGTCCCATTGACGTTGACGCTTCGCCTTCCTAGAATCTCGAAGCCCGCACCCTCTCCCCCGCATCTCAAATCTGAATTCGCCCCGAGGCCAAAATGACCGCCCAGAATCGCCGCGTCGCACTCAAAGGCAGCACCCGCCAGCCGCCCCCCGGCACTGCCGCCGGCGCGCCCAACCAAAACGAAATCATTCACGTCTCCGTGATCCTCCGCCGCGGCCCCGAAAAATTCCCCTCGGACGCCGACCTCGCCAAAGGTCTCCCCGCCGAGCGCACCTATCTCACCCGCGAAGAATTCGCCGCGCGCCACGGCGCACGCCCCGCGGACCTCGCCGCCATCCGCAAATTCGCGCAAGAAAATTCGCTCAGCGTCGCCGCGGAATCCGCACCGCGCCGCACCGTCATTCTCAGCGGCACGGTCGCCGCATTCGCGAAAGCCTTCAGCGCCCAGCTCCGCCACCAGACCATCGCCGGCCGCACCTTCCGCTGCCGCACCGGCGCGCTCGAAATTCCGGCCGAGCTGGAGCCGATCGTCGAAGCCGTGCTCGGCCTCGACAATCGCCCGCAAGCCCGCACGCATTTCCGCAGGCGCATCCGCGCCGCCGCGGCCGACGTTTCCTTCACGCCCCTGCAAGTCGCCGCAGCCTACAATTTCCCCGCCGGCCTCGACGGCTCCGGCGAATCCATCGCCATCCTCGAACTCGGCGGCGGCTACCGCGCCCAGGATCTCAGCGCGTTCTTCGGCAATCTCGGTCTCGCCGTCCCCGCGGTCAGCGCCATTCCCGTCGACGGCGGCTCGAACGCGCCCACCGGAAGCGCCGACGGTCCCGATGGCGAAGTCGAACTCGATATCGAAGTCGCCGGCTCCATCGCGCCCGGCGCGAAAATCGGCGTCTACTTCGCGCCCAATACCGACCAGGGCTTCATCGATGCGCTCACCACCGCGATTCACGACACCACGCTCAAGCCCTCGATCGTTTCCATCAGTTGGGGCGGACCGGAAAATTCCTGGACCGCGCAATCGCGCAACGCGCTCAATTCCGCCTGCCAGGACGCCGCCACGATGGGCGTCACCGTGTTCGTCGCCTCGGGGGATAGCGGCGCGACCGATGGATCGTCCGACGGCTCGCTCGAAGTGGATTTTCCGTCGTCGAGTCCGTACGTCACCGGCTGCGGCGGCACCAAGCTCGCGCTCAGCGGCACGGCGATCGCGAGCGAAGTCGCCTGGAACGAACTGGCGCAAAACGAAGGCGCCACCGGCGGCGGCGTCAGCGAAACCTTCGCGCTGCCTGCATTTCAATCCAGCGCCAAAGTTCCCGCCGCGCCCAACGGCTTCAAAGGTCGCGGCGTCCCCGACGTTTCCGCCGACGCCGACCCCGCCAGCGGCTACCAGGTCCTGGTCGACGGCGAATCCACGGTGATCGGCGGCACCAGCGCCGTGGCACCCTTGTGGGCCGGCCTCCTCGCCCGCATCAATCAGGGCGTAGGCAAACCCGCCGGCTACCTGAATCCGTTGATCTATGCCATGAAAGCCGCGACAGGCGCGCCCAGCGCCTTCCACGACATCACCAGCGGCAGCAACGGCGGCTACAACGCGAGCGCGGGGTGGGACCCCTGCACGGGTCTCGGCTCGCCGAATGGCACAGCTCTCCTCGTCGCGCTAAAACCGTCATAATCCATTTCCTACATAGCGGACGCCCCCGCGCATTGTACGAAAACAATCTCCTCCGAGCGGCGCGCCCGCACGGCTGCGGCGCTATCTCAGTCGTTGACTCTCATACAGGCCAGATTCTCCCCGCAATCGCGCGCAATGATTCCGAGCGCAAGTGATCCGAAGGGAAGAATATTCGCGGGTTCTCTCCCAGTTGTTCCTGAAGAAGCGCTCGGAATCGCGCCAGCACGACCTTGCCCCTCCTTAGGCGTCCCGGATCCGCCGCGTAGTCAGCTTGTGCCTGGACAGCTATTGCGCCGTGGTTAGGTTGCGGACCTCCCTCACGCCTATCCTTAAACGCCTGAATAGTTCTTTGATTGACAATTGCCTCCACCGATTTCCCGGCGGTTTCGCCTGTCGCCTGTGCGATGAGTTCTTCGATTCGCTCGACATCGACCATTGGGTTCAGGGTGTGAATGTGCTGAGCGTTCAAAAAGTAACTCTCAATGTCGTTACCGTCTGTGACAAACGGGTTTGAGCCGGCCCGAGCTACGGCATTGATATAAGCATCGGCGGCGGCTACGGACATATAGTCCCTGTCCCTCTGAATTACGAGAACAACATGAGGAGCCTTTTCGTGAAGAAATTGGCTAAGCACAAATGCCGCGTCAACTTTGGTGCATCCTGCGTACGACACCACCTCCGTGTCAGCCTCCCTGAATCCGTTACTCCAAAGCATCGCTCGAAGAGGGTCTTTGTCCATATCTTCCGTGGCTACGGCGCACCGAATTTCACCGTCAGCAAAATAGTCGATCGAGTCCAACGCACCCAGTTCGAGCAACATCTCGGTCACACTCAAATCTCGCTCCTCGACGGTGTGGCCCATACTCATCCATACGACCACACTTTTGTTTTTCATCGCGTCCAGCACATGACGAGAATGAGTACTTACGAGCGCCTGAAATTGGCGACGTGACGCTAGCTTGTAGATCAAGTCGCAGAGCGCACGCTGATTGTCCGGATGAAGGTGCGAGTCAGGCTCATCAAGGATCAGTACCTGGGGCTTGAAGAGCGCTACATAGGCGAGGATTTGAGAAGCTTGAAGAATCGAGGTCCCAGCCGCGTCAACCGGAAGCATAGGCCCGCCGGGGAGCTGAAAGTGCACTTGAATGTTTTCATCGGTGTGCTCGTTAAATTCAATTTCTATCGCGATCCCTTCGAAAATTGTTTGCATGTCTTGGATGAAAAGATTCCACGAATCGCCGTCGGCGCGTAGCATTCGCAAGACATTTCGAAGCGCCAAGTTCGCATCTCCCCGAGCAACGATCCGACGGACGACCCCAGGCGATAAGTAACGCTCCTCTTTGGCAACGCCCGCCAGTCCAGGGGCATAGACCGTAAAGGGATTTTCAAGATTCATCAGAAGCTCGCCAATCAAGCGGCCGACTATCGAAATCGCGATGTTCCGATTACGCCCGCGGCGAAGACCAACGGTACAGCGGCCATGTTCGCCGAGAAACTCGATCTCTATTTGGGTTGGCCGCTGCTCCTGCAATGTTCCACCTGTAGCCAACGAAAGCACGTCGGCAACGGGCGTGTAAATCAACTGGGCCGGATTGAAAGAAAGCTCAAAAGCATCATTGCGCCACGCGACTCCCTCCCCAACTAAACGAGCCGATTGAGCTATGGAGACTGCAAAATGAATCGCTTGGAGCACACTGCTTTTCCCGGAATTGTTCGCCCCAATGAGGAGTGATGTGTCCCCGAGCGGAATCGTCACCTGCTCCAAGCGCTTGAAACGACGAATATTTATTGAAGTTATTCTCGGCACACGCGTCCTTCCACTCGGCGAATTCGAGGGCCCACCACCCGAAGCTACTGTTGTCCGACTACAACATCGATATCCATGTGTGAGAGGTCCAGTAGCTCGCGACGCTCTGTGCTGAGTCGTCCAGGATCGACAAACACGATGTTAGAGTCCGGAACAGATTGCGCCACGCTTATAAGGTCGCGAACCCTGAACGCGGCGTTTCTGAGATCCTCTCGAAAGTATAAAATGCAAGGAACCTGCGATCCCGGCACGGGCCAAGAAGCACAACTATCCGCATCGAGTGGGCGGCCCAACGGCTGGCTGCTGGCAGCGGGGTCTCCTACATACACTTGTGCGTATCCCAGGAAAACTTTGAATTTGTTTTCGTCCAACGCAGCAATTGCCCTAGCCATGTTTGCACCGCTAACCTTCGGAACACCCGCAGTCGCCAGACTCAGCGTTAAATACAAGACACCCGCCATCTTTTGCCGTGGATCAATCCAACCTGACCCAGTGCCGGCGATGTGCTCGCCAAGAACTGGGAAAGCGCTCAAGACATCCGTCATGTTTCTTGTCGTCT
>Ga0335085_10009540_pt1 | contig 14634 bp, 8 predicted proteins | sample Lox_Sample_45_FD_206712 | JGI IMG/M metagenome (GOLD analysis project Ga0335085, IMG submission 206712) | Soil microbial communities from Loxahatchee National Wildlife Refuge, Florida, United States - Lox_Sample_4.5 | ecosystem: Environmental > Terrestrial > Soil > Wetlands | place: USA: Florida...
GCTGTCGAGGTAGAAATAGTATTCCTTGACGTCCTCGCCGTGGTTGCCTTCGCTGTTGGTGAGCCCGAAGAGACGTTCTTTGAGGATCGGGTCCTTCCCGTTCCAGAGGGCGAGCGCAAAGCAGAGGTGTTGCTTGTCGTCGGAAATGCCGGCGATGCCGTCCTCACCCCAGCGGTAGGCGCGCGAGCGTGCCTGATCGTGGGTGAAGAAATTCCAGGCGTCACCGTTATCGCTGTAATCCTCCCGCACCGTGCCCCACTGCCGCTCGGTCAGGTAGGGGCCCCATTTCTTCCAGGCGGCCTGCTTCTCTCGATCCTCTTGAAGCCGGCTTTGTTCAGCGTTCATCAAACATCTCCTTCGTTGGTCATGGCGGCGGCCGGTTGCATCAGTACTTTTCCGGGATGAACTTTCTCCCCTGCAAGGTCGCCTGGTCGTCGTATTTGTATTTGTTGGATCGCTTGGGGATCTTGATTTTTTCACGCGGCAGCTTTTTATAGGGGATCAGCGACAGCAGATGGGTGATGCAGTTGAGGCGCGCGCGCTTCTTGTCATCTGAACGGACGATATACCATGGTGCGTGCTTCGTATCGCATGCATCCAGCATCCGGTCGCGGGCGCGCGAGTACTCGTACCATTTCTCCCGTGACGGCAGGTCCATCGGACTGAGCTTCCACTGGCGCAACGGATCTTCGACGCGGGCGTCGAACCGCCGCTCCTGCTCCTTGTTGCTCACCTCGAGCCAGTACTTGATCAGGATGATCCCGGCCCTTGTCATATACCCCTCGATAATTGGGGCATGTGTGAGGAAGCCTTCGTACTGTTCCTTGGTGCAAAAGCCCATGACATGTTCGACCCCAGCACGGTTGTACCAACTGCGGTCCCAGATGACGATCTCCCCGGCCGCCGGGAAATGCGCCATGTACCGCTGAATGTACATCTGGGTCTTCTCGCGCTCAGTGGGCGCCGGCAGCGCCACGAGGCGGAACACGCGTGGGCTCACACGTTCGGTGATGGCGCGGATCGTGCCGCCCTTTCCGGCCCCGTCACGGCCCTCAAAGACCACCATGATCTTCAGGCCCTTATTTTTCACCCAGGCCTGAAGATGGCACAGTTCCGCCTGAAGCCGGCGCAGCTCCTTCATGTACTTCTTGCCCTTGAGCTTGGGTCTGCCGTTGCCGTTCTTTTCTTCCGTTTCTGCCATGATCAGCTACCCCCGTTGTTCGGCCACACAAACCTTACCGGCTGATGGTCATGATCGTTGAATGGGAGCGGCCAGTGCCTTGCGCGCGTCTTGGCAGGCCGCCTCCACGTCCTCGCGGTCGCTCTTGGGAAACGGGTGTTGGGATGCCGCCTGCCAGGTCGCTTCGATTTCATCGGCAATCGCGTTCCGCTGCTCATTGTCCCGCATAAACGGCGCGAGACGCTCGTAGGTCTGCAACAGACGGATGATCACGGCCGGATTACCGGCCCCGGCCTGCCGGATCTGATCGAACGCCGACCTCACCACGCGGACAAAGCGCAGCCGGTTCAGGCTGATGTACCGTATGACGCCGTCGTCGCTGCGCCAATACCCTTCAGGCCATGTTTCTTTTGCGAGCAGCCGTAAGGCATCGCCCATCCAATCAATGCACGTAAGCCCGGTGTGCAGGTCATTGACCGCCGCGCTCAGAGCCCGCAAGGCGACTTCGACCAGTTGAAAAATGGCGAATTCGACGTCATGTTCCAGCGTGCGCTGCTGGCCGATCCAGACGCAATCGAGGACGACCGGGGCCAGATCCTCCAGTTTCTCCGGCGGCCAGACGTACGCGAGGACCTCCCCCTCGACGACATACAGGCCGGGTCGAAACACGAGGCACACCACCGCATCCGTACGGGCGGCGGCACGCAGCAGCCGGTCCTTCTTGACTCTCTGGACGTAGCCGCTCACGGTGGCGCGGAGTGGCGCGCCGTGGGCCACGCATCGTTCTCGAATTTCGGTCACGTCCCGTGGAGACGACGCTACAAACGCGCCGCCCGTGGAAATCACTCCCTCTTTCCGCAACCCCTCAATGGCCATGCGAAGGTCTTCAACGATTTGGGCCAGCACGTTGCTCGTCTGAAGCGCGGTGGCCACGCGGTTGTTGTAAATCACCAGGAATCCGAAGCTCACCAGCGCCAGCACCACGGAGCTGATGACGGTGACCTGGGGAACGTAGATGAACCCCTTCTGCTGACGCACGATCACAGTGGTGAGCAGGCTGTGCACGAACGTGGCCAGAAACAGGCCGAGCGTCCCCTGCATGGTCCGGTCCCGCAGGAACCGGTACATCAGGCGGGGCCCGAACCAGCTCACGGTCTGGGAGAACACCAGGAGGCTGATTGAAAAAATCAGGGCGAGCACCGTGCTGACCGCGCCGATGACCGCGCCCAGGACCGCCCGCGCGTCTTCGGGGCCGCCCACGGAAAACCAGCCCGGCAGGCGGAGCATTCCCACATACGCGGCCTGATCGATGGCAAGGGTCACGGCCAGCAGGACCACTGCGGCCACGACAAAGGTAAAGGGGATGGGTATCTGGCTGGTGCCGGGAATCAGTCTGAGTAAATGAAAGCGCCCCTTCATCTGCAGATGTTCTCCGTGCCGGACGGACGGGCCGCAAACCATCCCCCTGCGGCCCAAAGGGCCGCAGGGGGGCGGGACAAACGGAACTCGTCCCGTTTCATGACAGGTTCCTCACGCGTTTCGCGAGGCAGGTGAACGCGCGTTATTGCACACCGCAGGTCGATTTGATCTCGGCAATCCTCTTGTCGATCATGTCGTTATATTCGCCGGTCGCCACCCGGTATTTTGTGCCCGACGTCCCCGTAAGCACGCCGATGACGATGCCGGCGGGAGCGATCGACGTCACGCCCGCGGCGACCTGTTGGGCCGTGTTGGTTTTCTCATCCGCCAACGCCCGTATGTCGCCTTCCGCGGTGGAGCAATTGATCGGGGCCTTCATCGCTTCCTCCTGCGCCTTGTATTGTGAGGCGCAGCCTGCGACGAGAACGGCCAACCCTAAACCCAAGACAATCGTGCCGAGAGATTTTTTGCTGTGCATGTTCATGTCCTCCTTATGATTGAGTGTGCAATGTAATATCCGCGACACCTTAACGCGGTCGCGGGAAATCGGACCCTTTCCGGGAGTGAAGCTAACACAACACGGAAAGCGTGGCAAGACGCGCCGCGTCAGTACATCAGAATATCGAGCCCGCCCGTGAAATAGGCACGCACGACCGCCTGCGAGCACCAGGCGCCGGACGAGCACGCGGTGTTGATACAGAGCTGATCTAGTTGTTTGTCCGTCATATCGGTCTCGCTACGCAACAGGACATGGCTTGACGTCCCAGATCTCCCGCGCATAGTCCGCGATGGTGCGGTCGCTGGAGAACTTTCCGGAGCCGGCCACGTTCAGGATCGCTTTCCTGGACCAGGCATCCTGGTCGGCATAGAGCTTGCCCACTCGCTCGTGCGCCTCGCTGTATGCCCGCAGGTCGGCGAGGTGCCGGTAGAAATCGCCGTGCGTGAGCAGCGTGTCCCTCAACGGGTTGAAGACGCCCGGCTCGTGGCGGCTGAAGTGGTCGGAGAAAATAAGGTCCAGCGCCGCGCGCGTCTCCGGTTCGTTGTCATAGTGCCACTGCGGGTTGTACCAGCCCTGGCTGTTCGCCACCTCCTCAGCCGTGAGGCCGAAAAGGAAGAAGTTCTCTTCGCCGGCTTCCTCCGCCATCTCGATGGTGGCGCCGTCGCGGGTTCCGATCGTCAAGGCGCCGTTCATCATGAACTTCATGTTGCTCGTGCCGCTCGCTTCGTAGCCGGCCGTGGAAATCTGCTCGGAGACGTCGGTGGCGGGAATGAGCCGCTCCGCGAGGGACACGTTGTAGTCGGGCAGGAACAGCACTTTCAGGCGGCCGCGCATCGCCGGGTCGCCGTTGATGGTGCCGGCGAGGTTGTTGATGAACTTGATGACCAGTTTCGCCAGGTGATACGCCGGGGCAGCTTTCCCCGCAAAAAAGAAGGTTCGCGGCGGCATGGCGAGCTTCGGGTTCTCTCGCAGCCGATTGTAGAGCACGACGATATGCAAGGCATTGAGCAATTGCCGCTTGTATTCGTGGATGCGCTTGACCTGGCTGTCGAAGATCGTGTCGGGATCGACCACCTCTCCGCTGGTGGCCTTGATCCATCCGGCGAATCGGACCTTGGCTTCCCGTTTTGCTTTGCGGAAATCGGCGCGGAAGCCCTTGTCCTTGGCGAGGGGCTTCAGTTTGCTCAATTGGCTAAGATCGGTGATCCAGCCGCCGCCGATCGCATCGGTGATGATCTTGGCCAGCGAAGGATTGGCCAGCAGCAGCCAGCGGCGGGGCGTCACCCCGTTGGTTTTGTTGTTGAAGCGCTTCGGGTACATCTCGGCGAAGTCCTTCACCGTCATCGTGCGGAGCAACTCGGAATGAATGGCGGCGACTCCGTTGGTGCTGTGCGAGCCGACGATGGCAAGGTTGGCCATCCGGATTTTCCGGGTCGGGCCCTCTTCGATGAGGCTCATGCGCGACAGGCGGCCGTCGTCGCCGGGGAAGTGCACACGCACCGCGTTGAGGAACCGGCGGTTGACCTCGCAGATGATCTCCAGGTGCCTGGGAATCAGATCCTCGAACCAGCGGAGGGGCCATTTCTCCAACGCCTCCGGCAGCAGGGTGTGATTCGTGTAGGCCAGGGTCCGTTGCGTCAATTCCCAAGCGTTGTCCCAGCCGAGGTGCGCCTCGTCGAGCAGGAGGCGCATCAGCTCGGAAACAGCCATGGCGGGATGCGTGTCGTTGAGTTGAATCGCGACCTTCTCCGGCAAGGCGTTCCAGTCGCTGTTGGCGCGACGGAAGCGGCGGACGAGGTCGGCGAGCGAGCAGGCGACCAGAAAATATTCCTGCAGGAACCGCAAGCCCTGACCCATAGACGTGGAATCATCGGGGTAGAGCACGCGCGTCAACGATTCGGCGGTGAGAGTCTCCGCCAGCGCACCCACGAAATGGCCCCGGCTGAATTGTTGAAAATCAAAATAGTCCGGCGTCGAGGCGGCCCAGAGCCGGAGCGTGTTGATGGTCTTGCCACCGTAACCGATGACCGGACGATCAAACGGGATGCCGAACAGGCAGGACGGTCGCCCGAAGACCGGCTTGAGCTCGCCCGCTTGCAGCTCGAACGAGCAGTTCAGCGGCACTTCGACCGCTTCCTCAAGTCGAACCACTTCCCAGGGGTCCGGCTGCCGCAGCCAATTGTCCGGCTGCTCGTGTTGCCAGCCGTCTTTGATGGTCTGCTTGAAGATGCCGTACTCGTAGCGGAGTCCGTAGCCCATGCCCGGAATCTGCAGGGTCGCCATCGAGTCGATGAAACAAGCCGCCAGCCGGCCCAGTCCCCCGTTCCCCAATCCGGCATCCGGCTCCGTCTCGATCAGCGCCAGCGGATCGACACCTTTCTTTTTCATGGCCTCGAACGCCCACGATCGCAGCAGGGCGTTGGTGACGTTGTTGGCGAGCGACCGTCCGAGCAGAAACTCCATCGACAGGTAATACACCCGCTTGGGATTCTTCCGCTCGTAGGTCTTTTCAGTCCGGAGCCACCGTTGCGAGATGATGTCACGGAGCGAACGCGCCGCCGACTCATATTGGTCGCGCGGGCCGGCCTGCTTCGGATCAACAACGTGGTCGAAGATCAAATGCCGCTCATAGAGGGCGTCGCGCGTGCCGAAGAACTGGATGGGCCCACATCCGTATTGTTTGAGCAGTTCGTTCAGACGATCCTGCATAAGACCTCCAAAGATTGAAGCGACCCGCGCAGCGCGCTCAGGCCGGCGACGGGGCCGAAGCGGCGCCGGCCAGGGATCCGACGTCCGCGAAAAGCACCACCACCGAGCGCGGCTCGGCCCGATAACTAGAGCCTGGCACCGGCGTTGTCGTCTGCCACGGCACGATGTCATGCGGAGAGTCAAGGGCGGTGTCGATCCATCGCCGCCAGGGGCCTCCGCCCCCCTCGTTTGCCGGCGGCAGTTCAAAGTCGAGCGGCTCCCAGTACGCGTTCAGGATAAAGTGGGCGAGGAGCCCTTCCCCCCGGAGCTCAGCGGTGAACGCAATGCTGTGGGAATGGGGACCCCAGTCCGGCTGGTGGAGCTTGACGCCATGCCAGGCTTTGTTCGCCTGTGCGATCAGTTCAGTCAAACTCATGCGCTGACGCTCGTGCTCCCAATCCCGCAAAAGCCGGCGCGCGTTGAGGAGCGTCACAAACCGATGGACGTCGGCATGCTTGGCGACCAGCGTCCAGTCGAACCAGTTAATGTCGTTGTCGTGGCAATAGGCATTGTTATTGCCGCCCTGAGTGCGGCGCACTTCGTCACCCATCAGAATCATAGGCAACCCGATAGACAGGAGTGTGACGGTGAGGAAATTCTTCACCTGGCGGTTCCGCAGTTTTTCCACGCCCGGATCATCCGTCGGTCCTTCAACGCCGCAGTTCCAACTTCGATTGTCGTCGGCTCCGTCCCGGTTGTTCTCGTCGTTGGCCTCGTTGTGCTTCCCGTTGTAGGAGACGAGGTCGTTCAGTGTGAAGCCGTCGTGACAGGTCACGAAGTTGACGCTCTGCTCCGGCTCCCGTTGCTTGTGCCCGTACATCTCCGGGCTGCCGACCAAACGGTCGGCAAAGCGCGCGAGCGAACCGTCTTCGCCGCGAAAGAAGCTACGGGCGTCGTCGCGGAACCTGCCGTTCCATTCTTTCCAACTATCCCCGATGAAGCTGCCGACCTGGTAGAGCCCGGCTGCGTCCCACGCCTCGGCCATAAGCTTCGTGCCGGCCAGCGACGGGTCCGATTCGATATCCCACAACACCGGCGGGTTCGGCATCACGTGGCCGGATGCGTCGCGCGTCAGGATCGACGCGAGATCGAACCGGAATCCGTCCACGTGCATCTCCTCCACCCAATACCGGAGGCTGTCCACGATCATGCGGCGGACGATCGGATGGTTGGCGTTGAGCGTGTTCCCCGTGCCGGTGTAGTTGGCGTAGCACGACCGGTCCTGCTCAAGGATGTAGTACGTATTGTTGTCCAGACCGCGGAAGCTCAGCGTCGGCCCTCGGTGATCGCCTTCGGCCGTGTGATTGAACACGACGTCGAGAATGACCTCGATGCCGGCCCGGTGCAGCGCCTTGACCATGTCGCGAAATTCGTCCACCGGACCGAGCGGGTCCTGCCGCGAGCTATAGGCTTGATGTGGAGCAAAGAACGCGATTGGCGCATAGCCCCAATAGTTTGTTTTCCCCGGTGGGCAGTCCTGGGGGTCGAATTGGAATACCGGCAGGAGTTCAACCGCGGTGATCCCCAGTTCTTGGAGATACGGAATCTTTTTGATCAGACCGGCATACGTGCCACGTACTTTCTCCGCGACGCCTGAACTGGGATGCCGGGTAAAGCCGCGCACGTGCATTTCGTAGACGATGGTCCGGGCGGAGGGCCGTTTCAGCGGCGCATCGCCTTCCCAATCGTACGCCGATGGGTCCATCACGACGCTCTTCATCGCCGTCGCGGCATTGTTGCCTTCCTGACTGGCCGCAATACGGTCGTAGCTCTTTGGGACAACAACGCCGCGGCCGTAGGGATCGAGCAACACTTTGTTGTGATCGAAGCGTGTTCCCTGCCCTGGATCGTATGGGCCGCGAGCGCGATATCCGTAGATCTGTCCTGGCTGCACGCCCGGCACGAAGACGTGCCAATAATGGTAAGTGCGGTTGAATGCCGGATCGAGGACGATCACACTTGCCGCCTTTGGATCGTCCTGGTGATCGAAGAACAGCAACTCCACACCGGTGGCGTCACGCGAGTACAGGCTGAAGTTAACGCCGCCGTGACCGACGGTCGCACCGAGAGGTGAGCTGTTGCCGATCGCCTGCATCGTCAACGCTCCGATGTGTCAGCTCGGCGGCGAAGCCGGCGGTAACGCCGGATCAACGCGTTGGTCGAGCTGTCGTGCCGGAGATCGGGGTCCGTTCCGCTCATCAATTCCGGCGTGATCCGTTGGGCCAGCACCTTGCCCAATTCCACGCCCCACTGGTCGAACGAGTTGATGCGCCAGATCGTGCCCTGGACGAAGACCTTGTGCTCGTAGAGCGCGATCAGCTTGCCGAGCATCTCCGGCGTCAGTTGCTCGATCAGGATGGTATTCGTCGGGCGGTTGCCTGGAAACGTCCGGTGCGGCACCAGGGCCGGAGACGCTCCTTCAGCCTCCACTTCCGCGGCCGTTTTGCCGAAGGCCAGCGCCTCCGTCTGCGCGAACAAATTGGACGCCAGCAGATCGTGATGCTGCCCCATGGGATTGAGCGACCGGCAGAAGCCGATGAAGTCGCACGGGATCAACCGCGTGCCCTGATGGATCAATTGGTAGTACGCATGCTGGCCGTTGGTGCCCGGCTGCCCCCAAATGACCGGGCCCGTGTGGTAATTCACCACGCTCCCATCCCGGTCCACGCGCTTCCCGTTGCTCTCCATGTCGAGCTGCTGCAGATAGGCGCTCAGCCGCCCGAGGTAGTGGTCATAGGGCAGAATCGCCTGGGACTCGGCGCCGAAGAAATTCACGTACCAGAGTCCGATGAGTCCCAGCAGCACGGGCAGGTTCTTGTCGAACGGGGCGGTCCGGAAATGCTCGTCCATGGCATGGTACCCGGCCAGCATCTCGCGGAACCGTTCGGGCCCGATGGCGACCATCAGTGAGAGGCCGATGGCCGAGGGCAGCGAGTAGCGGCCTCCGACCCAGTCCCAGAATTCGAACATGTTGGCGGGATCGATCCCGAACTTCGCGACTTCGCCCGCGTTCGTGGACACGGCCACGAAGTGGCGGGCCACCGCCTGGTCGCTCTTGAGCGCTTGCAGGCACCACGCGCGCGCGGTCTGCGCGTTGGCAAGGGTCTCCTGCGTGGTGAAGGTCTTCGAGCAGACGATGAACAGCGTCTCCGCCGGATCGAGGTCCCGCGTCGACTCGGCGACATCGGTCGCATCGACGTTCGAGACGAAGCGAACCGTCAGGGCGCGATCGCTGTAGGCCCGCAGCGCCTCGTAGGCCATGACAGGCCCCAGGTCCGAGCCCCCGATGCCGATGTTCACGACATGGCGAATGCGCTTGCCGGTATGGCCTTTCCACTCGCCGCTGCGGACGCGGTTTGCGAAGCCGGCCATTTTCTCGATCACCGCGTGGACCTTCGGCACCACGTTGTCGCCGTCCACTTTAATGATGGCGCCCGCGGGGGCGCGCAGCGCGACGTGGAGGACCGCGCGATGCTCCGTCACATTGAGCTTGTCGCCGCGGAACATCGCATCGATGCCGGCCCGCAAGCCGGCGGCGTTGGCAAGGTCGAGCAGCAGGCGCACCGTGTCATCCGTGAGGCGGTTTTTCGAATAATCGAGATAGATCCCCTGCGCGTCGCACACCAAGCGCGTGCCGCGCCCGGGATCTTTCGCAAACAGATCCCGCATGTGCACGGCCTTGATCGCTTCGTAATGCTCACGAAGGGCGTTCCACGCTGTACCTTGCGTAAGTGGGCTCGCGGTCATGATGCGGCCTCCCCTCTTCCGACGGTCTGCGGACTGCGAAGCTCGGCCGAGCGGTTCGAGGTGGCCGTCAGCGCTCGCAGCCCTTCGAAGGCCGAGCCGGACAGCATCTGCTGCGTGCAGCGCCAGCGCCAGTTGCCCTCGGCAAGGCCGGGCACGTTCATCCGGGCCTCCTTCCCCAGGTTGAGCACGTCCTGCAACGGCGCGATCGCGAGCGCGGCCGGCGACGACCACGCCAGGCGGATCAACTCCCAGGCAACCTCGTCGCTCTCCCCGCCGGGCCGCTTCAGATAATTCCACACGTGTTGCCGCCGGTTCTCCGGCAGTTCCTCAAACCAGCCGCGCGTCGTGGGACTGTCATGGGTGCCGGTGTACACCACCGTGTTGGAGACGTAGTTGTGCGGGAGGTAGGGGTTGTCCGGGCTGCCGTCGAAGGCAAACTGGAGAATCCGCGTCCCCGGCAGGCTGAACCGGTCGCGCAGCGCATGCACGTCGGGCGTGATCAGCCCCAGGTCCTCGACGATGAACGGGAGCCCGCCCAGCTCTTTCCGGACGGCGCTGAAGAACTCGTCGCCCGGACCCGGCACCCATTGGCCGGCATGGGCCGTCGGGGCCCCGGCCGGTATGTGCCAGGCGGCCGCGAATGCGAGAAAATGATCCAGGCGGACCACGTCCACGTGGGCGAGCAGGGCGCGCAGGCGGTCAATCCACCAACGATAGCCGGTCCGGCGAAGGGTGTCCCAGTCATAGAGAGGATTACCCCAGAGCTGCCCCTCGGCGCTGAACGCGTCGGGAGGCACGCCCGCGACGACGCACGGCCGGCGCTGGTCGTCCAGCAGGAACAACTCCGGATTGGTCCACACATCGCTCGAGTCGGGAGACACGAAGATGGGCAGGTCGCCGATCAGGCGCACGCCCTTGGCGCGCGCATGCTCCTTCAGCCGTTTCCCTTGGCGGTTCAGCAGAAAATGCGCAAAACACACCTGATCGATCAGGCCCGCCAGTTCCTGCCGCGCCCGGGCCAGGGCCGCCGGCACGCGCTGGACCAACTCCGCCGGCCACTCGAGGTAGGAGACACCGTGGTGCCTGGTTTTCAGCGCCCGGAACAGGGCGTAATCCCCCAGCCATTGCGCCTGCTCGTGGCGGAACTGCTCAAAGGCGGGCCGCAACTCCGGGCGCGTCCCCGCGTTGAAGTTGGTCCAGGCCCGTTCGAGCAACCGGTGCTTGAACGGGATCACGGCATCGTAATCCACGGCGGTCGCCGAAAATGAGGGGCCCGCGCAGTCGTGTGCCCGCAACAGTCCGTCCTCGATCAGCCAATCGGGGCTGACCAGAAGCCAGTTGCCCGCGAACGATGAAAGGGATTGATAGGGAGAGTTGCCGTACCCCGTGGGGCCCAGCGGCAGCACCTGCCACCAGCTCTGCCCCGCCTCGTGGAGGCGATCGATCCACGCCAGCGCAGCTTGCCCCACGTCGCCGATGCCGTAGGGCGAGGGCAGCGACGTGACGTGCATCAGCACGCCGGAGGCCCGGTAGTCGGACGGGAACGGGGGAAGGCTCACCGGTCACTCCCCAGTGCGTGGTTCACCATCTCCTGGGCTTCGCTCACGAGAGCCTTTAGGTGGCCCTCATTCTTGAAACTCTCGGCATAGATCTTGTAGATGTTTTCGGTGCCGGAGGGCCGGGCCGCAAACCAGCCGTTGGTGGTCACCACCTTCAAGCCGCCGATTGAAGCATTGTTACCCGGCGCTTTGGTCAGCTTGGCAGTGATCCGGTCTCCGGCGAGCGTCGATGCCGTGACCGCATCGGGCGACAACTTTCCCAGCCGTGCCTTCTGCTCGGGCGTCGCCGGCGCATCGATGCGCGTGTAGAGCGGATTTCCAAATTCAGTCGTCAGTTCACGGTAGTGCTCCCCCGGATCTTTGCCGGTTCGAGCGGTGATCTCGGCCGCAAGCAGGTTCATGATCGGGCCATCCTTGTCGGTCGTCCAGACGGTGCCGTCGTGACGGAGAAAGCTTGCCCCGGCGCTCTCTTCACCCCCAAAGCAGCACGAGCCGTCGAAGAGGCCGGACACAAACCACTTGAAGCCGACCGGCACTTCGCACAGCCGGCGGCCGAGTTTGGCGACGACACGGTCGATCATGCCGCTCGACACCAATGTCTTGCCGACCAGCGCATCGGCAGGCCACTGCGGTCGATGCGCGAGCAGATAGCGAATCGCCACGGCGAGATAGTGGTTGGGATTCATCAGCCCGGCGGACGGCGTGACGATCCCGTGGCGGTCCGCGTCCGGGTCGTTGGCAAAGGCGAGGCGAAACCGATCCTTCAGGCCGACGAGGCGGGCCATCGCATAGGGACTCGAACAGTCCATCCGGATCTTGCCGTCGTGATCGGCAGTCATGAACGAGAAGGTCGGATCGACCGTCGGGTTCACGACGGCGATGTTCAGCTTATAGACCCGATTGATCGGCTCCCAGTAATGGACCGCGGCGCCGCCGAGCGGATCCACGCCCAGCACGAGACCCGCCTCGCGGATGACCTCCATGTCGATCACGTTCCGAAGGTCTTGAACATAGGGCAGGATGAAATCCTCCTGGCGCGTGGTTGCCGCCTTGAACGCCTTCTCGAACGGCACGCGCTTGACGCCGGCGTTGCCTGCCCGCAGCAACGCATTCGCGCGGTCCTGCATCCATTTCGTCACATCGGTATCGGCCGGTCCGCCGTTGGGCGGGTTGTACTTGATGCCGCCGTCCTCCGGCGGGTTATGCGAGGGCGTGACAACGATACCGTCCGCGAGATGCTCCTTGCGACCGCGGTTGTAGGCCAGGATGGCTCGTGAGATGACAGGCGTGGGCGTCACCTCGTCGTCCTGCTGGATGATGGTGTGCACGTCGTTCGCCGCAAGGACTTCGAGCGCCGTGCGCTGAGCCGGTCCGGACAGCGCATGCGTGTCCTTGCCCATGTAGAGGGGGCCGTCGGTGCCCTGACCGCGCCGGTAGTCGCACACGGCCTGCGTAATGGCAAGAATATGCGCCTCGTTGAACGAGCCGCGGAACGACGAGCCGCGGTGTCCGCTCGTGCCGAAGGCGACGGCCTGGTTGGGATCTCCCATATCCGGCCTGCGCGCGTAATACTCCCCTTCGAGCTTGGCCGGATCCACCAACATCTCCTTCGGAGCCGGCTTGCCTGCTAAGGGGGAAATCGCCATGAGTTTCAATCCTTCTCTGTGACGGCACACAGATCGCACATGCCACGCCCGACCTGCCGACGACTCATGTCGCCTTTTTGGGGATGGCGCGAGACTTGGCATCTGCGACAATAGACCCCGACATATCGACCGGCATCGGCTTGGCGCGCCAGATTTTTTCGGCGTACTCACGGATCGACCGGTCGGAGGAGAAGTAGCCCATCCGCGCGACATTCAGGATGGACATGCGGGTCCAGAGTTTCTGATCGCGGTAGGCGCGGCTCACGCGATCCTGGCAGTCCACGTAGGCCCGGTAATCGGCCAGGAGCAGATACTCGTCGTACGCCATCAACGACTCCACGAGCGGCCTGAACAGGCCGCCGTCTCCGTTTGAGAACGTCCCGGCACTGATGCTGTCGAGCGTTTCGCGCAGTTCCGGATCGGCGTCGTAATAGCTGCGGGGATGGTACCCCCTGGATTTCAGGCTTTCCACTTCCTCGGTCGTCAAGCCGAAGAGGAAGAAGTTCTCCTCGCCGACCGCCTCGCGAATCTCAACGTTGGCTCCATCGAGCGTCCCGATCGTCAGGGCGCCGTTCATCGAGAATTTCATATTCCCCGTTCCGGACGCCTCTTTGCCGGCGGTGGAAATCTGCTCGGAGAGATCGGCGGCCGGATACACGCGCTGCCCGTTCTTCACATTGAAGTCGGGGAAAAACACGACCTTCAAATACTTCGACACGTCGGGATCGCGGTTGACCGTCTCCGCCACCGACGTGATCAGCTTGATGATCAGTTTGGCCATCATGTACCCGGGGGCGGCTTTCCCGCCGAAAATCACCGTCCGCGGGGTCGGCTCCTTCACGGCGCGGCGCTTGAGCCGGTGGTAGAGCGTAATGACATACAGCACGTTCAAATGCTGCCGCTTGTACTCGTGCAGGCGCTTGACCTGGATGTCGAAGAGCGAGGCGGGGTCCACGACGATGCCGGTTCGTTCCTTGATGAGCACGGCCAGGTCGCGCTTGTTCCGGGTTTTCACATCCCGCCACTTCTTTTGGAACGCGTTGTCCGAGGCGAGGGACTCCAAGCGCGGCAGTTCCTGCTCCGTGTGTTGGAGCCACCGGTCGCCGATGGCGTCCGTGATCAGGGCGGCCAGCCCGGAATTGCTGAGCGCTATCCACCGCCGCGGGGTCACCCCATTGGTCACATTGTGAAATTTTTTCGGCCATACGTCGTAGAAATCACGCATGACGGTCTTCTTCAGCAGTTCCGAGTGCAGGGCCGCGACCCCGTTGACGGCATGGCTGCCCACACAGGCCAGGTGCGCCATCCGGACGTACCGCTCCCCTGCTTCGTCGATCAGCGACAGGCGCGCCAGCCGCTGATCGTCACCGGGATAGCGGGCGCGCATGTCCTCAAGGAACCTCCGGTTGATCTCATAGACGATCTCCAGATGCCTCGGCAGCACCGATCCAAAGAGGGACACGGACCATTTCTCCAGCGCCTCTGGCAGGAGGGTATGGTTCGTATAGGAGAAGGTCTGCCTGGTGATCTCCCAGGCCTGCTCCCACTCCATGCCGTGTTCATCCATCAGCAGCCGCATCAGTTCCGCCACCGCCACCGCCGGGTGCGTGTCGTTGAGCTGGATGGCATACTTGTGATGGAATTTGGTGAGATCTCCGGTGACCTGCAGATAAATGCGGATCATGTCCTGCAACGCGCAGGACACGAAGAAATACTGCTGCTCGAGCCGCAGTTGTTTCCCGGCCAGCGGCTCGTCGTTAGGATAGAGCACCTTGGTGACATTTTCCGAGGCGACCTTCTGGTCGACCGCGCCATAGTAATCCCCCATGTTGAACG
>Ga0335085_10009542_pt1 | contig 14632 bp, 15 predicted proteins | sample Lox_Sample_45_FD_206712 | JGI IMG/M metagenome (GOLD analysis project Ga0335085, IMG submission 206712) | Soil microbial communities from Loxahatchee National Wildlife Refuge, Florida, United States - Lox_Sample_4.5 | ecosystem: Environmental > Terrestrial > Soil > Wetlands | place: USA...
ATCTGCTCGAACTGTTCGCGGGTGATTTCACCACGCGCATATCTTTGTCTCAACGATTCCATCGCACTGTCATTCCTGTACCAACTGCCGCCGTAGTACATACGTCTCCTGTAGGGCCTAAAGAAGAGTCCTGAGATCAATGCAAAGGCGAGAATCCCCAGCAATACAAATCCGAATCCGAAGAAAGGAAAATAGTGGGGACCGAAAATCAGTGCATGCCCTAAAGCAACTCCAACGAATATTGTAGATGCAATTACGATCGCCGCTATTCCTAAAAAGACGATTCCGAGGATTACAAAGAGCCATCTAAAGGGAGAGAAAAATAGACCCATGTTCTCTACCTCAGAAGCTCTCTAGCTTTGGATGAATCAACTTCAAATCTCCCCGATGCTCCTTGATCAACTGATGAGTTCCTTCAAGCTCGAGCAGGACAAGATACTTCAGCCTTCCGAGAACTTTGCCACGGACCCTCTTGTCCATGACATAGACGGTGTCCCCTTCCTTCAGTGGAGCGCGATGTACGGTCATTCCAGAAATCACTCCACAAGTTTGGAGAGCCTGGAAGACAGCTCTCTAATCATGACCTGGTATTGCATTACCTTGTTGCGGTCGCTCTTTGAAAGGTCCTCAAAGTACTGAATGTATCCACTAATTTCGCCAAGCATCTGGTCTACTCCTTGCGGACGGTTCCCGAAGGGCATGCCGAACGGCCAGTCTGATTCGCTCTTTCCTTTCTCAGTAACCTCGTACCTGCCGTCCTCTTTCTTTTGAATGAGTCCGTCCTTCGTCATTTCATCAAGAAGTGGGTAGATCGACCCCGGCGAGGGGCGCCATCCACCCCAACTCATCCGCTCTATGTCATCTATTAGTTCGGCGCCGTTCTTCGGCGCTCTGCTCAGTATTGACAGGATCCATGGCCTTAGCCAGCCCCGTCTTCCTCCCCTAAAATGTCCAAACCCAAACATATCGAATTACCGATATCGAATATTCGATATCGGTTCCGTATAAGCATTCCTCAATGGTTCTGTGCCATTATTTGGACACGATCCCGGATTTTCTCCCTGTTTCAAGTTTGGACATAGCGGCATTTTGAATCAAAGTTAGGAATTTGTTTTCTCCCTCGACTTTGATTCCGGCGGCCTCGGATGGAGTCTTTCCTTCTAGTGCCTCATGTGGTCTTACAAAATTGTGGTAGAGTTGCAGGCCGGGAAGTATAGGGGTATCCTCGGTCTTTATCCCTCTCATTGTTTTTTCCCGGTCTCTTATCTCGCCGTTCATCCTTTCCATCTTGTTGTTGTGCCTCTCTCCGTCTAGTGCGATTTCTGAAATGTGCCGTGTCATGTCAGCGGGAAATTCTCTCATGTAAGCAGTGTGGAAATTGTGAGCTCCGTCTGAAATGATTGTTTCAGGGATTATTCCAGAATACTGCTTCGCCTCTTTGAAGAGCTGTCTAACGTCTGATGTTCCTTTGTGGTCTGCTACCTGTTGTGCTATCCAGAATCTTGTTTGATCGTCCATCATCGAAAAGAGATATTTCATATCGCCTTTGACTTTGAAATAGAGCTCATCAGTTCTCCATGTGGGAGAGGCAATAAAGCGAATATTTTCTACATAACCTTTCATCAGATTAACGTACTTGTCTATCCAGCGGTAGATTGTCGAGTATCCAACATTAACTCCCTGAAGCTTAAGGAAATTCTGTGTGTTTCTCAAACTCTCTCCCGAAAAGTAGAGCTGTAGAGCTTGTGTTACAGCTTGTGGACTGGCGTGTAATTTCTCAAATCCTAGATTGAAAGAGAATCTTTTCCCACACACTTTGCATGAATATCTTTGTAAATCGCCGTACTTGTTATGAGTCAAGCCGTGTTTTACAACGTTCTCGGAATTGCATTTAGGACACACGAGTTTTCCTATTGGAGAAATTACTTTTCTGATTGCTTGTCCTTTTGCTACTTCGAGTCTTAATTTGCCGGAGATTTCAACCGCGAATATGTGTTTGCATTTCTGGTCTCTCCAAACATGATCAGGACAAGAACATCTCCATCCGGATTCAGTTTTGATAACTTGATAGTATTCATCTCTGGATTGAGACTTGACTGAGTAGAGGTCGTGATCGAGTCTGACGATTTCGCCTAACAAAGAAATCTCTCTCCCCCTAACTTTTCTCTCATGTTGATTGTCGGGTTAGTGCTGGACATATTCCATTAACTACCAATGGGTATATTCCAATACCTATGTTAGGGTTGTGATTGGTATCTAATGGTAGTGTAAGTAGTATGGCTATGCAAAAAGTCATGGTCTCAATATCAGATGAAATGATGAAAGCACTAGAGCAAGAACGCAAAGCGAGAAAATTGGAAACAGTACCGGAAACCGTCCGGTCTGTTTTGGGAGAATACTTCAAAGAAAAAGAGGCCAAGTGATCATTCGTACTCCTTGACGACTCTCTTGATGGTTCTTTTGCGAGTGAGAGATTCGGCTATATTCGGAATAAAATCAAGAACTCCACCAATGATTACAACTATAATTCCCTCATAATATTGACTTTCATCGAGTTTTCCGTAAGCAAAGAGTGCAGTCGAGATCAAGAAAAATGCCATTAAAATTCCTAAAACAACTTTTTGCGGAGTCTCCATTTTTGAAAATATTGTGAGGGGCGATTCTGTTTCGCGAAGAGCTATCGCATTTGCTATTTTACTGGCTGATTCATCCTCAATTTGTCTTCTGACTAGTTTTGTTTGCAGAATTTGTTCAAGAGTTCCGATTATTCCCTCTAATGTGATGGATGATCTGGTTGTTCTTTGTATGGTATCGAAAATAACTTCGCAAGCAGTAAGAGCCAAAAATCGAAGATTTTTGGTCTTCGCTCGTTTTGCTGAGTACGATAGTCTGTCTCTGTCGCAAAACACGCCTTTCGAGAACTACAATTGTCTCAGTTTGTTGCCGGATGTCTAAGTCATAAAGGTAGAGAAAATCCGGATCCGTGAGTGTCTTCGAGACTGTTTCGAAGCTTTTTGCAACAGTGTAGGATCTCTCGTCTATATTTTCAAAGCTCAATCCTATGATTCTCCTAACAAACAAATACTGAGCAAATCCAGCCATGAAGGCGATCATTCCAGAAAGTACAAGAGTGAACGAGAAATCGACTGCAACTTGAAAGTATCTTAGTTGAAGCGTCGGTGAGCCGTAATACACGAAGACATCGACTAATAGCACGAGGCCCGTTGTTACTACCGCGCCCATCTGGATCCAGAGGGGAGAGACCAAGCGTCTCGGTCGAAAGATTGTTGTGACAAAATAGGTATAGAATATCGTGAACACGAAGTAGAAGACAAATGCTGTTGCGTTGTAAGGAAAGAGAAATGCAATACTGTTGGAATTGAGAAATTGTAGCATGCTTGGGAAAGATGGGATTACGATAAAGAGCTGGAAGGCGATTCCGAGATAGGTGACTATTAGAGTACGAGATAGAAGATAGTCTCTCTTTCGGATTTCCAAAAATCTGTCCGGTTGGGCAGTTTGTTTCATTTGGGGAATGACAGGGGGAGGAGTCTTCTTCTGGGCCGGTTCTTGTTCCGGGGAGAGTGTAACAGCTTCGCGAATCCTCTGGATTATTTTGGAGGTAGCCTCGCTGAAAGAATCCCGGAGGGTCAACTGAATAACTCCCCGGCCTTTGCCATTTTATAAGCCAGGCCGTCGTGTCCAGACGTGAAACAGATTCCAATAAATGGTTATGTCCATCTATTGGAACAGAACCTCCTCAATGGTTCTGTTGCAATTAACGGACCGAGTTTGGCTAGAAACCCACGATGCGACCATATCGGATTTCCAAGGCAAGACAAGCTAGCAATAACCATCAGGAGAACAAATCATAGACTACCAGCGCAGTAAGTGCATAGTTCACAAGATAAAGGGAAACACAATATGGACATATTGCGCCGATGACGCCTAACTCTAGATACCACAGGTAAATCGTGAAAAGATCACCAACGAGCAGAATCGGCAAAAGAATATCGCCTCTCAATCGCCAGCTGCCACCTTTGGTGAGGACAAGTCCTAGGATCAGCATGAGCGGGAACCAGATGATTCCGGCTACCCAGAATGGTATTCCAAATAGTGACGTGTGTCCGCTCGCTATTATCGTCAGGCAGCTAATCTTGGAATTTACCGTACAGTTAAGCTTACCAGGCGAAGTGTACTCGATCGCAGTCAAAACTGCGCCGATGATTCCAACACATGAAAGCGCGATGAAAGTCTTAGAGAGGAGATTTTCCAAGTTTACCAATCCCGGAGTTTCTTGGAATGACAGTTACTGCTTGTAGCGAACTAGAGATGCTCGAATTCGCTGGAGTTGTGTACGCGACCGGGATGGTGCCCAGATAGGACTGACTGCAGACGCTCGAGGGGCTCATACCCGTAAGAGTACAGACTACCTTTATGATGGAATTTGCAGCCCCATCAATCTCCTTTGCCACTTGAGCTGATGGCTTGTTAAGTTGGGAACCGATTTGATTCCAGTTCAGATTGTTAAGATCCTGAAAATTGAACTGCGATGTGGTTAGAGCGTACTGTCCACCGAAATCAATCGTGGGAAATGATTCTTGATTGTTGGAAAGATTCTGCCAAATTGACTGTTCTTGCGCTGTAGTTGGTTGTAGGTTATTGCGATTCCGGTCTTCATATTCGACTGTCACGAAGCTGATGTATTTGCTCGTATAATTCGAGTGCACAAAGCTCAGCGTAGAAATGTTTCCATCAGTCGGCGCAGACTGCATGTATTCCAGTCCGGAAAAGTTACCAAACTTTGACAGCGCGACTACAAGTGCCCACCTCTCAGCAGCACAGTAGGGACAAAACTCCGCCCCGATGTATAGAATTTCGGGCTTGGAACCGTTTGTAAGAGGCGATGAGCTGATCGCAGATGGCGGAGTTACGTCACTCGCGCCCTTACCTACAGCCGCCAATGTTGAGAAAGAAACACCCGTCAAGTTTTGGTATAGTGTATAGTTGAGCTGAGATCCAAGGATTCCGGTTACAGTAGTTGTAGTGGAATTTGATGGGCGGTTGACATAGATTAGCCCGCCAACTATACTTCCAATTACAATGATGACAACCACGATCACGGTAAGTAAGCCCCGCGATATAGTTTCCTTTGGGGCTACAAAACGCTCGTTCGGATGAACTGCATTGAAGTGATTTCTCATCGCTTGGAGCGAGTTGAACTTTTTCCCGCACTTTGGACATTTTGGCATTAGTAAGTGGCACTTTTTCTTGATAAATTACTAAGAGACTGTCCGCTGAGTAAACTATAGATCAATTTTCCTGCCTTATAGGATTTCTAGTTTGGCAGGCACGAGTCCAATCAAGCGGCGAACGAACTGGATTCACGGGTGAGCAAAAAACGAATCAGCTTTTGATCTCATTTTTCTTGGCTGCCCTGAGCCGGTTTCTGAATGGGATGAGAACAATTCCGACAACAAGAGCTATTGGCAGCAAGACGACGGCAACCTCGATTATCCCTTCTACTACGCTAACAAGCAACCCGAACGCGTAAGATCCAAAGCTTGTCGCTTCATTCGTTGCCGGAGGCTGTGTCACGTGGATTATTGTGAAATTCTCGATCGCGTTGCCAAGTGCATCCGTGGCTGTAACTGTAACGTTAAAAGTACCTGCGCTTGCAAACGTGTGAATTAGACTCTGACCCTGGTACGACGAGCCATCACCAAAGTTGTAATTAACGATGTAAGGCTCACTTCCCCCGGAAACTATCGCGTTGAATGTAACAGAAAGCGGGCTCAGACCGGAAACCGGTGTTGCGGTAAGTTTCATGTTCAAAGGAAGTAAAGCTGGTCCCGGAACTCTAACATTGAACGTCGCGGTTATTGTCGAGTAATCAACGAGTAGTCGTGTCTGAAGAATCTGACTTTGAATCTGGTTGATCTGCGCATCCACGTTTTGTATTTGCCCTTCAAGAAGCAGTGTTGCATTCAGCGAGTTTGACGAATTCTCCAACCTCAGAAGAGAGGCCTGCTCCGTCAAGAGAGACTGAAGCGTGGCGTTTAGGTCAGTATATTGGATTGAGACATCGTTCGAGTAAGAAGATTGGCCAGTGAGATTGCCAAGCCCCTCTACTTGTGAAAGTGCCTGAACGTAGTTTGATGCGGGGATTCTCAGAACGGCGACTGAGCTGATGTTGCTGTAAGAAGAGAATGCAGGATATCCGCCATACGTGTAGGCGATGGCCTCTGCTTTACTAAGCGCGCTCTGTGAGGATGTTACTTCGAGGGTTACGTTGCTGAAAAATTCTATGAAACCATTCCTGGCTGTGGAGTTTTCAGCCTGCGGAGAGTTCTGTGCTGACGACGAAGATGATGATCCCGGGTTAAGAGATATCGTTGAAGGTACTGATTGCGACGACGAAGATTCTGACACCACTGTTGAAAGAGTTATGGCTACCTGACTAGCGGATGAGGAGGCAACGGGCTGGGTAGAATCGGATGGAGGGTAAGAACCAGAATTTCCGAATGGCGATCCACTAGACAGACCATAGTTTGCGGCGGTTGATGAGGAAGTCGCCCCGTTTTTCGATAGCCCAGCGAGGCCCACGACTGCACCTATCGCTATAATCGCGACAATCAGGAATAGTGCCAATCTGCGCACGTTGAGTTTCAAGCTTTGTCAATTGAAGTCAACGATGCGGTTTTATTTCAAATCTAGTTTCAGAACGTCCGTTCTTTTATGGCGAACGCTCAGGGATTTCTCTAGAATTACTCTTTGGAGGGGATCAAGCGTACGTCGCTGACACGGCAATTGGAACATCTGAGAGTGACCGATCTATCTCTTCGGGATTCTTCCAGCATCAAGCCTCCGCAGCAGGGACACCTGATTTCAAGGCTCATCGTTTCCAACCTTGAACTCACTTCTGTTTGAAAGTAAATAAAAGGAATTTCCAATCCTTCATCAAATTTCACGCCGAGAAATTGAGAGTAAACTGATAAAGGTCTGGCCGCCACAAGTACCGAATCTAACCAGAGCGCGAGTAAGATTTTGTGGAAGAAACTTGAAGTAATTTCCGAGCAGAAAGACCTTCGCAATCCCGTTCTCATAGTGGCAGTTTCTACTTCAAATCCTCAGTTCCGATTGCTATATTCGCAAGCGCGCGAACTGGGCAAATATCTTTTGAAAAAATTAGATTTCAAACAGATTGCAACCCTCTACTCTTCGGCTCTTTCTCCTGAGATCAGAATATCGAAATCTGGAATCTGCAACATGCTCTCGAACAACTTTTACCTTCACTTGGGTCCAGCGCGGGATTACATCCTTTTTGCAGGGCATGCTTCGCCGGTGGAAAACGAGTATGAATACGGCGAGACACTGCTTGAATACGCAGAGAAGTTAGGCGTCACGGAATTGATTTCTGTTGGAGCTAGATGGTCTCAGCCCGTCCTATCGCCGATTGAAGCGCCGAAAGTGCTAGGCTATTCATCTGATCAAACGGGAGTGGATAGATTAAGAGATGCGGGTGCGCTGCCTTTGAAAAGCGAAGCTGCGTTTTACTTTGCGAACATGATTGTGCCGCTGTCCAGGTTGCACGGAATCAGAGGATACAAGCTCTCGGTAGATCACGGCGAGCCAATCCCGCACCCAAAATCACTGATTTCAATTCTGGACGTACTTTCGAAGTTAATCGGTCTTCAAGTCGACAAGACAGATCTCTACTCACAGTCAAAGGACCTTGCAGAAGCAATTCAAAAATCAGAGATCGAGGGCCTAGATATCGATGAGGATAGCGATATCACGGGAAGCAGACGGCCGCCTCAGGGCGACGACATCTACCGATAGATCGCTTGAATTGATTTTCTCGTTCTTCTCAGACGCGAGCACATTTCGGAAAAAAATTGTAGGAGGGAGATGAGCTCCCTCTACGAACGCCCTAACCTATAGGACTCATGCCGGAGCTCTCTAGAGGAGAAATCTGTCTCCCTTTAAGATCAGACTTTGAGTACGGCTTTACCTTCATCATCGCCCCCTCAAAGTCCTTCTTTGTGATTTCGAGCTCCTTGAGCTTCGCCTTCAGAACGTCGCTGCCTTTGTACTTGTCCACATAGGATCTGATTGCGATCATGGCCGCCGCGTCCACTACTGCTTGAATGTCCGCGCCGCTGTAGCCGTCAGTTCTCTTCGCGAGCTCATCAACGCTGATGTCCTTGCCAAGAGGTCTGTCCTTAATGTGGATTTTGAAGATCTCCTTCCTTGCTTCAAGATCGGGAACCGGCACGTAGAGAAGCCGGTCGAATCTTCCGGGTCTCAGCAATGCTGGATCGATCATGTCAGGGCGATTTGTAGCTCCGATGACGACGACATCTCTCAGATCTTCCAGGCCATCCATCTCCGTTAGGACCTGGCTGATGACGCGTTCCGTTACTTGATTGTCGCCGAATCCGCCTCCTCTGGTGGGGACTAACGAGTCCAGTTCATCCATGAAAATGACGCACGGAGCTGCTAGTCTTGCCTTGTGGAAGATTTCTCTCACGCCCCTCTCAGATTCTCCGACCCACTTCGACAATAGCTCGGGACCTTTGATACTGATGAAGTTGGCTTCGCTTTCGTTTGCTGCAGCTTTTGCAAGAAGTGTCTTGCCTGTGCCTGGAGGTCCGTAAAGGAGAATCCCTTTAGGCGGCCTTGTTTTCGCATAGTCGAAGACATCTCGGTACTTTATCGGCCACTCGACTGATTCCTGTAGCTCCTGCTTTACGCTTTGGAGTCCTCCAACTTCATTCCAGTGGATGTTCGGCACTTCGACGAGGACTTCCCTCAGCGCTGATGGTTCGATTTCGGTTAGCGCCTCTTGGAAGTCGCTCATCCTGACAATGAGCTTATTGAGAGTCTCGGCCGGAATTGATTTCTTTTCGAGATCGATTGAGGGAAGGATTCGTCTCAGCGCGCGAATTGCTGCCTCCTTTGCAAGAGCTCCAAGGTCCGCACCTACAAATCCATGCGATGACGAAGCGAGTTTCTTCAGATCAACATCGTCTGCAAGAGGCATACCTCTTGTGTGAATCTGGAGAATCTCCAGTCTTCCGCTCTGATCTGGAACTCCAATTTCGATCTCTCTATCGAAGCGACCGGGCCTTCGGAGTGCAGGATCAAGCGCGTTCGGTCTATTCGTTGCTGCAATAACTACGACCTTTCCGCGAGCCTCCATTCCATCCATCAAGGAAAGGAGTTGAGCTACAACTCGTTTTTCAACTTCGCCGGTTACTTCCTCTCTCTTTGGAGCGATGCTATCAATTTCATCAATGAAGATGATGCTCGGAGCATTCTTCTGAGCTTCATCGAATATCTGGCGGAGTCTTTCTTCGCTCTCGCCGTAGTATTTGCCCATGATTTCCGGTCCAGAGATCGAGATAAAATGAGCGTTAGTCTCATTTGCAACCGCCTTTGCGAGCAGTGTCTTTCCTGTCCCCGGCGGACCCTGAAGCAGGACTCCCTTCGGAGCCTCGATTCCCAATCGCTCGAAGAGCTCAGGATGCTTCATCGGAAGCTCGATCATTTCGCGAACTTTGGCCACCTCTCCTCGCAGCCCGCCGATATCTTCGTAGGTTATGCGCGGGAGATTTCTCTCAGGTTTTGCCACTTCCTCGCTGATTACAACCTCTGTGTTGTCGTTTACGATAACTGGCGCATCTGGCTCGACGCGGGTGACGACTAAATCGATCCTTCGATTCATTACCTGGATCGAAATCATGTCTCCTTTTCCGACAACTCTGCCATCCAGTAGTTGACCGAGATATTCTTCGCCACCTGTGATTCGCAGGGGCTCAGTCGGAGCAAGTGTGATACGCTCTGCCATCGCAGCATTTGCCTTTCTGATCTTAACACGATCATCGATGCCAACTCCTGCGTTGTTTCTCGTAGCGCCATCGATTCGCATTATACCCTGACCGGCGTCACTCTGCTGAGCTTGCCAGAGTAGAGCAAACGTCCGCTTCTTTCCTTCGATTTCTATTACATCACCGCTTATCCATCCCATATTGGAAACAATATCGGGATCGACCCTAGCGATTCCTCTGCCGACGTCTCTGGTTAGAGCTTCAGCGATTCTTACTTCAAATTCATCTTTCTTACTATCTTTCTGTGGTTTAGCCATTTTCTATTCTTACCTCCAATTTTGATTACTTAGTAGGACAAGGGAGTTTGATCCGCGCGAACGTCCATTCTTTAAAGCGTACGGATCTCGCTCCTAGTTTAATCTATTCTGATGTTGGTTCCCTTTGGTTTCGGTGCTTCCTTCAGTTTTAGGACGACTTCGAGTACGCCGTTCCGATAAGAGGCTTTTGCGCTACTCGGGTCAACGGGCGCATTGAGTGGAACACTCGTTTCATAATTGCGATCACCGTTCTTCGCTCGTATGGTCAGCGAATCCTCGGTCGACTGTAGCTCGATGTCCTCTTTTTGAACCCCTGGCATTTCTGCAACGACCTTCAGAGTCTGGTCCTTGTCGTTTGTCACGACATCAACAAAGGGCTCTCTTGTTCCTACTTCAAAAGTGCCTCTTCTTGTTGGTTTTACGTTACCAAACTCTCTTACGTGCGGTTTTCCATCTGGGCCAACGTTTACTTGGTAGCCGTAATAAATACTGTTCGAGTCAGAAGCAGGGCCGAGCGATTCGACAGTCTTGAACATACTGTCAATCATCTCGTCAATATCCTGAAATCCAAAATCAAACGGATCCCGGAAAAAGTTCTCGCGACTATTCTCATCGTCTCCATCCCGATTCTGTCTCTTTCTGTTGCTGTATCTCCAACTCATGCCACTTTACACCAAAGTGTTAGTAACAATTAGAGAGTAACTCACTAATATAAAAATCTTGTGCGCTTCGGTTGCGGGCGTATGATTACCGCCTCTAACAAATTCTAAAAGTCCCTCGAGGCCTAGACGGAAGGTCATACCATCATGCCTCTATCAACCGGTTTGAAAGATAATAGGATCCTTGTTACTGCCGCTAGTCAGGGAATAGGGTTCGGCGTCGCACGTGCGTTTCTCGGCGAAGGGTCCCGCGTCGTTATAAACTCGTCCAATGATGAAAAGCTGAGACGGGCGGAAACCGAACTTTCAAAGTTTGGAGAAGTTACTCGGATCACGGGAGACCTTGCCTCGAAAGCTGACATTGACAGGATCGTTTCTGGCGCTGCAGATATACTCGGGGGAATCGACGTTCTTGCATATGTTACGGGTTCGCCCGCACCCGGAACGGTTATGGAAAAAGAATACGAAGATTGGGAGCAAGCGTCGCGACTTTTGACAGTCAGCCCAACTTACCTAGCACGAAGGGTGGCTCAAGTGATGATTGACAAGAAAACAAAAGGGCGAATGGTTTTTTCTGCATCAGTCGTAGTTCGGGAGCCTTCGCCAAACCTCGCTTTGTCCAATATTTGCAGAGTGTCAGTTCTTGGACTCGTACGAACTCTGTCCAGAGAACTTGCACCGAGTGGTATTAGGGTAAATGCAATTTTGCCGGGCTTTATCAAGACAGGAAGGATAGACCAGATCGTGCAAAACACATCAAAACGAAGAGGTATCTCGGAGACCCAAGCTTTGAATGAAATTGTGTCTCAGATTCCACTCGGTTACATCGGCTCGACCGAAGAAATCGCCAGGTCATTTTTGTTCCTGGGAAGCGATATGTCGTCTTACGTTAGCGGGGCAGCACTCCCTGTGGACGGGGGACAACTTCACTCAATCGGCTAGTTCAATTTCTTTGCGAGAACGCTCATCCCCTCGTAAAGAAGGTTAGCGGCAAGCATGCTCGTAAGCTCACTTACATCGTACGGCGGCGAGACTTCCACCACTTCCATTCCTGCAAGGTCTACGTCTAGCCCTCTTACAATCTCCATTATTTCGAGACTCGACAAACCCCCGACCTCCGGAGTGCCGGTTCCTGGAGCAAAAGCCGGGTCTGTTACGTCAATATCAAGTGAGATGTAGGTTTTTCCCTTTAGCGATTTTACATGCGACAATATTTCCAAGAAATTTTTCTTTGCAGCGATTGTTGTATAATAATCAATTCCTAGTTTTCTGGCATCATCAATATCATCCTTCGAGTAAAGCGAGCCTCGTATTCCAACCTGAATAACTTCGTTAAGCAAGTTTTCCTCGCGGGCACGTCGAAGCCAAGTACCATGGGTGTACTTTTTCCCCCAGTAGCTATCCCAGAAATCATAATGCGAATCTAGGTGAACCAAATTTACTTTCCCGTGAATCTCATGCATTGCCCTAAGGATAGGCAGGGCAATCGAATGGTCTCCACCTCCTGTGAAGGGAATTGATGTGGTTGCTATCTTCTCAATCTCCTTTTTCACGATGCTCATAGTGTCCTCGATGTACCCGGGGATAGCGTTGATGTCTCCGTAATCGCAACAGTTCAGGGATTCAAATGGATACGAGTCAACAAAAGGGTTGTAGGCTCGCAGTAATCTTGACCCCTGTCTGATAGCACTCGGACCAAACCTCGCCCCGGTTCTGTAGGTAGTTCCGTCATCAAAGGGTACTCCGACAAACGTTGCCTTGACTCCGGTCAAATCTTGAATTAGGGGCAATCTGCCAAATGTTGAAATCTGGGCGAATCTTGGAGAATCTCTTGCATCAATTTGTCTCATGATTTAGAAACCTCAAGACAGCGGGACTCGTTAAGATACTCCTTGAGGCCGGGAATCACTGAGGACAGTCTGCGCGGCGTTGTAACCCGGTGCACCAGTAACGCCACCCCCCGGATGCGTTCCTGAGCCGCAAAGAAACAGGCCCTTGATCGGAGTCCGGTAAGCGGCCCACCCGGCGACTGGTCGGAAGAAAAACATTTGGTCTGGTGTAATTTCCATGTGGAAGATATTTCCTTTTGGCAAACTGAACTCCCTCTCCATGTCGAGTGGAGTTATCACCTCCCTATGGATTATTGACTTTTTGAAATTGGGAGCATACTCATTCAATGTATCGATCACAGTGTCTCCCACTTCTTCCTTTATCTCGTCCCAATTTCCTTTGGCTAAATCGTAAGGGAAATACTGCGCAAAAATGGATATTGTGTGCTTGCCCTGAGGTGCTAAATCAGGATCATTAGCCGAATGATACACTACGCGAAGGAACGGATGTTTCGAGGGCCGTCCATACTTCGCATCGTCAAACGCTTCTTCACAATAATCGACCGAAGGACCAATGCTTGTTATTCCCCTGTGTTGCAAACCAAGATTCTTTCCCGGTAGTGCTTTGTAATCCGGTAATTCATCAAGAGCGGCGTTTACTTTTAGCACACATCCTTCGTCTTTGATTTTTTCCAACTCTTCAACGAAGCCTGTGTCAAGATGCTCACGGCCGACGAGCCTCAAGAATGTCTGTTTCGGATCCGCATTCGATAGAACATATTTCGATCTGATTTTTGTCCCGTCCGACAATTCAACACCCTTTACCGTAGAGTCTTGAATTGTAATCTTGCTAACTGATTTCCCTGTGATGATTTCGGCTCCAAATGAAGTTGCGCTCGCCGCAATTGCGTCACTAAGAGCTCCCATTCCACCCTTGAGATATCCCCAGATCCCGGTTTCCCCTGATGATCCGCCGATTACATGATGCCCTAAAACATATGCACTCCCTGGCGACTTGGGGCCGACCATTGTCCCAATCAACCCCCTTGGACAAATTGCTGCTTTGACATATTCCGATTCAAAATACTCGTCAAGCAGCTCGGACACGCTGCCAAACATAAGCACCTTCAATCCCACCAGAGATTCGGGACTCTGGAATACAGAGACAAAGTCCTCTAGCGGTGGAGGCGGGCTGAGCATCAGAGGACCGAGAAGTTGGCTGACTCCCTTCCAGAACTCCAAATATTCCGGATAACGTTTTGCGTCCTTTTTCGAGAATTTCTCAAATCCCCCGGCGGTCTTTTTCCCGTCCTCCCAAATGAACGCATATTTTCCGTCAGGGAACGGGATGAAAAGATCAGGATCCGTAGAGACAACTCTAAGGCCGTGCTCCGCAAGCTTCAAGTCTCTAACGATTTGAGGATCGAACAAGCTGTAGGCATAGGAAAGCCTGCTGACTTTGAAACCCTTCCAAACTTCTTCCGTGATTGCAGCCCCTCCAACTATTCCGCGTTTTTCAAAGACTGCTACATCAAAGCCTTCTTTCGCAAGATATGCGGCAGACACAAGGCCGTTATGACCTCCGCCGATTACAACAGCATCGTACTGTTCCTTCAATCTGGGACTCGTGTAACTTTCGGCCGAGATTCACTATTTTACCTTTGAGCCCAAAGATAACACAAAAATCCGCAGCAGAAAGCGATTAATCTTGAAAGAGTCACCTGTGGAACCGATGAAGGTAAAGATTGCTGTCGCCCAGATTGATTGCAAGTTGGGCGACGTTAGGGCAAATATCGAAACCATTCGACGTGTTGCAAATAGTTCAATGTCGAAACTAAAACCGGATATTGTTTGCTTTCCCGAACTTGCGACAACGGGATACTCGCTGAATTCAAATTGGCGAAAGTATGCGGAGGAGATCCCCGGCAAATCAACCGATCAGTTATCTCTGATTGCAACCGAAGTTGGAGCGTATTTCATCTGTGGCATCGACG
>Ga0335085_10009543_pt1 | contig 14632 bp, 13 predicted proteins | sample Lox_Sample_45_FD_206712 | JGI IMG/M metagenome (GOLD analysis project Ga0335085, IMG submission 206712) | Soil microbial communities from Loxahatchee National Wildlife Refuge, Florida, United States - Lox_Sample_4.5 | ecosystem: Environmental > Terrestrial > Soil > Wetlands | place: USA...
TCCGCGGCTTTTCCTTGCACGTAGGCGACGGGCCGCGGACCTACAAAACAGGTCCGCGCTACACCTGCACCGTATACCCCCTCAAGGAAACAATATCCATTCGCGCTCACGCCGAGGTCTGTTCCGCCGCCCGTCGCTGAAAAATTTCGATAAAGCAATTAACGAGTGACACAGCCGCCGGGGTCACTCCGGGTATGCGGGAGGCTTGCCCCAGCGTCAGGGGGCGCACTTTGGTGAGCTTTTCTACGACCTCGCGCGAAAGGCCGGAAACCTTGCCGTATTCGAACCATTCCGGAATGCGCCGCAATTCGGCGCGTTTCATCCGTTCCATCTGGCGTTCCTGCTGCTGCAAGTAGCCTTCGTACTTGAAATCCGTTTCCACCCGCCGAGCTTCCTCGCGTGACAGTAGAGCCGATGAATGGACTCCCTCACCCGTCCCGCTTTGCGGGACACCCTCTCCCCCAAGGGGGCGAGGGATGTTATTCGCGAGGGACGATGTCAGCCCCTCAGTGACCCATGCCATGAGGTCGTCTATCCCCAACTCCGGCCGCTTCAGCAATTGTGCGCCGGTCAAAGGCGAAGGTGCGGTGAGGTGTCCGTCTTCCATCAGTCCCAGCCTGGTGTAGACTTCCTGGCCCACCCGCGAGCGTGGGTCCAAACGAGTCTCCAGCAGGAATTTCGTCGCCGCATCAATGCGCAGCTTCTTTTCCACGAACGCCTCGTAGTCCTTTTGCTTGATGGTGCCCACCTGGTATCCTAGCGGGGTCAAGCGTTCGTCGGCGTTGTCGATGCGCAGGTGCAATCGAAATTCGGCGCGCGAGGTGAACATGCGGTAGGGTTCGTCCACTCCCTTGCTCACCAGGTCATCGATCATGATTCCCGCATACCCCTGGGTACGGTCTATGGTGACGGGCGCCTTGCCCTGCACGCGCAGTCCGGCATTGATTCCTGCCATCATCCCCTGGCATCCCGCTTCTTCATAACCGGTAGTTCCATTGATTTGCCCGGCGAGAAACAGGTCATGGATTCTCTTTGTCTCGAGCCACGGATAAAGTTCCGTGGGCTGCACCATGTCGTACTCAATGGCATAGCCGGGGCGAATCATGTCCGCCCTCTCGAGGCCGGGGATCGACTTCACCATGGCCATCTGCACGTCAATGGGCATGGAGGTTGACATGCCGTTGACGTAGATTTCGTTGGTGTCCAGGCCTTCCGGTTCAAGGAAAATCTGGTGTTGCGGCTTGTCCGGAAACTTCACGATCTTGTCTTCAATCGAAGGGCAATAGCGCGGTCCGATGCCCTTGATCTGCCCGGAATAGAGCGGGGCACGATGTACGTTCTCACGAATGGCGCGATGGGTGTCCGCATTGGTGTAAGTAATCCAGCAGACCGTCTGCGGCTGGGTGATAGCCTTGGTGCGAAAGCTGAAAGGAGTGGGAATGGGATCACCGGCCTGCACTTGGAACTTCGAAAAATCAATAGTACGTGCGTCGAGCCGCGGCGGCGTGCCGGTCTTAAGCCTGCCGCATTCAAAGCCCAGACGGCGAAGCGCCTCGCCCAATAACACCGATGGCGGCTCACCCGACCGTCCAGCCGGATATTGGTTTTCTCCGCAATGGATCAAGCCGTTCAGGAAGGTCCCAGTGGTGACGATGACGGTGCCCGCCCCCACCGTGCGCCCGTCGAGCAAGCGCACACCGCGCACGCGTGCCATCGCCATCCTGCCGTCGCTTTTACCCTCGGCGGATGCAGCCCCGGCGTGTGCCGGCAAGATGCCGGCGCTACAATCTTCCAGCACCAGATCGATAACCTCCGCCTGCTTGATTCGCAGGTTAGACTCCGACTCCAGAACTTGCCGCATCTTCCCCCGGTAAAGTTTTTTATCGGCCTGTGCCCTTGGCGACCAAACTGCCGGGCCGCGGCTGGTGTTGAGCAAGCGAAACTGGATTCCCACAGAGTCGATGACCTCGCCCATCACCCCGCCCAACGCATCAATTTCACGAACCAAGTGACCCTTGGCGATTCCCCCCACGGCGGGATTGCACGACATCTGCGCGATGAGGTCGAGGTTAATGGTGTAAAGCGCCGTCTTCAGACCCATGCGCGCCGCTGCCATCGCCGCTTCGCAGCCCGCGTGCCCCGCCCCCACCACTACCACATCGTATTTTTCCGAAAAGCCCATCGACATTGTCAGTTTGCCTGCCTGAGAAGGCCCATTTCATTCTACCAAGGGCCCTCGCCGGAGACCAGCCGGGATTCGGTGCTGTCCTAGATTGGGCACCCGGGATCCCTCGTCGGCCAATTAGCTTTGATCCTGGCGGAGGAGGGAATGATGAAGTCAGGCGGTTTCGCCGGCCACGCGTTCTCCGAACTTAATTGAGGCGGAGAAGAGCGCGCCAATTTGAACCAGTCCCGCCAGCTTGTACTTCCCAAACGAGGCGAGCCCGGCGGAAGCCATACAGCCGCATTCGGCGCATACGGGACGACCGCCGAACTGACATGGGGTGATGCCGGTGGTGAAGTCGGAAGAAACGCAAGCCGTCGCCTGCGCGAAGATGCATTCCGTGGGGGAAGAGGGTGGGTCCTGAAATCCTTTAAGCACACGGTCTCCCATTTCAATAAGCGGGAAGCTCCGGCGTAAGCGGTCAAGCTCCTCAAGTACTATGGAGCGATCTTGTGGGGTCAGCCGTTCTTCGCTCACCTCCCCTTCCTGGGGCGTGTACAGGCTGAACCAAATCTTTCTGACCTCCTGTCGTTCGGACCAGAAACTCGCAAATTCCTGCAAGTAACCCTGCCGCTGAATGATCTGCCGGGTGATCGTGCAGTGGACATTGATTCTATGCCCGGCGATGTGCTTCAGGATGCGATCGTAAGTCGCGGGCGCCCGGCGGCGATCGTGTTCGGGCTGGAGGCCGTCTATGGAGACGGCAAGGTAAAGGTTGGATAGATCACGCCAGGATGCTGGTATGGGCCGGACGGCGCTGGTAACCAGAAGCACTTCCACCCCCATGTCCTCCAGTTTGGGGAGCAGGACTTCCAGTTCACGGTATCGTACCAGCGGCTCACCACCGACAATTGAAACATGTAACGGACGGAAGCGTCGAACCAAGCCCAGGACTCCCGCCACCAAGTCCTCTCCTCGAGTGTCCCGAAGGTCACGCAGCGGGCCTGCGCCGTCCAAATGGTTCGGGGCGTAGGCATAGCAGCCCGGGCATTGAAGGGGACATTCCTTGGTGATTTCAATCGACAAGAAAGGCTTCTGTCCCCGTAAGATACGGCCCCAAGCCGGGATCAGATCAACAGTCTTCATGCTCCCTCCCACCTTCCCGTGCCGACGGATGACTCAATTTCGTCGCGCATCCCTCGAAAGTTATGTCGCCGCCGGATAAGCTGTCACTCCACCGGAAGGTCCGTGTGTTCCGCAGGGACATTTAGTCTGCTAGATTAGCAGTTGAAGCAAGGAATTGGCCATAGATTATGATGATCGTAACGATCGGGAGGCACGGTGTCGGTGCAGCAACACTGCTACCACCAATGTCGATCTGAACTTGACGCGCGAGGGCAGCCGGCGTATGGTTTGCGCGGGGAAATGGCGTTGAAGTCGGAAATCTCGGATTGTAGCCAGCAGTCAACTACGAGGGGTCTCTGAATCCCGAGGGTTGAAGGTAGAAGGTGAGGGAGGTCAGTCTTGAGGGGCCTGAAGCTTAGGATATGGCTAAAGGGTGGCGCCGTTACTTTCCTATGCCTGATGATCGGTTTCGCTTCAACTGCGGCAGCGCAGATGAAATCCACGAAACGGGGTGGGACGATTGTGTCCGACACGAGCAACTTCGTCCAGCCTCAACTCCTGAATGCCGGCACCGAGCCTACTTTGCGTTACCCCATTGCGAGCCTGCCCGGAATAACCTGTGCGAGCGTGGTTTATGGGTGGCTTGATATTTCGCATGCGGGCATCCACTTTAAGGTTGTCCAACCCCTCAACAAGATGGATGCTGAATTCGATGCGCGCACGGCGGATATCAGCGAAGTGAAAATATGGCAGACCAGCGTCAAGTTCCGCATCGGGTCAAAGAAACACGTTATCTTCTATCTCGCTGAGGGTAACTGGGGGAGCATTCACAATTGCCCCGCATATTTTGCCGCTGAAAACTTTGGGGAGCGGGGGACGACCTCGATTTATAACGCCTTCTTGAACTTTGACAGCGTGCTGGCACAGGTGAAGGCAGCGGCCACTCCGCCCCCGCCGGTCGAGATTCCACCGGTGGTAAGCCCCGCTGTGATTACGCCGGAGCCCAAGCCGACCCCTTCCGCTCCACCCGCAATTGTTCTGACAACGCTTTCCGTGGCTGGCTCGAACCAGGTTGTGGACGCCAATGACTCACCTTTGATCATCCGCGGTTTGGCCATGGACAGCACGAGTATTCCCGTGGTCAAGATTAATGGCTCACCCGCCAACATGCGGCCACGGAGCAATCAGGCCGCCGAGTTCTGGTCCGAACCGCTGCCTCTTCAGCCGGGCGGAAACCCGATCGAGATTATTGCCTCCAATGCGGCTCAAATGGAGACAAAGCTGGTCTTTCTTGTTCGTTACACACCCAAGCCCACCCCCGTGTCCCCCAAAGGACTCAGCAAGGAGGAGATTATTTCGTTGCTTCACGGCGAAGTGCCCAGCACGCGCGTCGCGCAACTTGTCAAGGAGCGCGGCATCAAGTTCGCGCCTAGCGACGCCGACCTGAATCAGATTCGAACCGAGGGGGGTACGGATGAATTGATTCAAGCAATCCAGCAGGCCGCCGCGCACCCGTAGCCTTTACCGCGCGCGCCTCAGCGCAAAGAGCAGGTAGACGGAGGCCAACAACAGAAACGGTGAGGAATAAAACCCGGGCATCGGCCGGGGAAAACGAACACTCGCGACTGTGCGTCCCAAAATTGTTCCGACCGTGTGCCCCAGGCCATTCGCGAGCATGAAGAAAGCAAAGCCGTAGCCGATGGGTCGCATCCAGCGGCCGCCGCGCAGGACAAAAACGGAGAGGCAGAACAGCAGGACGATTGCCAGCACTAACCCCGCAAGCCAAACGGGAAACGTAAAAACCGGTAAGGGAAGCCACGGCAGGCCTTTGCGCAGCGCCATCACCGTCGGGTTGTACACGGAAAGGAACCCGGTGCTGGCCTCGTCTGTAACATGCAGAGCCAGCGCCAGGCAGAGGAAGATCCATGCCCGGAAAAGTTGCGAATGGGGGTTCGAGGCCAATCTGATTGCCAGCACCGTTAGAACCGTCCGCGGAAATCGAATTCTCTTGAATGATTCGAGCGCGGGCATTGGATTTGCATTATACCCCGACGGCCCGTCGGGTTTCCCATTTCCCTGGCGTCGCATGCCTGGCCCCCTTCCAACCAGCCCGGGAATCAACTGGCACCCCCGATACAGAATTTCACATCTAACCGATTGACAAACTCAGGTCAATGCGAATAGTGTACGCCATCTCATGAGAATACTCGTACTCGGGTCCGGTGGTCGGGAACACGCTCTGGCATGGAAACTCCATGAAAGCCAGCAGATGGAGGAGTTGTATTGTGCCCCCGGAAATGCCGGCATCGCACAGGAAGCTGAGTGCATTCCCATCGACCTTTCTCACACGAGAGCCATCGTGGAGCTGGCCAAGCAGTTGCACGCGGACCTGACCATTGTCGGTCCCGAAGCCCCACTGGTTGCCGGGGTGGTCGATGAGTTCGAGAAGGAGGGGTTGGCCATCCTCGGCCCCAGCAAAGCGGCTGCGCGCCTGGAGGGGAGCAAGATCTTTGCCAAGCAATTCATGCAGCGGAATGATATTCCCACCGCGCGGTTCGAAGTGGCGGAGAGCTTTGAGGAGGCCGTCAATGCTCTAACGCGATTCCCGCTTCCGGTTGTGGTAAAGGCGGATGGCCTGGCAGCGGGCAAGGGCGTAGTGGTTGCCCATAGCCGCGAGGAAGCGCAACAGGCCGTGGAAGACTTCATGCTCCGCAAGACCTTGGGTAGCGCGGGCGACCGGGTAGTGATCGAGGAATGCTTGATAGGGGAGGAAACGTCCTTCATCGTGCTCACCGATGGCCGCGGGATTCTTCCCCTTGTACCGACCCAGGATCACAAGGCATTGCTGGATGGAGACCAGGGTCCCAACACGGGTGGCATGGGCGCATTCAGTGATGACGCCATGCTCAGCGAATCGCTGCACGACGAAATTCTTCGCTCGATCGTCGCTCCCACGCTGGCGGGCATGGAAATGGAAGGGTCTCCTTACCGGGGCTTTTTGTATTGCGGGCTGATGATGACGCTCTCGGGTCCCATGCTGCTGGAGTACAACGTCCGCCTGGGTGACCCCGAAGCTCAGCCCATCATGATGCGCTTGCGCTCTGACCTCGCGGACCTGTTGGTGGCGTCGCGCGAGGGCCGACTGGCAATGGTCAATGTTCATTGGACCCCCAATCCCGCCGTTTGCGTGGTGCTAACGTCGAAGGGCTATCCGGCAAAGCCGGAGGTTGACAAGGCCATCACCGGTTATGAAGCGGTAGAAGCGTTGGGGGGCGTCAAGATTTTTCATGCTGCCACGCGCGTAAAAGATCATCAGTTGCTTACGACCGGGGGGCGCGTCATGGGAGTGACCGCCATTGCAGAGAATTTGCCCTCTGCCATCCAGCGTGCTTACGCGGGAGTAAGCAAGCTTCAGTTTGAAGGGATGCACTACCGGAAAGACATCGGAGCGAAGGCACTGCGGCGAGTTCCGCGGATTCCCGCACCCAAGCGAGCGCGTGCCGCCAAGGGAGAGCGCCCATCTTCGCGCAAATAGCGACGGTCCACAAAGGGTCCATCCAATTCCAATGGGAGGAGACAAGAGATGCCTGAGAAGCCTTTGGTTGGCATCGTTATGGGCAGCGACACGGATCTGCCCGTTATGGCTGAAGCCGCCGGAACCTTGAAGAAGTTTCAGATCCCCTTTGAAATTGAAATCACTTCCGCCCATCGGTCGCCCGTGCGCACCTCCGAGTATGCGCGCACGGCGGTGCAGCGGGGGCTGAAGGCTATCATCGTCGGGGCTGGCGGGGCGTCGCACCTGGCCGGAGTGATCGCGGCGGAGACCATCCTGCCGGTCATTGGCGTCCCTATGGCTACCACCACTCTCGCGGGACTCGATGCGTTGTTGTCCACGGTTCAGATGCCGGGCGGCGTGCCCGTGGCCTGCACGGCGATCGGGAAACCCGGCGCGATAAACGCCGCCATCTTCGCGGCGCAGATCATCGCCACATCCGACCCCGCAACGGCGCAAAAACTGGTTGAACATAAGGAACAATTGGCACGCGCAGTGGCCGAGAAATCGGAGAAGCTCAAGCGCGAGTTCAAAGTATAGTGACGAGGGACGAGCAAGAACAAGCCACTCGACCTTGCTTTTCACTTGTCACTTGTCACTCGCCACTTGTCACTGCCCTAAGGAGTTCTTGTGTTCATTGGGCACTTCGGAGTCGCACTCGCAGCGAAAAAAATCGCGCCGCGCACCTCCCTGGGAACCCTGGTGATGGCGGCGCAGTTCGTAGACCTGATCTGGCCGATTTTTCTTCTCCTGGGCATCGAGCGGGTCATCATTGCCCCGGGCACGACGGCGGTCACTCCGCTGTATTTTCTCTCCTACCCTCTTTCCCACAGCCTCCTCGCCGATATCGGCTGGGCTTGCCTTTTCGCGGGGGTTTACAAGATAGTTAAACGTGATCGCCGAGGAGCGGTCTGCCTGTGGTTCGTGCTGATCAGCCACTGGCTGCTCGACGCGCTCACCCACCAGCCTGACCTCCCGCTTTATCCCGGCGGTTCGACGCATGTCGGCCTGGGCCTCTGGAACTCACGGCTGTGGACTTTCCTCGTGGAGAGTGCGATCTTTGCACTCGGGGGAATCCTCTATGGGAGAGCCACTCACCCCCGCGACCGCGTCGGAGCCCTCGCCTTCCGGTCATTTATCGCCGTGCTGTTCCTGTTTTACCTCATCAATCTCTTCGGCCCCCCGCCGCCCAGCGAGAAAGCTTTGGCGTGGGGGAGTCTCGGTCTGTGGCTGTTCGTCGTCTGGGCCTATTGGATTGACCGCCACCGCCGTGCGGGTCCGCCTCCGCCTCGTCCAGCCCTCATAACCCTTGGCTCTCTTTCCGAGGAGCCTCCGGCAGCGTGAACCGGCGGGAGGTCCCAAAAACACATCCCTCGCGGAACCCTCGCACCCCCTTCGCAGAGCCGCTTGACTCCCGCCGTATGAAACGTTATCTTCTCTGGCAAAAGTCGCGTAGACGGCCCTCCGAAGAAAAGGAAGAGAGCGCCGAAGGCGGTAGCCAATGGCCAAACCCTTATCCGCAGTCGATTGCATTGCCCCGGCATTTGCGCAGACGAAGCGCCAACTCTTCGCGCCCTTTCGACTCAAACGCTGGGCGCGAATGGCCCTGATTTGCCTGATCACTGGTGAATTCGCCGGTGGAGGTGGCGGGCCTTCCGGAAACTTCAATCTCCCCACGTCGCACCCGCGGAGCGGCAAGAGCCTGTTCGCCATTCCCAATATCGATTGGAGCAAGTTTCTCCCCTGGCTGCCCTGGATTCTTGCCGGGGTTGTCCTGCTCTTCTTGTTTATCTTTCTGTGGATTTATGTCGCCTCTGTCTATCGCTTTGTGCTCTTTGATTCCGTACTCCATGATCGCTGCGAACTGAAAGGGAGTTGGCGGCGGTGGGAACCCTGTGGCCGGAGTTATTTCTACTGGTGTCTTGCAGTCTTTGTGGTTACCACGGCCGGATCAGGACTGCTCATCGGGGTACCGCTGTTCATCGCCTGGCGCGCCGGGCTGTTCCACTTGCCGGGCCAACACCTCGCGGCGCTGATTCTAGGCGGCGCTGCGCTTTTATTCCTTATGGTTGCGTTCTTCGTGTTGATTGCGGTCGTCGGCCTCTTCACCAAGGATTTCTGCGTGCCGATCATGGCCATGGAAAATGTCGGAGCGCTCGACGCGTGGCGCCGCCTGCTCCCCATGCTGGCAGCAGAGAAGATGGCATTCACCGGTTATGTGCTCATGAAGATTGTGTTGGCCATAGGGAGTGCCATCATTTTCGGAATCATCACGTTTTTGACGTTAATTGTCCTTCTCATTCCTTTGGGGATTGCGGGAGTTATTATTTTCTTTGGCGGCAAGGCGATGGGACTCACGCTTAATGTTGCCACCATCAGCATCCTGGTGGTGATGGGCGGCATCATTCTGACAGGCTTTCTCTACCTGATCGCGCTCATCAGTACCCCCCCCATGGTCTTTTTCCAGTCTTACGTGCTCCACTTCATAGGTTCCCGGTACGAGACGCTGGGCGTAGTGCTCTTCCCTCCCCCGCCGGAAACTCTACCGCCTTCGGAGCCTCAGATTCCTCCACCACTCGACGGATTGCCCCTCATCGAGCCATCGGTTGGATAACCGGTCACCCGATTATTTCTTCGTCCGACTCCCAGGTTTTACGGCGGGAATTCCTGCCTTGCAGAGCGGGCACTCGGCGGGTTTGTAGTTCTGAATCTTGAGGGTGATGAGCGCAGCCCTGGGGAGGCCCAGGTCAGCCTGGCCGCCGCTGCGGTCAATGAGGGCGCCCGTGCCCACCACCTTGCCGCCCGCCTGTTCCACGCACTGAATCGTCTCGCGCGTGGAAAGTCCCGTAGTGATGACGTCTTCCACCACCAGGGTGGGCTCACCGGGCTCCAAGCTGAACCCGCGCCGCAGTGTCATGGCGCCTTCCTGGCGCTCCGTGAAAAGCGCGCGTACACCGAGGGCGCGAGCCACTTCGTGCGCCACAAGGACTCCCCCCAGCGCCGGCGCGGCCACGACGGCTGCTCCCAGGTAACGAAGTTGGCCGGCCAACTGTGAACACAATTGCTCCGCCACGCGCGGATGTTGCAGCACCAGCGCGCATTGCACATAGCGATCACTGTGGAGGCCGGAAGAAAGAATGAAGTGTCCTTCCAGAAGGGCCGAATGCTTGCGGAAGATATCGAGGATTTCGTTTTCCGTCATGGTTTCTCGCCTGGGACCAAGGGGTATTGGGGTAGTGGCATCGCCCTCTTGGCCATGACCCGACACGGGTGGGACGCCCGTGCCTAGAGCTTCTACATTCTTAGTGACGTAGCTGGTAGACTTCCTTAGGTCCTTTACCAAAGTTTCATCCACGGCTCCTCTCATGAATATAGCTGTACGAAGCACATAGACATCGACGATGGCAACTCGGAAATTCCTGAAAAGCCGCCGCTTGAAAAAATCCAAACTGCACGACTACCGACTATTGGGGTACGAGGGTCGTTTCCATCTCTCGGGCTATGGCGTCCGCGGCAGCCGCCGGATCAGCCGCACCGGTAATGGGCCGTCCGATCACCAGGTAGTCGGCACCGGCGCGGATGGCGCTCGCGGGAGTGGCGGTGCGCGCCTGGTCGTCACTCGCACCCGTCGCCGGCCGAATGCCGGGAGTGACAATCAGGAAGTTGGGACCACACGCCTGGCGAATCACGGTAATTTCGCGTGGCGAGGCAACCACCCCATCGACACCAGAGGCCTGCGCGAGCCGCGCCAACCGGACCACGACTTCTTCCGGAGAGCCCTGGAATCCCACTTCCGCAAGGTCATCCGCGCCGAGGCTGGTCAGGGCCGTGACCGCCAACACCCGCGTGGGCCGCGACAAGCCTCGTGCCGCAGCGGCGGCACGGACACCGTCCACGGCGGCTACCATCATCTTGCGCCCGCCGGAGGCATGAACAGTGAGCAGGCTCACTCCCAGCATCCCCGCCTGGTGAGCGGCGGCGCGTACGGTATTAGGAATATCGTGAAACTTGAGGTCGAGAAAGACTTGTTCACCCGTGGCCACCAGATAGCGGGCCACCACCGGTCCCTCCGCCGTGAAGACCTCTTTTCCCACCTTGAACATCCCCACGTGACCGTGGAGCTTTTCCGCAATACGCAATGCGGCCTCGGCGCTCGGGACATCGAGCGCCACAATGATTTTTTCTTTTGCAGGCATGCTTATCATTTTAGTGGAACCGTGGGTAATGCGTCAATTTGATGTTGAGGCGGCTTTACGCCGCCATTTGCCCAGGTAAACTCGCCCCTAAGATATCAAATTGACCCACTACCGAACCGCGCAGAAATTTGAATGGGAGAGTTTTGGGTCTGTTCATCGCCACCAAATCCCGTTCCAAACACGCAAATTCCTGCAAACTGTGCTTCAAAAGCAGGAAAATTCTGCAAAATCCGCGTCAAATTGCCGCAAATGTCCGACATTTCGTCGGCTATTTTGTCCATGTTTTGTTTGTTTTCATACACATACTGGCTTCGCCCGTAATAAATTAACATCTTCTTTGTGGGCCACTGCCCGAAAGCGACGTTCTCTTTGTTTGAGGGGTGACAAAATCGCCACGATGGGCACAGGTCGGATTCTTGCGCGCTCGGCATTCGGCAGTGCCTTTTCGTGCCTAGGCACGGACTCCCTTGAGTATCCATACAAGTCTAGCCCTTGTCAAAACAAATTGGTTCCAAGACGCTAACCTCCTTTCTTTTCAGTAACATCATGGCATAAACAATACAAGCCTTTTGTTTTCATAAACATTATGGCATCGTCAGGAACCGACGCTTTTTCTCCATTTGTTTTCAACGCACCATAGGGTTATACCTTCATTTTGGGGCCCCCTTTTTCTCTGCGTCGAGTCCCGCAGCGATTCGATAAGTACCCTGAATTCAGTTAGATACATTTTCACGCAGATCCTTCTGATTTCTGATAAGTCCTTGTGTTTTCATGTACATCTTGGGATCAACCGTTATCCTCCCGGTGTGAAGTTGCCCTTCGAGGCGCGCCAAAGGCTTCCCTTCTGATTCAGAGCCTTCCCTGAGCCCGTCGAAGGGAGGGGCGGCGCATAAGTGCCGGGGGTGGTTACCCGCCGCCGGCCAGCGCCGGCAACCTCACCCTCTAAGGCTAGCGCATAGGCAAGGCATGTTGTCAATAGAATTCTTGCGGAATTTCCTGCCGGTAGGAAAAGATTTTACAATTCCCGGCGGAAATTTCCTGCCGGTAGGAAATGGGGTTGTGAACTTGGCGGCGCGGGGGACAAAAAGTAATGATCGCTGGGAACACCGTACGCAACCGTGGGGAGGGCGTTATACGACAAGGTGGATTGGTTAATACCCCCGTGTCCATGCGCCCGTTTTCTGGCGTAAATCTGTGGTTGACGAAACAGCCCCAGTGGGGCACAATGGAGATGATGCAGGAAGTCGTTGAGACACGCCATTTCGCTGCGCGCGCCGGGAAATTCTAGTCCGAGAGCGAGTGGAACGCGCTGATCGATTCCCTGGCATCTGATCCGTTGCGGGGCGATGTCCTGGTCGGCACCGGGGGCATTCGCAAGGTTCGATTCGCCAGGGGTGGCAGAGGCAAAAGCGGTGGGGTGCGGGTGATCTATTACTTTTACAATGCCGAAGAGCCGATCTACTTGCTTGAGGTCTTCGGCAAGAACGAAAAGGCCAACCTCACGGCGGCGGAACGAAACGCGCTGGCCAAAGTCGTGGCGGAGATCAAGCAGCAGCTTGAGAGGAGAAAAAGATGAGCAAGCAAGCTTTCGAGGGAATCCTCCAGGGTCTGGAGGAAGCCCTCGCCCACGCCCGGGGCGATCGGTCTGCCGCGGCGCGCGTCGTGCGCGTTGCCGTGAAACCGGCCGACATCAAGACCGCGCGCAAGAGAGTCGGCCTGAGCCGCGATGCTTTTGCTCGCACCTTTGGCCTGAGTCCGGCAACGCTGCGGAAATGGGAAAACGGTGAGCGCGAGCCCACGGGCGCCGCTCGCATCCTCTTAACCATCATCAGCCGCGAACCCGAAGCCGCCCTCCGCGCCATCCGTTAGTCGAGTGATCGCAACGATGCGGCCACATCTGCGCCAGCCCGCCTTGATGGGGTCTATCCAACCCCAGAAATCGGGGATTAGTGAAGGGGGAAACGGTTCCTGACCGCTGACACCGTTTCCTTCTGAACTGGGCGGCGCGGGGGACAAAACGTCATGATCGCTGGGAACACCGGACACAACCGTGGGAAGGCCGTTATGCGGCCATGAGGATTGTTCCCTTGCGCGCTGTCGCTCGCCGCTCTCGAACGCCTGCGCGAAAAGCCCTCACCGTTGCCCCACGCCGAGCGCCTTACCCACCGACTCAAAAGGCGGGAACGGAAACCTTCTCGGCTCCAAAGCACCACCAAACTACCGATGGTTTAGATTAAGCCCGCGGCAGAGGAGGAGTCGCCGTGGAAACCTAGCACTTGTCGTTTGCCTTGGATGGCAGTAGCATCGGGAAGTTATGGAGACAGCGACCGACGAAATCACCCGGCTGGACGTGGCGGCACAGGCTAAAGGCGGTCAGGCAGCTACCTCACGCTTGCGATGGACCCTATTGTTCCTTAGTCTCTTCATTACAGCATTGGCAATTGAACCCACGGCTTCCTTTCGCGAAACCCTGTTGCTCCGCGTGGCGGCTGTCTTCTTAAGTTTGACGACGGTGATTCTCTGGAGCAATTGGCGGTACAAACTCTTTCTCCCAGCGCTTCTCATTTTTTCTTTTGGAATCGCAAATGCATTTTTCCGGCGACCCCTGCGCACGAAGCTCGATTGGTCTGTATCGGCATGCTGGTTTGTTGGTGTTATTGTCTTGTCAAGCTACGCTTGGTGGAAACAAGCTGGCATCTTCGCCACAGTGAACTCGTCGGGATGGGAGCAGGCACAGTCAAAAGTGGACGCTTGGTGGTGCGTCCTGACAGCCCCGGAAAGAGACCAAGGGGTCATTGAATTTTCGACGGGTAGCTTCTGGACTGGATACTATACCTATCGTCTTATGCGGTCTGGCCCGTGCTGGGCAATCGCCAAACTTTGGAACGGCAAGGTTAGCGCGCGGTCGAGTTACAGGGTCCGAGAGCTAAGCGCCGTCACTTTGACGACGTTGCCATCGGGCGAAAAGCAGGTCACGATCGGAAATTCCAAAATGCGGGCAGTCAACCTATCGATGCCCAATTTAGCCAACCCTAAGGAATCTATTCTCCCCAAGAGTGCGTGATCGGGTCTTTAACGAAGGGTAGCAAGTGCCGTTGGCATGGTCCAGGAGCTTACCCGTTCTCTTTTGGGAAGATTGACGTGCCTACCGAGGTTCCTCTCGGCGCCTACATCGCGAGCAACGGCCCGGAGGTGGGCCCGGCCACTCGGAAACCATTGTTTGCAGCATGCAACCACTTGGCTGTGTAGCGGGTAGCGCGGACCTGCTGTCCAAGGTCCGCGGCTTTTCGGCTTTAAATGCGCGTATGGACATTGAAGGGGAGCGGAACGCGATCTAGGCGCAGTCCGCAGAACTGTTCATGGCCCTCGCCGCTAACCCCCGCGAATTCCCGCCTGCTCGACCACTTCCAGTCCTCGGGTTTCTTGCCTAATCCCCGGCGTACCGGGTTTAAATGGATATATTCCACCTTCTCGTGATACTCCCGCACGGTGCGCAGCGCGCGGTCGAAAAAGCGTTCCTGCCACAACTCTCCGGCCTCTCTCCGCCGGACGTTGATGCCAATCATCGAGCTCGTCTTTACGGACTTCAGCGCG
>Ga0335085_10009544_pt1 | contig 14628 bp, 8 predicted proteins | sample Lox_Sample_45_FD_206712 | JGI IMG/M metagenome (GOLD analysis project Ga0335085, IMG submission 206712) | Soil microbial communities from Loxahatchee National Wildlife Refuge, Florida, United States - Lox_Sample_4.5 | ecosystem: Environmental > Terrestrial > Soil > Wetlands | place: USA: Florida...
GCTCGCCACCTTCGATCCCGACGCGGCCACCGGCACAATAACCTATCAACGCGCGCGCTACACCACTCGCCAGGCCTTCGACAACATGCTCGCAAAAATCGGCCCGGCCCAGCCGAACGAATTTCCCGAAAACGAATACGCCGCCAACCCCTCCCTGCCCTTTTCCCTCGAATTCGTCTCGCCGCGAACCATCCGCATTCGCATGACCAGCGGCCCGCAGGTGCACAAGGCGCAGGAGGAATTGATGCTCGCCGGCCCCGTCCCGGCGGATCATTCGTGGAAATACGAAAAAATCCCCGGCGGACATCGCTACACCAGCGCCGCCGGCTCCATCACCATCCGCGAAAACCCCTTCCACCTCGAAATCCGCGACGCCGCCGGAAAATTCCTCACGCAAACCGATCACGATTCCGACAACAGCACCACCTTCGCGCCGGTACTTCCGTTTTCCTTCGTGCGCCGCGCGTCGGACTATTCCCGCAGCTTCAACGCCGCCTTCGCCCTCTCGCCCGGCGAGAAAATTTTCGGCTGCGGCGAATCCTTCACCGGCCTCGACAAGCGCGGCCAAAAAATCGTCCTTTGGGCCGACGACGCCAACGGCATCCAGAATCCCGGCATGTACAAACCCATCCCGTTTTTCATGAGCAGCCGTGGTTACGGCATGTTCATGCACACCTCCACCCCCATCACGTGCGACTTCGGCAATTCCTTCGCCGGCGTGAACGCCCTCATGATCGGCGATGATGAATTGGACCTGTTCGTCTTCCTCGGCTCCCCGAAGGAAATCCTCGATGAATACACCAAACTCACCGGCAAATCCCCCCTGCCGCCGCTCTGGACCTTTGGCCTCTGGATGAGCCGCTGCACCTACAACAACGAAAAACAAGTCCGCAACATCGCCGCCACTCTGCGCGAGGACAAAATCCCCTGCGACGTCCTCCACCTCGACACCGGCTGGTTCGAAACCGACTGGCGCTGCGATTACAAATTCTCCACCTCGCGTTTCACCGACCCGCAAAAAATGATTTCGGATCTCAAGGCGGACGGCTTCCACATCTCGCTCTGGCAATTGCCCTACTTCGTCCCGAAAAATTCTCTGTTCAACGAACTGGTCGAAAACAACCTCGTCGTACGCGACGCCAAGGGAAATCTGCCTTACGAAGACGCCGTCCTCGATTTTTCCAATCCGAAAACCGTCGATTGGTATCAAGCCAAACTCGCGAACCTCCTGAAAATGGGCGTCGGCGCCATTAAAGTCGACTTTGGCGAAGCCGCGCCCGAAGACGGCCTCTACGCCGACGGCCGCACCGGATTTTACGAGCACAATCTGTATCCACTCCGCTACAACAAAGCCGTCGCCGACATCACCCTCAAAACCACCGGCGAGCACATCATCTGGGCCCGCAGCGCGTGGGCCGGCAGCCAGCGTTATCCCATCCACTGGGGCGGCGACGCCGAAAGCACCGATGACGGCATGGCCGCCGAATTGCGCGGCGGCCTCTCCTTCGGCCTGTCCGGATTTTCGTTCTGGAGCCACGACATCGGCGGCTTCACCGCAAATTCCGTCGAAGCCATGGACAAAAATCTCTTCGCCCGCTGGCTCGCGTTCGGAATGCTCACCTCGCACAGCCGCTGCCACGGCATCGCGCCCAAGGAGCCTTGGAACTACGGCGAAGCGTTCATGAACCAGTTCCGCGTCGAGGACGAACTCAAATATAAACTCATGCCCTACGTTTACGCCCAGGCGAAAGATTGCTCCGAGCGCGGCCTGCCCATGGTCCGCGCGCTGTTCATCGAATTCCCCGACGACCCCGGCTCGTGGCTCGTCGACAACGAATATCTTTTCGGCTCGAGCATCCTCGTCGCGCCGCTCCTGCACGAAAACGAAACCGGACGCGATGTCTATCTGCCGCCCGGAAACTGGATCGATTATCAGTCTGGAAAAAATTATTCCGGCGGCTGGCAAAAGATCGAAGCCGGCGCCATCCCCGCAGTGATTCTCGTCCGCGACGGCACGGTCATTCCCCAAATCAAACCCGCGCAGTCCACCTCGCAACTGGATTGGTCGCATCTCGATCTCATCCCGTTTGCCGCCAATGCCGAAACCGCCAAAGGATTGGTCTGCCTGCCCACCGACAATGCCCTCCACGAAATTTCGATGAAAAAGAACGGCCAAAATTTCGAACTCACGGATGATCCCCTCGCCGGAAAAGTTTCCTGGCACATCCAGCAGAATCCGAACAATTAGTTTGCGCGGCGTTATGAGAGACGGTTTCGTTTCCAAATTACGGCGGCAATCGCTTTTCTGCCTCTTTGCCCTGGCCGTCTCCCACGCGCCAAATGCCCGGGCAGAACGCTACGAATGGCGAAACGTCGTCATCGGCGGCGGCGGATTCGTCACGGGCGTCGTGTTTCATCCGGCGGAAAAAAATCTCGTTTACGCGCGCACGGATGTCGGCGGCGCCTACCGCTCACTGGATTCCGGCAAACATTGGACGCCCATGACCGATTGGATCCAGGGAATTGATTTCACCGGCATCGAAAGCCTCGCCGTCGATCCATCGGACACCAACCGCGTCTATCTCGCCGCCGGTATTTACAGCAGCACGCGTGCGGCGATTTTATCCTCCGACGACCAGGGCCGCACCTGGCGCCAGACCGAAGTGCCCTTCAAAATGGGCGGCAACGAAACCGGACGCTTCAACGGCGAACGCCTCGCGGTCGATCCGCACAACGACAAAATTCTTTTCTTCGGCTCCCGCCGCGACGGTTTGTGGAAAAGCACGGACTTTGGCGCCACCTGGAGCCAATCGGAACAGTTTCCAAAAATCCAAACCGCCGAAGTTCCACCCGCAACCGGCACACGCCGAACGCGCTTCAATTTCACGCCCCAGGAAGTCGGCATCGTCTTCGTGAAATTCGACGCCGCCAGCGGCCCAGCAGGTAAACCAACTCCGGTCCTTTACGCCGGAGTTTCCACACCAGGCACAAATTTTTTCCGCACTGACGATGGCGGAGAACACTGGGCGCCCGTGGCAAACCAACCGCTCGGACTGCGCCCGAACCACGCCGCGTTCTCATCCGACGGGAACATTTATCTGAGCTACGGCAAGGAAGCCGGGCCGAATGCCATGACTGACGGCGCCGTGTGGAAATTCAACCCGCACACCGGCGCATGGACGGACATCACGCCGCTGAGATCGCCGGATGGCGATCAACCGTTCGGCTACGGCGCCGTGGCCGTCGACGCGGAAAATCCCTCCGCGCTGGTAGTCACCACTTTTGGCCACTGGCAGCCGCATGACGAAGTCTTTCGCAGCACCAATGGCGGCGCAAGCTGGATTCCCCTGCTCCAAAACGCCAGATGGAATCACAGCAGCGCGCCCTACACCGAAGGCCGCGTACCGCATTGGATGGGCTGCATCCAGATTGATCCGTTTGATCCCAACCACGTCCTGTTCACCACCGGCTATGGCATCTGGAGCTGCTACAACCTGACCGACACCGATTCCGGAAAACCCTCGCAATGGAATTTCTCCGACACCGGCCTCGAAGAAACAGTCCCACTCGCATTGATCAGCCCGCCCCAAGGCGCGCATTTGCTAAGCGGCCTCGGGGACATCGACGCTTTTCGTCACGACGATTTGGATGAGTCGCCCGCCCAGGGAAACTTTCCCGGCCCGCGTTTTTCCAATACGGAAGATTTAACATACGCCGCTCGAAAATCATCGCTCATGGTCCGCACCGGCACTGGGAAAGGTGAAATTCATGCCGCCATTTCGACAAACGGCGGTGATAATTGGAGCCTGCTCGCCAGCGAACCCGCCGGCGGCGACGGCGGCGGAACGATCGCGATTTCAGCCGACGGCGGCACGATCGTTTGGACCCCGCGCCGAAGCGTTCCCAGCTTTTCCACGGATATTGGCGGAACCTGGAAACCGTGCGCCGGACTGTCACAGGGAATTCGCGTCATCGCCGACGCCGTGAACGCGTCACGTTTTTACGCCTTCGACGCGCGCACGGGAAAATTGCTCGCCAGCACGAACGGCGCGGAGAGCTTCTCCGCAACGGCCGCCGCGCTTCCCGCCGAAGACGGCTTGCGATTATGGGGCGTGGGGCTCTCCGCCGTGCCAGGCGCTGAGGGGGACCTGTGGCTGGCGCTCGGCCTGCGCGGGTTGTATCACTCGACGGACGGCGGCAAAAGTTTCGCAAAACTCGAAAATGTGCGCGGCGCCGCTTCCATCGGCTTCGGCAAACCAGCCCCCGGGAAAAACTCTCCGGCATTATATCTCGCCGGAAACATCGAAGGCGTCGGGGGCCTTTTCCGCTCCACGGACACCGGCAACACCTGGACGCGCATCAACGATGATCAACATCAATACGGCATGATCAGCCACGTCACCGGCGACCCGCGCATCTTCGGCCGCGTCTATTTCGCCACCAGCGGCCGCGGCATCATTTATGGCGATGAAGTGAAATAAACGCTTCGCATCCACGATTATTCGGTCGAATGGGGACCACACGCGTCCCGCCGCAAACTTCCTCTTCCAAACTTCTCTCGCACTGCAAAGCAAAAATAGATTGAACAATCACTTGACTATGATTAGATGGCCGCAAGGAGATGGAATGAAAGAAAAGGCCGAAGGGAAACAGATGAAAAAAGAAGAACTCAGCACACGTCCATTTTTGAACGCGACCCATTTCTGCGCTTCTTGTTCTCGCCAGTCCGGCTCCCGCTTCCGCGTTCAAAACGCCGTTTTCAACCCGGGAATCACGGTAAATCACGGTAAATCACGCTGGATAAAAGGGGGTGGCCCCTTTCGTCTCCTTCATTCTGCCTTCCCACCCGTGCGGTTCGCATTTCCGCGTGGGGCTCTTTTTTGTGGTTTTTTGCGGTTTTTTGCGGAAATTTGCGACCATATTTTTTACCGCATCCCCAGACTGCGGACCGCGGACTGTGGACCGTTTCCTCATTCTGCATTCTTCCTTCTGCTTCGCCAGTGCGGCCCGCACTTACCCGTTTGGGTAGTCACAAAGTTTTTGCCATTGAAAAATAAATCGGTTATCAGCGCCGTATGAAATGGACAGTCCTCACACTGCTCGCCGTGTTTTCGTGCCTCCGGTTGACCGCGGTTGCCGCCGATTCACCCCGCGAAAGGTCATCGTTGGATTTCGGTTGGAAATTTCACCTGGGTGATGATTGGCCGAACGCGCTCAAGCTCGACAAAGCCGGCTCCAGCGGCGGGCCCGCAGCCGTGGGTTTCGGCGATACAAGCTGGCGCACAATAAATCTGCCCCACGATTGGGCGGTGGAATTGCCCTTTGATCCCAGCGCGGATGGCTCGCACGGGTTCAAGCCCGTCGGCCCCGGCTTTCGCCAAAACAGCATCGGCTGGTATCGCCATTCCTTCCAATTGCCCAGGGAAGATTCCGGCAAACGGCTCTGGCTCGAATTCGACGGCGTGTTCCGCGACGCGGAAGTTTACGTCAACGGCTGGTATCTCGGCCGCCACGAAAGCGGCTACAGCAGCTTCCGCTTCGACATCACGGACGTCGCGGTTTACGGCGGTCGAAACGTCATCGCCGTGAAAGTCGATGCCAGCAAATTTGAGGGTTGGTTCTACGAGGGCGCGGGAATTTACCGCCACGTGTGGCTCGAAAAAACCGCCCCGCTCGCCGTCGCGCCGGACGGCATTTTCGTTTACTCGCAATTTAAGGGCGACGTCCCCGAGGGTGCGGCGGCGATTCACATCCAAACCCAGCTGCTCAACGCAGAAACAAATTCCGCCGAGGCCACCGTGCAGACTGAAATCATTTCCCCGGCCGGCGAAAGAATTGCGCAGGTCCGCCAATCGGCCATGGTGCCCGGCGCGGGAACAAGGGACTTTGAACAGGCCACGAGCGTTGCCAGACCGATTCTCTGGTCGCCGGACTCGCCCATTCTTTACAAAGCCGTCACGATAGTGGAACTGAAAGGTCAAGTTATCGATCGCAAAGAAACCGCGTTCGGCATTCGCACCGTGGCGTTCGATCCGGACAAGGGATTTCTCCTGAACGGCAAGCCTTGCGAATTGAAAGGCACCTGCAATCACCAGGACATGGCAGGAGTGGGGGCGGCGCTGCCGGACGCGCTGCAATATTTTCGCATCGCAAAACTGAAAGAGTTCGGCTGCAACGCCTATCGCACCTCGCACAACCCGCCCACGCCGGAATTGCTCGATGCCTGCGATCGCCTGGGCATGATCGTAATGGATGAAAACCGCCTGCTCGGCAGCGACGCCCAAAACATGGCGCGCTGGAAAAACCAAATCATGCGCGACCGCAATCACCCGAGCGTTTGCATCTGGAGCATCGCCAACGAGGAATTTTCCGTCCAGGACACGCCGCAGGCCGCGAATGTCGCGCGCACGATGCAGGATACCGTGCATCGCATGGACCCGACACGGCCTGTCACCTACGCCTCGCCGGAAGGAAATGTTTTTCAAGGCGTGAATTCCGTGATCCAGGTGCGCGGGTGGAATTATCACGTCGCGGAGGGCATGGAGCGTTATCACGCCGAGCATCCGGAACAACCCGAGGTTGGCACGGAGCAAGGCAGCACCGTCAGCACGCGCGGCATTTACACGAACGACGCCACCCGCGGCTATGTGAGCGCCTACGATGACAACGCCCCAAGTTGGGCGACCACCGCCGAGCGTTGGTGGAGCTATTTCGCGGAGCGTCCGTGGCTGAGCGGCGGATTCGTTTGGACGGGATTTGATTATCGCGGCGAACCGACGCCCTATTCGTGGCCGTGCATCAATTCGCACTTCGGCATCATGGACACGTGCGGATTCCCGAAGGATAATTTTTATTATTACCAGGCCTGGTGGACAACGAACGTCGTTTTGCACCTGCTCCCGCATTGGAACTGGCCGGGCCGCGAAGGCCAGGAAATCGATGTGCGCGCGTTGAGCAATTGCCAGGAAGTGGAATTATTTCTGAACGGCCAAAGCCTCGGCCGGCAAACAATGAAACGAAATTCCGAACTCAAATGGCGCGTGAAATACGCGCCGGGCGTCCTGAGCGCAAAGGGATTCAATGGCGGACAAGTCGTCGCAGAAGCAAAAGTCGAAACCACGGGCGAACCCGCTGCCGTTCAACTCGCCGCGAATCGCGGCGCCATCAATGCCGACGCCCGGGATGTGTCCGTCATCACAGTTTTCGTGACGGATTCGGAAGGACGCGTCGTGCCGGTGGCGTCGAACAAAATTCATTTCGCACTGAGCGGCCCCGGGAAAATCATCGGCGTGGGCAATGGCGACCCAAGCTGCCACGAACCGGACCAATTCATCGCCCCCGCGCCGTTCCATATCAAGCCCGTCACAGACTGGCATTGGAAAAGTGTGCCGGAAGTCTATAACACCAACCTCGCGGAGACGGCCGAGTTTTTTGACGAAACAGGATGGCAACAAGCACGAATAAATTCCGACAGCGGCCCTCTGCAAGGTGAGGCCAAGGCCGTGTTTCGCGGGCACATTTTTCTAACGCCGGAGGATCTCAAGTCCCCTTCGATTGGATTGAACTTCGGAATGATCGATGAAGACGGTTATGTTTACGTAAACGGAAAAAAAGTAGGCGAATCGCACGACTGGCAGATTCCCGCCAACTTCGACGTGAAACAATTTTTGCACGTGGGCACGAATTCCATCGCCGTGGCGCTCGTAAACTGGAATGGCGCGGGCGGCGTCAACAAAGGCTCGAGTTTGCAGTTCACCGACACTCCCCCACCCGTCGACTGGCAGCGCAGCGTGTTCAACGGCCTCGCGCAGGTCATTGTGCAATCATCGAAGGACCCGGGCCAGATCGAGTTGACGGCCACCGCGGAGGGCCTGCGGCCGTCTGTTTTAAAATTAACTGCGATTCGCTCCCCAACGGTTACAGGAGAATGAATCAGGCAAAAATCGGATTAACCATCTCGAGAATGTAATTCTCCAGTTCCGCCGCGCGATGCCGTGTCGTGTGCGTGGACAACACGCGTTCCCGCGCGCGGTAGCCGATCCGCCGGCGGTCCAATTCAGAAATCTCCTCGAGATACACCAGCGTTTCGTCCGACGAATGCGAAATGAGAATTTCCTCGTCAGGCTTGAAAAAAGTTTCAACCCCCGGCCAGTAATCACTGATGATCGGCGTGCCGCACGCGGCAGCTTCGAACAGGCGAACTCTCGGCGAAAAACTCGAGGCAATCGCGCCCGTGCGGGTAATGTTCAGAGTAAACCGCTGGGAATTATGGAACGCGCGATGCCGGCTCGGCGACAAATGGCTGAGTCGACTCACATTGCGCGGCCACCGAATCGACCGCGGATAACGCGCGCCCGCGACCACAAACCTGCCACCCTCCCAGCGCCGGGCCGTTTCGAGAAAGAGACGTTCGAGCGTCAACTGACGGTCATCCGAATAGCTTCCCAAGTAGCCGAGGTCCCAGCTCATTTCCCGATGCTCAGGGAAATAAAGCGAAGCATCCGCGGCACAATGCAAAGGCCGCGCCTTCGGCGAATTGAATTTCTCCTCGATATATTCAAGCGCCGATCCACCCGTGACGGAAAGATAAATCTGGAAACGCGGAATCAGCGCGGCAGAAATATGATCTCCCTCGCCTTTGATGAGCCCCGCCATCGTCACCGGCGTATCGATGTCGTAAAACGCCGTAGCCCCCTGCGCCGTGCGCGTAACCCAATCGCCAATTGCGATGCCGTCCTGCAAATCCGAACCAACCATCACAAAATCCGCCTCGCGAACCGCGGCGGCAAACCGGTTCTTCAATTCCTTCACGCTGCAATAAAGTTCCCTTCTTCCGTGCGACGAGTTCGGCAAACCGTGGTTTGTCCACCGCCCTTCGGGGCAGCGTTCGAGAAAAAGGATATCATGACCGCGCGCGCTCAATTCACGCACAAGCCCACGATAAATCGTCGCGTGACCGTTTGCATCCGAGGAAGCAACGGAAGGCCCGAGGATCACAATGCTCAACCGCAGGCGCTCCTGAAATTTGTGCCCGTTGAAGTGCGGCCTTTGCGAGAGCAATCCGATGGGATCGAGTTCGAACGATGGAACATCACTGCATCCGTTGCGCCCAAGGATTGCCGCCGAATTGTCAACCTGGCGAAAGCGAGGGTGTTTCATGCCACCACGCCTCCAGTTTGTCCTTCAAGAACTTTTTGCAATTGTCCGGCGCGGTGTGCGTACGAGTGTTCCGCAAGAACGCGTGAAAACGCGGCGCGGCCGATTTCACGCGCTCGCTCCGGCGTGAGATGACGCAAATGTTCAATCACCTGATCGCCGCTTTCGGCCACCAGAACCTCTTTGCCGGGCTCCAGGAACGTCTCGATGCCGTCCCATTTGTCTGTGATTACGCATGCGCCTGCGCCCGCGGCTTCAAATAAACGCTCTGACGGAGAAAAACCACAGCGCGCCGCGCTCGCGCCATTCACGCTTAAAACTGCGCGCGGCGTGCAGTTGAAGGCGTTGTGTTCGTGCGTGTAGATGTGGCCGGAATAACTCACATTCACCGGTATAGTCTTGTCGTGCCATCCGTTGCCGCCCAAAAGAAATTTCATGCCGGGCGTTTTTGCCGCCGGTTGAAAGAAGAATTCGTCCACGCGCGTTTCCAGATCGGGTGTACGATCGCCCAAAAAACCAATATCGCCCGCGAAACGTTCCTCTGACGGAACGGGAAAATGCATGTGCGAATCCAGCGCCGGGTAAATGGGAACACACTCGACTGCGCCAGCGGCGAGGTAGGCGTTCACGACCGGCGCTCCGCCGCCGCGTGTAAGGATAAAATCGTATTCAGGAATCAGCGGGCGGAAGGAATCCTCCGGGTCGTTGTGGATTCGGTCGAGAGTCGCGGGCGCGTCCATATCAAGAAAGGCCACCAGTGTGCCGGGCTTTTTGAGTTCCAACACAGCGGCTTCGAGCAAATCATCAAAGGCGCCAACACCGCTGCATTTGATGATTAAATCGCTTTGCTCGGCTCGCTCCAACGCATCGAGCGCGTCCTCATCCGTCGGCTGGTAAACCACCACGCGCGCCCAAAACGGGTCCGGGATGTCGCGGTGCTGTTGCCGCTCGTAGACGTCCGGTTCGTAAAAAGTGACGCGATGTCCCCGCTCGGAAAGGGCGCGAACGAGGCCGCGATAATACGTGGCAGCGCCATTCCAATAAGCCGAGCAAAGGCTGGATCCGAAGAAGGAGATTTTCGGGCGATGGCTCATGTAGTGATGGTGATTTATTTGATTTGTTCCAAGGTGAAATGAATTGCGGCGACCTCATCGCCGCGGCGTGTGGGCTGCAAACGCCCCTGCGACGCGCGTGGAGAGAAAGTATTGCGAACGGTGTTCCGCTGAAGCCTTCTCTCGGGCTTCAGCGGCGATTCATCCGTGGGATTGATGTCATCGCAAGCTTCAATCATTCACTCCTGTTTGTAAGCGTTTTTTTAATCCTCGTCATTGGGGAGTGAACCTGCCTGAATTTGCGGAGGCGCAAATTTTTTCACCCCGTGGAAATGGGGTGGAATCCCAGTTGAGGCGAAAAAGCTAGACGCTGTTCCCAGACGTCAAGGCTTCACAAATTGCTCGAGGGTCTCGTGCAGTTTTTTCAGGTCGGGCAGATTGACGTACATCATGTGGCCGGCATCAAATTCCACGTAGGTGATATTCGTGCGGTAGGCAGGGTCGAGCTGCATGTGTTCCAGGCTGTAACGCATGGTGGCGGGGGGGCAAACGAGGTCGCAGCGGCCGTTCAGGACAAGGACGCGGAGGTAGGGATTCTGGTTGATGGCGGAGGCGAGTTCGTCGGAGACGCGGGGGTAGTTGTTCCTCGAACCGTAATTCCAGGGCTGCACGCCGGCAATGATTTCGTAGGGCAAATCGTCTTCGAATTTCAAGTCCTCGCGGATGTAGTCATTGACAGCGGCGGAAAACGGCCCGTAGGTGGCAGAATAGGAAGGATCGAAGCCGGGGCCGGGAGCCGCGGGCTGGTCATCACGGCCGGTGATGCGTCCGTCGTAGCCGCCGAGGATGAGCCCCTGATCCCGGAGCAATTGTTTGCGGAACGTGTCGCTATCAATTCGCAGATGATTGTCTTCGATGACCTGGGGCGTGAGGCCGGTGAGCCGCGCGAGTTCGGTCACAATTTTTTGGCGTTCATCGGCGGGCAGCGCGCTGCCTTGCTGCAGGGCGGAGGCGTATTCGGTTCGGGCGAATTGATTGGCCTCAGCGAGCGCCTTGTTCAGATCGGCCTGCAGATCGGGCGGCAGTTTATTGTGAAAATGCGCGGTGGCGGTGAAATTCGGCAGGAACAAGATATAAGGCAAATCATTGCCGGGACCGCTGTCGATTGTCGAAAAATCCAGCACGCCGGAAACGAGAATGAGCCCGTTGAGATAGAGACCGTAGCGTCCGCGCAGATGCTCAGCGAGGCCGGCTGCGCGAAAAACGCCGTAGCTTTCGCCGCAAAGATATTTCGGCGAGAGCCACCGGCCATGGCGCGTGGTCCAGAGCCGGATGAATTCACCAATGGAATCCAAATCGGCGGAGGAGCCGAAGAATGCGTCGGGTTTTTCGTCTTTGACGGCACGGCTGAAACCGGTCGCGATGGGGTCGATGAAGACGAGGTCGCTTGAATCCAAAAGGGAATATTGATTGTCCGTGATGCCAAAGGGTGGTTTCGGCAGCGTGCCATTGTCATTCATCTTCACGCGGCGCGGGCCCAATGCGCCGAGATGCAGCCAGACCGAGGACGAGCCGGGACCGCCGTTGAAACAGAAGGTGACCGGGCGCGAGGCATCGTGCGTTTCGCCCAGGCGCGTGTAGGCGACATAAAAAACCGATCCGCGCGAGGAACCATCCGGTTTCAGCAACGGCAGCATGCCGGTTTCGGTGGAATATTTCACCGCCTCACCGGAAATGGTCACGGTGTTCGTAGTGAAAACCGGTTTATGCGTGGCATCCGGAACGGCGCCGATGGGTTTGGACGGAGCGGCGTTTGTCTCGCCGGCGGGAGAGTTGGTCGAGTCCGCGGCCCCGAGCGTCAGAACTGATGCGAGCAATAGAAAGAGGATATTTTTCATCATAAAGTGCCTGCCGATGGCTTCCATCATATCAATTTGAGGAACATTGCAAATTTTCTTTCAAAAAGATAGAGGCGGCGGGAAAACAATCGCACACGATTTCCGATTTTCTGTTAGATATCCTCATGCGGAGCCAGGAAGTGATTGCTTTTTTTTCATCGCAAAAACCTCAAAAAACGCCCAAAAGTTGCCAAAACCAAGCACTTGCGCGTCGCGAATTCGCGCGAATCCGGAGCGATTCCAACGTGGAACGCGGAAGTGCGAGCCGCGCCGGCTGGAACGCGGAAAAAACGGATTGTTCGAGCCGAGCAGGAGCTCGGCGCTCCGTTCTTCGAGAATTCCGACGCGGGACCCGCCGGGGGTTACTTCAATTCGGTTCAATTTAGTTAAATTTGCTTCAATTTTGAGATGCCCTTGGCCGTATCGTGAGCGTGAGTCGTGGTGGGTTTTATTTTTGTCATTCTGTTTTCCCTTTGGCCTTCCTTTCATTCTCTCTCCTCGCGAGCATCTAATCACAAGGACGGAATTGTTCAACATGTTTTTGCTTTTGGGCGGCGGTTGCATTTTTGCCTTTTTTCGTCATTCGCCTTCTGCGGGGGCGAATGACGAAAAAAGTGGGTTTGTTTTGGCGTTACCCGGAGTAGCCCCGCTTCGCGGGCCAACACCGGGCTCAGTGATGCAACTCCGTTGGAGTTGATTTGGGGCCACGTTGGTGTCTGCGCCACATTGTTGCGCTAAAAATTGAAGGTTTTGGTGGGGACGTTGACGACGTCGAAGGGTTTCAAAAAGAACGGGGTGTAATCTTCTCCGTTCAAAACGCGATTCAAATCCACCCAATAAACTCTTTGGGTGTCGCCATCGACGCGCAACACGGAGACCCGTGAGAGCCGGGCGCGGTACTGGTCGAAGCCGCCTGCTTCGGCGATGGCATCCATCACGGTCATGCGGCGGTCCATCATGATTTTTCCCGGGCGATTGACGGCGCCGGTGACGTAGACCGAAGCCGCAGCGCCGGCGATTTTCACGGTGATGGGGTCGTCCTTTACCTGGGATTTGTAAAGGGTGGTCAATTCGTCCTCTAGTTGCTCGATGGTTTTGCCCTCCGCCTTCACCTGCCCCACCCCTTCCAGATTCACCATGCCGTCGAGGCCGATTTTCTGCACGGTGTTGAAATTGGTCGAGTATCGGAACGTGATGCTGATGAGGTCGCCTTGATCCAATACGTTCGTGTAAGCCGGGAACATATTGACCCGCGTGAAGTTTGGCGTGGACGACTCGTAAGTGGTCTCGCATCCGGTTGCCAGGAGGAGGAGCAAGAGTCCTGAAATGGCAACGCCAAGCAAGGCTTTGGATTTCGCGCCAAGCCACCGGTTGAATCGCCCTGTAAAACTGTTTTCGCTCAAATACTGGTCTGCGTTCATCTTAATTTCGAGGCGGCGCGGCAACGCCGCCCCACCAGAATTTTGAATCTAGGCGGCATAAATTCGCCGTATCAAGCGGCAAATGGCTTGTTTGGTGCAATGTTTCCGATTCGTAACAAAATCCATGGTTCTGGTTTGAAGGAGCGCGACAATATCGAGCCTATCGAAAAAGTGAGAATCTACCGACTCCATTACCTTGGAGCGACCTGAAGGTCGCACTCCCTCGGCTCTTTGCCATCCTTGACTTGGAACCTTTTGTCGATTGAAGCATCTCACCAAGGATGTTTCAGGATCATGAGTAAACTCAAAAACAACGGAAATATCATGAACAACAGTTTCATACACAGGGCCCTGATTCTTCCGGGGTTCGTGCTGGCGTTTGGAGTCACCGCTTTTGTCCACGCGCAAGGAGAGATTGGCAGCGGCACCATCCAGGGTTCGGGCTCCGGCACGTTTACTTACGATCTCACTTTCAGCGATGCGGCCGGGGCGACGTCGCCGATTGGGAGCATCTGGTATTCGTGGGTTCCCGGATTTTTCTATTTGCCGGGAGTGCCGAGCGCTGCTTCGGCGCCCTCGGGCTGGACAGCCACCGTTTTTGGCAATTCCGTTCAGTATGTGGCTAACGCAGCGACGAACGACATCGTTCCAGGCCAATCGCTTTCGGGGTTCGGCTATACCGCGTCATTCACGCCGGCGCAGTTGGCTGCGGCTCCGAATTCGGGAGTTTCGGTCGCCTACGCTGGCGGGCTTCAGACTGATCCCGGGAACACGTTCAGCGTTCAAACCGTGGTGCCGGAGCCTTCTGAGGCTATGCTTCTGTTTTCAGGCGCGGGCGCTTTCTGGTTCGTGCGGCGGCGCGGGGCGCCGAGGCGTCTCCTGAGTCAGTGATTTCTTATATAAATGTGCCGCCTTTTCAGGGCTCGATGGCCTGTCTAGAGCATTTCCATCAAAGCTGTAGCGATGAGGTGAAGCGAAATGGAGAGCGGTCTTTTTGGTTTTTGGCGAGGCTTCGGCGAAGGAGCAGGTTTGAGGTTTCTTCGATTTACTGGAGAGGGCTTCTGGGTATAGAAAGAAAGGAAAGTATGGAAGCCAGTGGTA
>Ga0335085_10009546_pt1 | contig 14626 bp, 9 predicted proteins | sample Lox_Sample_45_FD_206712 | JGI IMG/M metagenome (GOLD analysis project Ga0335085, IMG submission 206712) | Soil microbial communities from Loxahatchee National Wildlife Refuge, Florida, United States - Lox_Sample_4.5 | ecosystem: Environmental > Terrestrial > Soil > Wetlands | place: USA: Florida...
CGACCACCGTACGTGATATTCGCGGACATCGCCGTACCCTCGGATCGCCTCGTGGGAGAGCTGCGCTCGGTGGTCCTGCCGATTCAACCGGGCGCATCCTTTGCCATTCCCCTCCCTGTCCGATTTCCGCGCGGTGCGTCACCAGAGGCATTGTACGAGCCGCCCATCACCACCGCGGGCGTGTTCGCCGACGGTGTCACTACCGGCGATCCCGGCCTCCTCGCCCGCCTGATCGCTCGCCGCGCCAGCGCGCTGCAGGCCGTCGAGATGGCGATCTCCATGCTTTCCGACGCCGGAAGCCACAATCCATCACGCGAGCGGCTGGTCGCCGATTTTCAGAGGATGGCCGATTCCCTCAACCATTGGTATCTCCCGCCCGAGCAGCAGGTGGGCCGCGCGCTCTATCAGTCGCTCGCCGGCAAGCTGCGGAACGTTCCCGATCTTCCGTACGGCTCCGCCTTCCCCCCTACGGGATTCGTGGAACAGGAACTCGCTGCGCTGAACCTTCAGCGCAGCGCGCTGCTTGAATCCGAGCCCAGCCTAGCCCAAGCCGTCGCGCGGAAATGAGGTCCCGGGTTCCCGTAGCGTATACCAATCCATGTTGACGGAACGTCGACGTTGCGCTGAATGACCGAACGCGCCGCGGGCCACGCATCAGCAACGCGCGTTTCCAGTCAGGTTGATCGTCTCTCGGTCAACTTCCGGTTGGCGTCAGCCGTACGAAGCCCCTGCCCGCACCGGCGGCACTCTCGCGAATCGCGCGCGATCCACTCCCAGCTCGGTTGAAAGGATTCAACTGCCGCTACAAGTCCGGGCTTATGGCGCATGTCTCACAGCCAGCGCCTGAATCTGCCTGCAAAATAACTCGAAATCGGTTATCCTTCCTGCCTCGCTTTGACGATTAGCCCTGTGAGGGAGGAGTCGATGAGCATCGCAGGTCAGGCTGGAACGCGACGTTGACCGCTTTTCAGCAACCCGGAGACAGCGAAAAAGAAGCAGGCCCGCGCGGCGGTTCGGGCTTCCGAATCGGCTGTCTGCCTCCCGAGAGGAGCCGACTATGACAACGCAAAGAAGCTCAATAGGGATCCCTTCGCGTCTGCAAGACCGGAGAACCCGCATGGCATGGGGGACGCTATCCCCGCTGCTGTGCGTGCTGGCCATAGGCATCCCCGCGATGGCACAGCGCCTCACCATCACCACCATCGACGCGCCGGGCGCGGGCACTGCCGGCGGGTACGGCACGGAAGGCATCGCGATCAGCCCGACGGGGGAGATTGTGGGGTTCTACGCGGGCTTTAGCAATGCGATGCACGCGTATGTGCGCGGCCGGGACGGCAAGATCACGGCGCTCGATGTTCCGGGCGCGGCCACGAGCGGCCTGGGAACGCCTTTCCCCACCATCGGAACCAGCCAGGGCAGCTACGCGGTCGGCATTGACGCGTCGGGAGCGATTACGGGGTATGTCATCGACGCGTTCAACGTGGGACATAGCTATGTACGCGCTCCCGATGGCGCGTTCACCACGTTCGATATTCCGGGCGCGGGCATCGGCACCGGCCAGGGAACTTTCGCCGGCTGCATCAGCCTGGCGGGAGCGATCACGGGCACCTCGATTGACGCGCGCGGCGTGTGGCACGGGTTTCTGCGCTCGACCGACGGCGTGATCGTCGAGTTCGACGCCCCGCATGCGGGTACGGATGCCGGCCAAGGTACGTTTGGCGGCTGGGCGCAGTGCATCAATCCTTCGGGAACGATCGTAGGATATTACCTGGACGCCAACAACGTGAGTCACGGTTTCGTGCGCGCGCATCACGGAACCATTACCGCGTTCGATGCCTCGGGCGCGGGCATTGGCAGCGGGCAGGGCACTCTGGCCTGGGCCATCAATGCGTCTGGAGCCATCACCGGCACCTATGTCGATGCGAAGGGCGTGTATCACGGGCTGCTGCGCGCGGCGGACGGCAAACTCACGGCGTTCGACGTTCCGGCGGCGGGCAAGGATGCGGGCCAGGGCACCCAGGGCCAGGGCATCGACTCCGCGGGCGTCATCACGGGATACTACACCGACGCCAATGGCGTGGCTCATGGTTACCTGCGCGGAGTGGACGGCGCGTTCACCCTCTTCGATGTTTCAGGCGCGGGCACGGGGCCGGGCCAGGGCACTTTCCCCATGACCAACAACCCGGGGGAGACGACCGGATACTACGTCGACACCATCGGCGTGTATCACGGCTTCGTGATGCGGGATTCGCCTTGCGGCTGCGGCAGCTAGCCTCTCCGCGCGCCGGGATCAGCGGAAGTTCTCGACCAGCATCAGGTCGTTGACGGAGGCGTCCAGCCTGGTGTAGAGGATCGTGCGCCCGTCGGGAGATACGGTGAGCCCCAGTTCCACGTCGCCAAGCGTTCGAGCCACAGTAGTGGACCTTCCAGTGGCGAAGTCGTAGAACTGCAGCCGTGTATCGACGGAAGGTTGGTCGATATAGTAGATTCCCTTGTCCAGCACGGCGAACGCCCGCTGAATGACTCCTTCCGTAACCTTAACGGGATTCCCTCCGGCGGTCGGAAGGCGCCACAGGGCGCTCACTTCCGGACTCTGTGTGTAGTAGAGGTAGGCGCCATCCGGCGACTCGAAGCCGACGTACCCAACGTTGTGTGTGACCTGAACTGCATCTCCACCAGCGGTGGGGACCTTCCAGACCTGAAACTCTCCCGCGCGGATGGAGCTGAAGTAGATCCACTTGCCGTCGCGGGAGAAGCTGGCGACGGGCTCATTGGCCAGGTTGGAAATGAGCCGTTGCGGCTTACCTCCCGCAACGGAGATTACGTAGACGCCGTACCGGCCTTCCGGATTGGACTCGAACACAACCCGTTGGCCATCGGGCGACCAGCGAGGCATGCCAGCCCAGTCGGCGCCCGACGTAGCACCCATTGACGTGAGTTGCACAGCGTTGGAGCCGTCGGCGTCGGCAAGCCAGATCTCGTTGGACCCCGAGCGATCCGATTCAAAGGCGATGCGGCGGCCGTCAGGGGAAAACTGGGGATTGGCGTCCTCGCGCGTCGAGGAAATGGTGGCGATAGGCGGCGATGACGCGGGAGCACCGGGAGCGGACGTCTCAATGCGCCAGATACTCCCGACGGCAATGCTGCGAACGTAGACCAGCCGGGACGGCTTGCCCGGCTGTGGGCGGGAAACCGCGGACATCGTGCTGTTCTCGCCTGCGAAGGGTAGTCGCGCCGGCGCGTGTTCGCCAGGGACGGCCGCCCTCCAAAGGCTGCCGCCGCTCGAAAAGAGAATCTCCTGGCTGTCGGGCATCCAGGCCGTGTAGTCGCGGTTCCGGCCGGCGAACGACAGGCGCGCGGGCTCGCCCGTGGGAGTCAGATTTCTTCCCAGGGGAAGGAGGTGGAGCACGGCGTTAGGGGGAGCGGACTCGCGGTGGAAGAGCAGCCAACGGCCGTCGGGCGAAACCGCCGGGTGCGTATCGCCAGTCACGGGCGGCTGGGGATTGGTCAACTGCCGCTTCTCCCCGGTCTCGAGCGAAACTACGAATAAGGCGTCGGGTTTCTCCTGCCCCGGGGAGTCCGTCACCACCAGGCAGTCGCTGTTGGGACACCAGGCAAGGAACGTCGCGAAAAAGTAGTTCTGCGTCCGGATCGCGGCCAGTTTGCGCTCCGGCCCGCCCAGAGGAGGGATCAGTATTACTTCGCTGGTCCCGCTTTGCACAATGCCGCCTGTGCGAATAAATGCCGGAGCGCGCGACTCACTGCGGAGGAAGGCGATCCAGCGGCCGTCGGGCGACCAGGCCGGGTCGTAGTCCCGGCGCGGGTCAGTGGTCAGCCGCAAGGGAGAGCCGGCACCGATTTGCTGCACGTAGATGTCGAAGTTATCCTGCTTCGGTCCGGTCCATGCGAATGCTACGTAGTTGCCGTCCGGGGAAAACGAGGGAGAGCTCTTCACGCCCGGAAGCGTGGTGAGCGCGACCGCCCGAAGCGGCTCCGCCGGCTGCGGCGGCCACATCCGCCAGGCGAAGAAACCCGCGATCGGCAGCACGGCGAGCAGCAGAGCCGCCCAGGGCCAGCGCAAGCGCCGCGGCGGCGCTTTCATCGCCGCTGTGCCCGAGTCCGACTCCTCCTTCAGTTCCTCGAGCGCGACCTTCAGGTCGTCCATGTGCTGAAAGCGGCGCTCAGGAGCCTTGCGCAGGCACCGCGCGACGATCCTCTCGAGTTCGGGCGGGGTCTCCGCGCGCAGCGATCGTGGCGCTTCCGGCTCTTCCTTCAAAATTGCGGAGAGAATCGCGAGCTTGCTGTCGCCGCGAAAGGCGCGCCGCCCGGTCACCATTTCGTAGAGCACCGCGCCGAACGAAAAAATGTCGCTACGAGCATCCACCAGCCTGCCCTCGGCCTGCTCCGGCGACATGTAGGAGGTGGTGCCGACGATTACGCCCTCCTCCGTCCTCGGCGCGGCGGTGCGGGTCTCTGCTTCTTCGCCCGCGGCCGGTTCCTCCACCTTGGCGAGTCCAAAATCCATCACCTTGACGCCCGACTTCGTCACCAGCACATTGCCCGGCTTGAGGTCCCGGTGAACGATGCCTTTCCGGTGCGCCGCGGCCAGCGCATCCGCCATCTGGATGGCCAGTTGCAGCACTTGCTTGAGCGGCATCGGACCGCATAAGGGCTCGCCCTCCACATACTCCATCACCAGGTAGTTCGGACCTACGTCGTAGAGCGTGCAGATGTGCGGATGATTCAGCGCCGCGACCGCACGCGCTTCGCGCTCGAAGCGGGCGTTGAACCGCGCTTCGGAGACCTTGATGGCAACCGTGCGCTTGAGGCGCTTATCCACGGCCTGGAAGACCGTGCCCATTCCGCCTGCGCCGATGACGCCCACGATCTGATACGGGCCTAACTGCAAAGGGCGGTCGAGCAGGCCGCTTTCGGTCTGATCCAGCAGAGACTGGACCTCGATCCGCAGTTGCTCGTCTTCCCGGCAGGTATCTTGCAGGAAGGCATCCCGCGCCGGCCCCTGCCGCTCCAGCGCGGAGTGGTAGAGAAGCTCGACCTGTCGCCAGCGATCCGGGCGCATTGGCGATCCCCGTGCCAATTGTAGCGCACGGCTGTTTTTTAATCAGATGATCAGACCATATAATATGATTAACTGGAAATGCGGTGATGTCCTCCGCAGTGGAAATATCCCGGCTGCTGCGCGCCTGGGGAGATGGCGACCGTGTGGCGCTAAACCAACTGACCCCGCTGGTCTACGCTGAACTCCATCAGATCGCCCACCGGCACATGCGCAGACAGGTTCCCGGGCAAATCCTCCAGACCACGGCGCTGGTCAACGAGGCCTATCTTCGTCTGGCGGATATGGAGGGTGTGCGTTGGCAGGATCGCACGCACTTCTTTGCCGTCTCGGCACAGATCATGCGGCGCATTCTGGTGGATTCGGCCCGGGCGCAACTCGCGGACAAGCGCGGCGGACGCCTGCCGCACGTATGCCTGGACGACGCCATGGATGCGTCCCCGCAAAGTAGTGAGGACCTGATCGCGTTGGACGACGCCCTGAATACTCTGGAGGAAATGGATCCGCGCAAGGCTCGGGTCGTGGAGCTGCGCTTCTTCGCCGGCTTGAGCATTGAGCAGACCGCCGTGGCAATGAAAATCTCGGCTCCGAGCGTGAAGCGGGAGTGGAAGCTCGCTAAAGCCTGGTTGACCCGCGAGCTATCCCGGCGCTGAGGGAAGCGTACCTTCAAAAGCAATCGGCCTTAGAATTCGTGTCTCGTCAGGGTTCGGCTCTCCGGGTGATGGGTCGGCTTGCCGGAAGCAATCCACAGGAGCGAAAAGTCGCCGTTCCACCGATTGACATTTGCCCGGCACCATTGATCAGCTTCGGGCGTTGCGTGTCCAACTGCCGTCTACTGCTGCATTGCCAGCGTCTTGGGGGCATCGCATTTCCTGATCGTGCCGCGGACGCCCTGCTGCGGGGTCAGGATCTTGGCAGGGCCTAATCGGTATTGGGGACGCGCTAAACCGTGGAGTTGAGGCGCCCGCGATCGCATCGAATTTTGTCCACCGTTAACAGCCGAAAGAAATCTGTCAGAACCACCCTCCTGGAACCGACTACCTTGGATGTGAGGCAAGAGGTGACCGAATCGCTCGGTGGCCGCAGTCCGGACGAGTTGTATGAGGAAGCGACCGCCAGCTATGGCGCGCCGCTTGAGCGGCTCGCACGGGCCTATGAGGCGGACCCGGAAACGCGCCGCGACCTGCTGCAGGAAATTCATTTGGCCTTGTGGCGGAGCTTCGCGCGTTTCGACCACCGCTGTTCGCTGCGCACCTGGGTCTACCAGGTGGCGCACAACACGGCGGCGTCGCACATCGTCCGGCGGCGCCGGATCCGCGAGAGACTCGTAAATCTGGAGGAGATCGAGGCCATGCCGGTCCACGAAGAGAACCGGCTTGCCGCTGACCGCCGTACCGCACACGAGGATCTCCTGCGTCTGATTCAACGGCTCAAGCCGGTGGACCGGCAGGTAATCCTGTCCTATCTCGAAGGGATGGACGCCGCATCGATCGGCGAGATCACCGGGCTCACAGCGGCCAACGTGGCAGCCAAAATTCACCGCATCAAGCAAATTCTCGCCCGGCGCTCGCGGCGTGGAGGAAGCCATGGCGAATGAACTCAGACCGGACGACGCACAGGACGACTGGCGCAGACAGCCGGCGGACCTGGTACGGGTGTCGCCCGAGGAAGTGAGACGAAGAAGCATGCTATGCGAAGACAACAAGCGGCGGGCGTTCTGGGGCGGCGCTTCACTGTCCATTTTTTGCGCGGTGCTGTGCGCCTGGGTGATCTACCGGCTGCCGTACACGGTGACGCGCATCGGCTTCGTATTGACGTTCATCGGCGAAGTGGTCTTTCTGTACCAGTGGCTCGGATTGCGCCGCGGCGTGGAGGAGCAGGCCGGGCCAACCGCAGCGGCGTACCGAGCGCAACTCGTGCGGCAGCGCAAGCTGATCCTGAGCATGTGGAAGTTCTTCCTGCCGTCTGTGCCCGGCCCAGCCGTAATCCTGTTGGGTTTTCTCATTCCGCATCTGGGTGTTGTTCCTTCGGTGGCGCTGGCCTCGCCTTTTCTGGCTTCGCCTTTCGCGGTGGTGATTCCGCTGGCGCGGCGCAGGGCGCGCCGGATCGATCGCGAAATCGCGGAATTGGACGCCCAGATGCGGTAGGAGACAGAGCTCGCGAGGGCCGTTGTGCATCGCTCCTTTGTAGCAGGCGCGCGGATCGACTGCCGAAAGGCAGACGCTATCTCTTTCAGCCGCAGCCTCCGCCAATCCCTTGCTGGCGAACGCATTTCGTACATGTGCTTTATCTGGATTGTGTTCCTGGTAGCGCCACTCGGAAGTTCTGTACGTGGCCGCATTGTCGTCCTCCGATTGGGGGGCGACACGCTACCGGCGCGGCCAAAGGAGAGCGTCGGGCGTTACCCGTCAGCTCGACAGTCGAGCACCAAGTTCTCGTTCGACCAGTAAAGACGCCCTGACCCCTACGCCCAATGCCTCAGCATATAGTTCGAGATCGCGTGCCATGCCGCAGTCTTGCCGAATGGAATCTGGAAGGTGTACAGGAGCCAAACGTACGGGGCTGCCAACAACGTCGCGCGGTGCATCCTGCGCAAGCTGACGAGATCGTAAAGAGCGGGCAGGACAAGCAGCAGCGTGTAGAACCATACAGACCAGTGCTCGCTTATGCCCCACGCGCCCCAAGGCCACCGGTCGCTGCCTGCGTTCATCATTGAAATCACGGCATAGAGCGCCAGCCGCTTGTGCGCCGCGGGATCGCGCCGCGCCAGGTAGGACGCCGCCATCAGCGTCCCGAACATCAGCATCCCGTTCACTGAAACGATCGAGAACGACACTGGGTCAACGCCGAGCGTATAGGGCGGTCCCGCTGCCAGGTCACGTTTGATCTCGTTCGCTGCAGCCAGGACTCCGATAGGAAGCATCACCGCGGCCAGCCCGAACAGCCACAAACCCAGCTTCATGTGCCAGCGCACCTTTTTGGCCGAGACGAGCGCCACCTGAACAAGAAACAACCCTAGGAATATTGAAAAGACCCGTACCGTGGAGCACAATGATGGGACTCGCCAGCGCGGAGGGCTTTGGGCCCAGCGGGAAGTACGTCGCGCGAAAGCCCAGCAGGACGGTCGCAACCATCACCAGCGTCATTCCACCGAAGAAAATTCGCTCGTCTCTGCGATTCGCCGGTCTCGCCGGGCGTACGTACGCGCGGGCTGATGCCTGCGTGCTCATCTCGGTCGGAATTCCCGTTTGGCTGTCCCTTAGCCCGCCTAGTATACACCCGACCCTTGATTGCCCGTGACTCTGGACAAGTTGACGAATAGTCGCCGGTGTCGGACTTGTGCCTTCTGGGTCCGGATACGGCGTTCGGGGAAGCATCGCCCGGCGCTCCCGATGGATCGTCCGCTACTCGGATCATCGGTATTCCTCCCGAGCAGGCTGCCTCGCAGGCAATATTTTGTCCGAACTCTTACGGCTTTCGCCGCGGGCGGAGGGCCTGCGAAAAAGCGCCGCGTTCAAATTGACCCGGTACCGGTGGCTGGGTTGCTGCGTAGTCTGCTGATTTCTGCCATTGGACAGCAACCGGTGCGAGTTACTCCGCTCTCAGGGCCACCAGGGGATCGACGCGCATGGCTCGGAAGGCCGGGATGGCGCAGGCGGCGATGGCGGTGGCGAGCAGGAGTGAAGCGACCGCGGTGTAGGTCGCGGGGTCGGTGGGGCGGACTTCGAAGAGTTGGCTGGCGATGAGGCGGCCGGCGGCGATGGAGGTCCCGACTCCGATGACGGCGCCTGCGGCGACGAGCAGCCCGGCATACGAGAAGACCATCTGGAGGACGTGGGCGCGGCGGGCGCCGAGGGCCATGCGGATGCCGATTTCCTGGGTGGCTTGGGTCACGGAATAACTGATGACGCCGTAGATGCCGATCATGGCGAGGGCCAGGGCGACGGCGGCGAAGATGGCCATGAGGAGCATGGCGAAGCGGCGCTCGGAGAGGGAGGACTCGACGAGGCCATCGACGGTGCCGATGGCGTCGAGGGGCAGTTCGGCATCGAGTTGATGGATGGCGGTGCGGATGGGGGCGATGAGCGTGGACGGGTCTCCCGCGGTGCGGACGCCGAAGTACATGGTGCGGAAAGTGTCGCGGGAAGCCGGGAAGTAGACGGTGACAAGGCCTTTGGTGTCGAGGGCCTGGTCGCGGACATTGCCGGCGATGCCGACGATTTCAGCGGGGTCCATGCCGTTGCCCATCTCGATGCGCTGTCCGATGGGGTTTTCATTGGGGTAATACTGGCGGGCCATGGCGTCGCTGATGACGGCCACGAGCGGGGCTTTGCCGGCGTCGTGGGCAGTGAAGTCGCGGCCTTTGAGAATGGGGATGTGGAGGGCTTCGAAGTAGCCAGGCGTGACGGAGTAGTAGGCAGCGCTGGGCTCATTGCCTTGCGGGACGGGCGGCTTGCCGATTTGGGTGAACGAGAGGATGTAGTCGTCCCCCGCGAGGGGGAAGATCTGTCCTGCGCCGGCGGCGGTGACGCCGGGGAGGGCGCGGATGCGGTCGAGGGCGTTGGTGTAGAAAGCGGCGACCACGTCCTGATGATTGGCTTTGGGGTCGGATGTGTAGCGTGAGGCGGGCAGGTTGGTGCGGAAGGTGAGGACGTTGTGGGGGTCGAAGCCGGGGTCGATGGACTGGAGGCGGTAGAAGCTACGCATGAGGAGTCCGGCGCCGGAGAGGAGGACGAGCGAGAGGGCGACTTCGCCGATGACGAGGATGCTGCGGAGGCGATTGCGGCGGAAGCCGATGGCGTTGCCGCGTCCGCTTTCGCGGAGGGCGGAGGCGAGGTCGGCGCGGGCGGTCTGGATGGCGGGGGCGAGTCCGAAGAGGATGCCGGTGAGGAGGGCGACGGCGGCGGTGAAGACGACCACCCGGGCGTCGAGGGCGATTTCGCGGGCGCGCGGGATGAAGGTGGGGCTGAGGCGCACGAGGGCGCGGGTGCCGGCCCAGGCGAGGGCGATGCCGCCGGCGGCGCCGAGGGAGGCAAGCAGGAGGCTTTCGGTGAGCAGTTGGCGGATAAGGCGGGCGCGTCCGGCGCCGAGGGAACTGCGGATGCCCATTTCGCGGCGGCGCGCGGAGGATCGCGAGAGGAGCAGGTTGGCGACGTTGACGCAGGCGATCAAGAGGACGAATCCGACGGCGGCGGTGATGGTGAGCATAACCGGGCGGACGTTGCCGGTAATGGATTCCTGGAGCGAGATGACGGTGGTGTCCCAACCGGCGTTGGAGGCGGGGAAGGCGGCCTGGGCACGGGCGGCGAGGACGTTGAGATCGTTCTGGGCGGAGGCGGTGGTAGCGCCGGGGCGAAGCCGGGCAACGCCTTGCAGATAGTGGCCGCCGCGCTGCTGCCAGTTCTGAAGGTTCATGGCGAGGGGGGTCCAGTATTCGGCGGTGGCGGGGAAGGCGAAGTCGGGGGGCATGACGCCGACGATGGTGTAGAGGTCGCCGGAGAGCTTGACGGTCTGGCCGAGGATGGCGCGGTTGGCGGCGAAGCGTCGCTGCCAGAGTCCGTAGCTGAGGACCAGGACGTGGTTATTGCCGAGTTGGGCTTCCTGCTGGGTGAAGGCGCGGCCGAGGAAGGGATGGCGGCCGAGGACGTCGAAGAAGTCGATGCTGACCACGTTGCCTTTGAGGCGTTCGGGCTCGGCGCCCTCGTTGGCGAGGTTGGCGCCGGTGCCGGAGAAGACGGCGAATCCGGTGAAGGAGTGGTTGTGGTCGCGGTAGTCGAGGTAGTTGCCGGGGGAGAGGGAGAAGACGGGGAAGCCGCCTTTGAGATTGCGTTCGCGGACGCGCACGAGGTGGTCGGGGTCGTCGAGGGGCAGGGGGCGGAGGAGCACGGAATTGACGACGGTGAAGATGGCGCTGTTGGCTCCGATGCCGAGGGCGAGGGCGAGGATCGAGATGGCGGCGAATCCGGGGTTGAGGGCGAGGGTGCGCAGCGCGTAACGGAGGTCACGGAGGAGGGAGGACATGGTGGTTGGACGGGCGGGGAAGGGCGGAGGTTAGGGGAGCGAAAAGATCGACGCGGAGTCGCGGAGGAAGATGCGGAGAAGACGCCTTGAATGGTTTTGCTCCGCCTGTTTCTCAGTTTCCGCGCCTCCGCGTCAGGGGTTGTTTTCCGGTGAGTGCGGAACCGGAGGAACAGCGGGGCTGATAAGATGATGGGGGCGCGTCAGGGCGCCTCCGGGTCCGCGGGAAGGACTGCGTCCTCCTGAAGGTTGTTTGGCTGGTGAATGGTTGACGGAACTCTTTTCTGCCCGAGCGAGCGGACCGCGGGCCCAAGAAAGGAGCTTCTGTGAAACACAGTCTGCCGACTCGCGAGCTTCGCGAGCATCCGGATCTCAATCAACTCAAGCGTCAGGCGAAGGAACTGCAGGAGGCGTTTCTTGCGGGTGACGCCGCGGCGGTGGCGGAAGTGCATGCGCACTATCGCGAGGCAAGCCCGCGGGCGTTGGCCTTGCATGATGCGCAACTGGTGCTGGCGCGGGCCTACGGGTTCGACAATTGGCCCAAGCTGAAAGCCTTCGTGGACGGCGTCACGGTGAGGCGGTTCGAGGATGCCGCGCGGAGGGGCGAGCTCGACGAAGTGCGAGCGATGTTGAAGCAGCGGCCTGAGCTGGTGAGGAGCGCGGCGCTGCGGTATGCGGTGTTGCGGCGCGATGCGGCGATGGTGCAGGTATTGATGGAGCGCGGCGCCAACGCGAGGACCGGGGTGTATCCGCATCGGGATGCGACGACACCGCTGGCGATCGCGACGGATCGCGGGTACGAGGAGATTGTCGCGACGATACAGGAGGCGGAGCAGCGGCAGCGCGAGGCGGGTGGTGGAAGCGGATTTTCCGATCCGGACGAGTTGTTTCGGGCGATCGCGGCAGGGAAGAACGATCGGGCTGTCGAATTGTTGGAGAGGGAGCCGCGGCTGATAAGGGCGCGGACGCTGCAGCAGGGGTGGACGCCGCTGCACGTGGCGGCGGCGAGATTGAATGCCGCGATAGTGGATTGGCTGGTGCAGCGCGGCGCGGAGGTGAATGCCAAGGGGCGCAACTGGACGGAGCAGACGCCGCTCGACTGCGCGGCGCATGCCTCGGACGCGGAGGCCGGGGCGGCATTCGGCGAGGTGGCGTCGCGGCTGCTGCGGGCGGGCGCGGAGATAACTCCGTGGGCGGCGGCGGCGTTGGGGGACGGGGAGTGGTTGCAGGCGCGGCATGGGCAGGGCGCGCTGAGCAACCCGATCGAGGGGAATGGCGGCATGCTGCGCGTGGCGGCGAGCCACAATCGCGCGGACATTCTGCGACTGCTGCTCGACCTGGGCTTCGACCCGAATGAACGCACGCGCATGGAAGATGTGGATGCGGACGGCATCGCGTTCACGTGGGGAATGCCGCTGTATCACTGCGCGCAATCGGGGAAGTACGAACTGGCGGAGATGCTGCTGCAGCGCGGTGCGGACCCGAATGGGAAAGTGTACGCGAGCGGCGATCCGGTGTTCCAGGCTTACGACCAGCGCGATTGGAAGATGCTCGAGCTGTTGCGGCGGTACGGCGGGGTTCCGGAGGCCACTACAGCGGGGCTGTTTCGCCAGACGGAGCTGGCGCGGAAGATGCTGGCGGGCGAAGCAGAGTACGGGAGCGAAGGCGTGGGCGGCGACACGCTGGCGGAGCAACTGTTGTGGGGCGGCGCGTGCGGGGGCGATGCGGAGATTGTGCGGATGGCGCTCGAGCGGGTGGATCGGCGGAGGGATGACGCGTGGTGGTTCCACATCATGGAGCAGCCGATCCGGATGTGGAGCGAGGGCGGCGATCAAGTGGAGTGCCTGAAGCGGATTGTGGAGCGATGCGATGTGAATCTGCCGGGGCGCGTGGGCGATGGATTTGAGTTGACGATTCTGCAGAGCGTCGCGGGGGCGCGTGCGCATGTGACGCCGGAGGAGCGGGTGGCGTTCGCGAAGGTGTTGCTGGATGCGGGCGCGCGGATGAGTATGCGCGACGGGTTGTTGAAGAGTACCGCGCTGGGTTGGGCTTGCCGATGGGGGCAGGCGGAGTTGGTGAGATTGCTGCTGGAGCGGGGCGCGGATCCGGTGGAGGCGGACGCGGAGGCTTGGGCGCGTCCGCGGGCGTGGGCGGAGAAGATGGGGCATGCCGAGGTGCTGCGGGTGTTGGAGGAGTTTGGGGGTTAGTGCGTCACGTTATTCATGCCTCAGGGCGGACATGGGGTCGAGTTGGGCGGCGCGCCAGGAGGGGCCGATGCAGGCCAGGAAGGCGGCCAGCGCGAGCAGCAGCACGACGGCGGCGATGGAGACGGGGTCGGTGCCGGGGATTTCGAAGACTTCGCTGCGCAGGTAGCGGTCGAGGGCGAAGCTGCCGGCGAGTCCGATGGCGAGTCCAATCAGGACAAGGCGGGCGCCCATGCGGAGCATCAACTGGAGGACATCGCCCTGGACGGCGCCGAGCGCCATGCGGATACCGATTTCGTGGGTGCGGCGGGCAACCGTGTACGACAGCAGGCTGTAGATTCCGATGGCGGCGAGCGCCAGTCCGAGAAAGCCGAAGAAGCTGAAGAGCGCCATATTGAAGCGGGGCTGGACGGTTTCGTCTCCGAGGACTTCTTCCATGGTGACGGGGTTGCTGAGCGGCTGTTCCTTATCGATCGCCTGGATTTTTTCGCGCACAGCATTGATGAATCCTTGCGGCTGCGACTGGGTGCGCAGAGCCAGCGTGCGGCTGGTAGGCGCGAGCAAGGTGTAGGGAAGATAGGCCGCGGGCAGGGTCGGTTTGCGCAGGCCGTCGTTGCGGGTGTCGGCGATGATTCCGACGATGGTGAAGTCGGGTGTGACAGATGGAGCGGCGGGGACGTTGGGACTGGGTTTTTCGAGGAAGTCGAGGTGGACGCGCGAACCGATGGGGCTGCGTCCTGAGGCCCAGAGCTTAGCGGCGGTTTCATTGATCAGCGCGACGGGTTCGGCATGGGCGACCTCGGCCGGAGTGAGGTCGCGGCCGGCGCGCAGGGGAATGCCGAGAGTTTGCGCGTAGGCGGGGCTGACGAGGCTGAGCGCGATGCGGCGCGATTCGTCCTTGGGCTGGCCCAGGATCGTGTAAGGCGAGGAGCCTCCGGAATAGGGCAGGCCGCCGTTACCGAGGGCGACGGATTGCACGCCTGGAATGGTGGCGAGCGATTCGAGCACGCGTTCGGTGAAGTGGATGCGCTGGTCGTAGGTGGCGTATCGCCTGGGCGGGAGCGGAAGGTCCATCATGAGCAGGTGGCTGGTTTGGAAGCCGGGGTCGACATTTTGCAGGCGCTGGAAGCCGCGGGCGGTGAGGCTGGCGCCCATGAGCAGGGCGACGGAGAGGGCGACCTCGGCTATCACGAGGACGTAGCGGGTGCGTCCGCCGGCTCCGGCGCCGGTGGTGCGTCCGGCGTCTTTGAGCGCATCGACGAGCGAGGGTCGCGACGCGCGGATGGCGGGGGCGAGTCCGAAGAGGATGCCGGTGAGGAGCGAGACG
>Ga0335085_10009547_pt1 | contig 14626 bp, 16 predicted proteins | sample Lox_Sample_45_FD_206712 | JGI IMG/M metagenome (GOLD analysis project Ga0335085, IMG submission 206712) | Soil microbial communities from Loxahatchee National Wildlife Refuge, Florida, United States - Lox_Sample_4.5 | ecosystem: Environmental > Terrestrial > Soil > Wetlands | place: USA...
CCGATCTCCCATAACTCAGCCGATCGAACCTGCGGTTACCAAAGTTCTGTCCTGCAATCCCAAATTGGTATGAGCCCTGCAAGGATAATTGCAGGCCCGCCCCGGAACGTTGATTCGCATTTTGGAGGTTATTCATGCGTTCGACGACTGGATTCTCGTTGATCGAATTGCTAATCGTGATCGCGATCATACTGATCATTGCCGCGATCGCGATTCCCAGCCTGTTACAGGCGAGGATGGCCGCGCACGAGTCGGCGGCTGCCGGCGCTATCAGCGCAACGAAAAGCGCTGAAGCCGCCTACTACACCGCATACCCAACGGTCGGATATTCTCCGGACATCGCATCCCTGGGCGGCCCGGTACCATGCACTCCTTCATCCACCACCGCGTGCATCATTGATAGCGCCCTCTCCGCCGCAATACCTGGTAGTGCCGGCAAGAGTGGATATTTCTTTCTGGCAACGGGTGTCCAGACCGGCGGCGCGATGTTCAATACGGCCTATGTGATCGGCGCCGCTCCGATGGTTGTCCACTCCTCGGCCAACCGGGATTTCTGTTCCACAAACGACGGCGTGTTGCGATCGCAGATGGGTAACGTGGGCGACACTCCGGTGAGCAATCTCGCTGCGTGTCTGGCGTTTCCTGTGGCTCAGTAATCTGAATCCGGTCTCGTCTCAGCGTGAGACGCGTATCTGAGTCGAAAGTCTGGTCTGTGATTCGCTGCCCAGAAATCACGTGACCCTCGTAACCGAACACTTGGCCGTTGACGCGTTCCCTTTGCTTATAATTCTGTCGATACGCCTCTGCGATCACCGTGACCCATGGCAGCCATTGAAATTCTCGGTCTGGAAAAAACATACAAGGTGGGCTTCTGGCGGAAACGCCCTAAGCGTGCATTGCAACCGCTGCATCTCACCGTGGAGGACGGCGAAATCTTCGGCTTCCTGGGCCCGAATGGCGCAGGCAAGACAACAACCCTGAAGATGCTGATGGGGCTAGTGTTCCCCACCGGTGGTTCCGCCCGCATCCTGGGGAAAGAGTGGACCGATCCGGAAGTCAAGGCCCAGATCGGCTTCCTTCCGGAGCAACCATATTTCTACGACTATCTGACTGCGCACGAACTGCTGGATTATTACGGCCAGCTTTCGGGAGTTCCATCGAAAGACCGAAAGCGGCGCATTGAAGCGGTATTGCAGCGCGTAGGCCTCACCGATACAAAGGGAGTGCAACTGCGGAAGTTCTCGAAGGGCATGCTGCAGCGTGCCGGAATCGCTCAGGCGATCCTGCACGATCCGAAGCTCGTGTTTTTCGACGAGCCCATGTCAGGGCTGGATCCGCTGGGGCGGCGTGAGGTTCGCGATCTGATGGAGCAGCTTAAGCGAGATGGCAAGACTGTTTTCTTCTCCACCCACATCCTGTCGGACGCTGAGGCTCTATGCGATCGAGTGGCCATCATTCACAAGGGCGAATTGCGAGGGGTGGGTGCGGTGGAGGAACTGACGGCGTCAGTGCAGGGGAAGGTGGAAGTCGTCTGGCAAGGAACGCTAGCGCCTGCCTCGATGAAAGCCTTGGGCGCTGAATGCCATGTGAGCGGCGAAACCGTCCGCGCGATCATCCCGGAGAACCAGCAGGATGCAGCGATCGATGCTTTGCGGCGGGAGCACCTTCGCTTGATCGCGATCACCCCGCTGCGGACATCTCTTGAATCTTATTTCGTCGAGAAGTTGCAGCATTCTCAAACGACAGCGGGGACCACGTCATGAGCGCCCGTATCGTACATATTGCCTTCAATACATTTCGCGAAGCTGTTCGTGACCGGGTGCTCTACAACCTGATCGCATTTGCGCTGTTGCTATCAGGCGCCGCCATCTTTATCGGTCAGATTTCGATCGAAATCGAACGCCTGGTCGTGATCAATCTTGGTCTGACGGCAGTCTCCCTGTTTGGTGTCGTGATTGCGATCTTCATCGGGATCGGCCTGGTCTCGAAGGAGATCGAGAAGCGTACGCTTTACACAGTTCTTTCGCGACCGGTGCGTCGTTGGGAGTTCATCGTCGGCAAGTTCTTTGGCCTGGCGGGCACGCTGGTGGTGAATACGTTCTTCATGGCGATCGGAGTCTTCGGTGCCCTGCTTTATGTAGCTCACAGATTCTCCGGCCCGGATGCGCTGATTTTCATCGCGCTTTATTTCATCGTCCTCCAGTTTCTGATTATTTGCTCGCTCTCGCTATTGTTTTCGTCGTTCTCCTCGCCTCTGCTCTCAGCAGTGTTTGCGTTCTCGCTGTTTGTGATCGGCAGCTTTGCCGATGATCTTCGCGGTTTTGCAACGCTGACCCACGGTATCACGCGATGGATTGCGACCGGCGCGGCCTACCTCGTTCCGAATTTTTCAGCGCTGAACGTGGTCGGGGCAGTGGCTCATCAACAACCGATCGAAGCACAGCTCGTTCTGCAGAATACGCTTTATGCGTTGTTCTACACCGCCATGGCGTTGAGCGGCGCGGTGCTCATTTTTGATCGCAGGAATCTGAAATGATCCCGCGCAGATCCACAGGGAGCGCGCTCCAATGAATTCGCGGCAGCGCACGACCCTCTTTGCAGCGAGCTGCCTGATGGTCTCACTGGTCGCCAGCATCGTTCTGCTGCGGCACATTGATAGCATCCGGCCCCGCGAGATTGTGGAAGATGGGCTTTATTTCAGTTCGCCCAAGATGGTAAAGAGAGCCAGCCTGGGATTCGACGGCCTGATGGCTTGCATCTACTGGACACGCACCGTTCAGTACTTCGGACACCGGCACTATCTTCGCGAGTACACCTACAACGAGCTCGCCCCTCTACTGGAGATTACGACGGCGCTCGATCCGCATCTACTGCCCGCGTACCATTTCGGGGCTAGTTTCCTGGCTCCTGCTCCGCCCAACGGTGCCGGCCAACCCGAACGCGCAATTCGGCTGATGGAATACGGCATTCAGCAGAATCCCGACAATTGGCGTCTGTACTACGATCTCGGATTTGTCTATTACACCGAACTTCGGGACTTCAAGAGCGCGGGTGAAGTCTTCGCCCGTGGATCACGAATTCCCGGCGCCCACCCCTTCCTCAAGATTCTTGCCGCGGATATGGCGGAACATGCGCAGGACTTCGCCACGGCACGCCTGCTGTGGAGCGCAGCGTATGAATCCAGCACGGAGACCAACATCCGCCAGAATGCGCTCGAACACTTGCGCGCGATTCAGGTGGACGAAGACGTCACCAACCTGCAGAACGCGGTGAGCCGATTTGTCGAGAATCACGGGCGCATTCCCACCAGCCTGTGGGAGGTTGCGAGTGCTGAACATCTGCCCGGAGTTCCCGTGGACCCGGATGGTATCCCTTATGAGTTAAGTATCAACGGCCAAGTTCTGGTGGCCAATCCCGACAACTTCCCTTTCATCACAAAAGGGACTCCTCCCGGCTATCAGCCAGGTGCACTGAAGTTCCACACAAAGGGTTAGAACACCTCCCGTATCATCAATCCTGTGGCACCCAAACTTCGCATCACTTCTGCGGCCTGGGAGTTTTGGACCGATCGTCACGTCCGGTCCGGTTTCTTCGTGGCCACAGGCGACCTGATCCGCGCGATCTGGGGATTTCTTCGCGAATCGACTCCGTCGCGGCTGCGCTCTCGATTCGGCGATGCCGACTATGACTGGGACTACCGCGTGAATACGACGAGTGGGGCGGTTGGCTGGCGCGATCGTCTGCTCGGCATCTTCCACTCCTCCTATCAGCCGACAGAGCGAGAATTGTTCCACGAGATGATTCACGCGCTCGAGCAGCAGGAGAACTTCAACTTCACCGACTTCACATTCGTTGACCTGGGCTCCGGAAAAGGACGCACTTTGCTAATGGCATCGGACTATCCCTTCCGACGCATTGTAGGAGTGGAACTGCTTCCGGCCCTGCACGCCATCGCGATCGAAAATCTGGCGCATTATCACAATGAATCGCAAAAGTGCTTCGCATGCGAATCCATCTGCGCGGACGCAACCCGCTTTCCGCTGCCGGAAGGCTCATTGGTGATCTATCTGTTCAATCCGTTCCCGGAGGCAGGACTTCTCCGGGCCATGGCCAATCTCGATGAAAGCATTCAGAAGAATCCCCGGCCTACTTATGTGCTGTATCACAATCCCGAATTCGAGCAAGTGATGACCGCACGCGGTCCGCGGACCAGAAAGATGGCTGGTACGCACCAGTATTCGATCTTCACAATCGAGACGGGAAAAAGTTAGAAGGAGAAGCCAATGCCTCCCGAAATCCGGTTCGTTCGCCAGTTATACAGGTTGCTGGGATTGTTTTGATTGTCTTCAAACTTGAAATAGCGGTTCTCGTATGTCCCCTTGACGTACCACCTGCCGAATACGTAACCGGCGCTGCCCTGAACAAAATAACCGTGGTCGAAGTTGGGATTGGGTAACTGAAGCTTCGCACCGGACGGACGAAAGTGAGGCGTGAATTCGGGCGCACCTTTGGCCTCGATGAACGCCCGCCTGCCGGAACCGAACTTGTATCGAATGACAACCGGCAACTCGAACAAGCCCATGTTGTCGCGATCGAAGAACTGGTTATCCACGAACGCGGTGGGGAGATAGATCTTGCGAACCTGCCCATCAACGCCGATCGTCAGATTGTTGTTCATAAACTGAAAGTGGACGCCACCATAGACGGCAAATTCCTTCGCGTGATTCAAGGCGTCCTCAGGAAAACGGGCCTCACCTCCTGCTACCACGGCAGGCCTCTGGGTTTTCAAATTGGACTTGATCACCGCGAATTCGCCATCGACGAGGAAGACGGCGCTCGATTGGGTCGGAAGTCCAGCGAATGTGTCAGACGTTTGGCCGATGTCGATTCCTAAGGTTCCTCGTTGACAATAGGCCGGAACCACCGCCAGTAGGAACAAACACACGCACAGCAGGCTCTTGCAGCACCTCATCCCTTGCGTCTCCCCCTTTTTGGGAAAATAACCAATGTTGCAGCTACGACCAGACAGCGAGCAGTTGTAGGCGTGAATCTCAATTCTATCGTGTGAATTCCGATTCTATCTGTGGGATGCGCAGGACGGGAGAATCGTTTTGTGGGGTTCGGTGAGAGGTGGAGTGCGGACGCTTATCAGCCGCACTCCCAAGATTGTGCTGCGGACAGGACGAAATGACTAGGAACCCTGCTTCTCCAGGACAATTCCCGCCTTTTTCGCGGCAAGCTTCTCTTTGCGGTACGTGCGGGCAACGTCACCGAGCGGCGTGGGTTGTGTAACGGCGCCAAACTCCCACAACGGTTGTTCACCCTGGGCATAGGCATAGGCGTCTGGTGCGCCACCGACAAGTGGGCGCTCATCCGCCATCGGCGTCAAAGACGCGTGTCCCGGATGATCCGGGATCTGAATAATAGTTGGCTGGCTGGAGATTGCGCCAGCTTGCCCAAACGCAGTGGCCGCGCACAAGATCATCAAAATCAGCAGTGTGGTTTTCATAGTCCTCGCTTCGAATCCAACCCTTAATTAAGCAAGCCGCATTCCAAGCCTAACGTTTGTGTTTTCTTTTTGTTACACAATAAATCTCGCGCACAACGCAAGACTTTGCACATCATTGGAACTCGCGTCTTCGGCCCGATATACGCTGCCTTCACGCCGGTTGCCGCGCCGCCGGGAACCGTGTATGGTTCCGCTGAATCAGAGAATTTATAAAGAGGTTGATCCATGCAATTGTCTGCAACTAGAAATGAGTTGAGGATCAAACTTCCAGTTGCGCTAATTCTGGTACTCAGCGCACTTTTCCCCGTCGCTTGGGCACAGACCAAGTGCGCTGAGAGCGATGACGCTCTCGATATGACGCCACCCAAGGGCATGTCGCCCCAGGAACTGATCGATAAATTTACGGCGCAAGAGACCAAAGTTCGAGAGGCCAGATCGCGCTATACGTTTACGCAGGATGTCATGGTGCAAACCCTGGATGGCCCAAAAGTGGAGGGCCAATTTCACCAGATCACCAACGTCTCTTTCGACGAAAAAGGGAAACGAGTGGAGAACGTGACTTTCTCGGAGGTGTCTACGCTGCGCGATATACGAATGTCGGAGGAGGATTTCGACGATATCCGCATGTTCATGCCCTGGATCCTCGCAGCCGACCAGCTACCTGACTACAAATTGACCTATGCGGGAAAGCAACATGTCGACGATCTGGACACGTATGTGTTCCACGTAGAGCCTCTCAAGCTGGAGAAGAATCAGCGTTACTTTCAAGGCCGCGTCTGGGTTGATGATCGCGACCTGCAGGTCGTGAAACTCTGCGGCAAGAGCGTCCAGGAGCAGGTCCGCAAGAAGAAGAAAAACGAACCGGTGGATGTCCGGCCGACATTCGTGGGATACCGGCAGATCATCGACAGAAACTGGTTCCCTGTCTATGCGCGAGTGGATGAAACACTCCAGTTTGGCGTGAACTCAGTCCACTTACGCGAAATTGTGAAATTCAAGGACTACAAGCCGTTACCCGTCTCGGGGGCTGCAACCAAGCAGTAACGCTTTCAGCTGTCCGGGAAATTAGAACGACACTTGATGTGCAGTTTCAGGTATGCTGTACTCCACTTATGGCCGAAGAAAAGGAAAAGAGCCGTACCAAAGACATCATTCTTTGGATCATCACTGTTGCGCTCGTGGCGCTGGCGATTTTCTGGTACCAGAGGCCGAGATAGCTTTGTGCCACAGCAGATTCTCTCGCCCCGGCGCTGCTCGTTCTGAACAGAAGTTCCTTCTGTAGCCACACCCTTCTCATTCCTGCCACAGTGTTCGCTGCCACTCCTGTCAAAACAGCGACACGAATACAGCCCTCCAACAACATTTACGAAATCCGAAAGGCGCTTGCAGTTTACAAAAACAGGACAAAACAAATGTTCAAGACATTTGCACATAGACTCGCGGTCTACTCAGGGATAGAAAGTCTGCAATTTGCAGGCGGGTTAGAAGCAGGACCGCCATCCCATACCGGTGAGCCTGCGGGGCTAACCTGCATTAACCCCACTCGAAAACCAGAACTCTCAAGGAGAAAGAATCCTCATGACAAGAAGATGTTGCATCTCCCCCAGTTCGATCTGCGCATTGTGTTTGCTGACATGCCTGGGTTTGATAGGAAGTGTGTTTGCCCAAGACGGGCTAGAGGAAATTCCGCGTGCGCGGTATGCAATCATGCCGCCGCACCTGCGGACCGACGTCGCCCCGCCGCCCGCTTCGCTGCAAAGCTGGAACGGGTCTTTCACCTACAACGGGCATACCTACAGCTACAACATGGTGGGGTCGGCTCCTTCGAGCAATACCAGTTCCACGATTACCACCTACATCATCCCGGTAAAGATCACTATCACGGCACGCAATGGCACCAAGACTGTGTTCGATCCTTCCCATGTGCTTTCGAATGGAAGCACGGTTACGAACAACACATTGCAATCGCCCCTGTTCGACACAACTACGAACTACACACAGGGAGGGGTGAATCTGGGTACCACGCAGTACATCGACGCTTACCAGCGGGGCAATTTCTGGGGCACAGTCTCATCGCACCCCAACTCGCATCTGCTATTAAGTGCAACCGTACTCACAGAGCAGAGCCTGAGCCCATCGCGGACGTATGGGAAAACCGGAACTCCGTTTGGATTCACGGCTGCTGAGGTGGATATCAATTGGTTTGACTCCCAGATTCCGAGCCTCATCAGCAAGCTCGGAATCCAGCCCAACCAATTCCCGATCTTTCTACTCTACAACACCTACCTGACGCAGGGAGGCTGTTGCATCGGCGGCTACCACAGTTCGGAAGGCAGCGTCAGCAACCCACAGTCCTACGCTGAAGCGACCTACGTCGATCATGCGGGGGTCTTCTCACAAGACGTCTCGGCGCTGTCCCACGAAATCGGCGAGTGGGCTGATGACCCGCTCACGGTGAACTACAACGGGAATAACACTCCCTGTGGAATTCTCGAAAACGGTGATCCGCTGGAAGGGGAGGCTAATTATGGCGGATTCCCGTACGTGGTTCACGGATTCACTTACAACCTGCAGGATCTAGTGTTCCTGCCTTATTTCGGAGCTCCGACCAGCACGTCACTGAACGGGTGGTTCAGCTTCCAGCACAACACGTCGCTTTCGGTGTGTTCAAACGGATCGTAAGAGTCAGTCTTCCCTCCCATCGCTTGCCCGCTCCGCAAGGGGCGGGCTTTTTACTTCGCCCGCACGGCAAAGAAGGACCGGCAACGGTCCGAGGTCAACCATCAACGCCGCGCAGAGGTATTTAGGCCGGACGTTTTCGAGCACTGGCAGATACAGGTGCAGCCAGCCGCGCTAGTGATTCCGCACTTCATCGGGTAATATACTTCGGCTGCAAGAGTGAGGGCGTCGCGGGACGTCTCACCCTGTCTCAGATGAACCGCGAATATCACAAAGGTTACAGCCAGGAATTACATCGTGACATGGAGGCCCTTGTCTTCGGCCATGCGGGCACTCCTCTGCTTGTCTTTCCTACCTCGATGGGAAAGTTCTTTGAGTACGAAGATCGGGGCATGATCGGAGTGCTGGCGCCGAAGATCGAACGAGGCGAGCTGCAGATCTTCTGTCCTGACGGCGTTGACACCGAGAGTTGGTACAACAAGGGTGTACATCCGAGGATCAGAGTGCTTCGGCATCTGCAGTACGAGCGCTACATCCTGCACGAATTCCTGCCCTTTATTCGATGGAAGAATCCGGCGTGGCAACTGGGAGTCACCGGATGCAGCTTCGGCGGCTACCATTGCATGAACTTCGCCCTGAAGCACCCCGAGATCGTCACCCACTGCGTCAGCATGAGTGGAGCGTTTAATATCCACCAGTTTCTGGATGGTTATTACGACGATGACTGTTACTTCAACAATCCCCCGGACTTCGTACCGAATCTTACAGACGACTGGTTCCTGAGCCGCTATCGCCAGATGAAGATCGTGTTGGGTTCGGCCGACTGGGATATCTGCCTGGATGCAAATATCAAGTTCTCGGCGATCCTGAACGGGAAAGCGATCCCTCACTGGTTGGACATCTGGAATGACAATTCCAAGCATGACTGGCCGCTGTGGCTGAGGATGGCGGTCAAGTACTTCTAGGGGCTGGATAACAATTAGGAGAGTGTCGTGAAGAAGATTGGCCTTTTGTTCGGCATGGAAAATACCTTTCCGCCCGCCGTAGTGGAGAAGATCAACTCCATGAAAATCGACGGTATCGAGGCGGAGTTCGTCAAGATCGGCGGCATCCGCATGGATGAGCCGAAAAAATACGACGTCATCATCGACCGCATCTCGCAGGACATCCAGTTCTACCGCGCTTACCTGAAGAATGCCGCGCTACATGGAACGATCATCGTCAACAACCCATTCTGGTGGACCGCCGACGACAAGTTCTTCAACTACGCCCTCGCGCACAAGATAGGTGTGGCCATTCCGCCCACCGTGATCCTGCCGCACAACAAGCATCCCGAAGGCACGACCGACCGCTCGATGCGCAACCTGATCTTCCCACTGAACTGGCAGGAGATATTCGACTATGTCGGCTTCCCGGCTTTCCTTAAGCCCTATTCCGGCGGCGGATGGAAGCACGTCTACAAAGTGCACTCTCCGGACGAATTCTTCCATCATTACAACCAGACTGGCGACCTCTGCATGACCCTGCAGCGTGGGGTGGAGTTCGAAGAGTACTACCGCTGCTATGTGGTCGGACAGGAAAAGTTCCACATCATGAAGTACGATCCGAAGGCGCCACATCATGAGCGATATGTGAAAGGAAATCCACCGCCCTCATCGCCGGAGTTGCGCGAGCGAATTGAAAAAGACGCGCTGGCTCTCTGCCGGGCACTCGGCTATGACTTGAATACCGTCGAGTTCGCGGTTGAAGGCGGCGTGCCCTACGCCATCGACTTCCTTAATCCGGCACCCGATGCCGAGGTTACGTCCGTGGGCCAGGAAAATTTTGACTGGATCGTAAACGCGGTCGCCGAGATGGCTGTGAAAATGGCGCAGAGTGGAGAAAGTCCGGTCGAGGAGTTGCGGTGGGCTCCGTTGCTGGCTGGCAATCCGAGCTCTGAAGCAGCCGCCTCGAAGAAAACAAAGAAGACGAAGTAGTTCCCCGCGTTCTCGGCATGCGATTTTCTCAGTGCCCTCTGCGGTTTAGGATTTTCAGATCGCAGAGGAGCGCACAGGCTGCTCACTTCTGCACAAACGCGCAATTTCCCCGCACCGGACACGCATCACACTTAGGCTTCGTTCGCTTGCAGGTCTCCTGCCCGTGCTTCTTCAGCAATAGATAGGCTCGCGTGCGCGCGTCGAACTTTTCCGGCAGGTCCGTGGCCAGCGCGCGTTGCGCTTCACGATAGGCAGTTGTGTAGTTCTTGCTCTCGCAGGGATGAAGAATCCGGTCGAGCACATGCACACAATTCGAGGGAACGGCCGCGATGGCCGAGATTCGGCCGAAAAGCAAGATACGATCGGCCCCGGGATCAGCGATGCTGTGAAACGTTGTCAAAGTCTTGCGCGCCATGGCTAGCGACCCGACCAGCCCGGCGCGAAGATCGCCTCCAAACTCATCCTTCGCCCGCATGGCAAGTTCTTTCAGGCGCTCGGCGCGGATCTCGGGAATCAGCCCTCCCGCCTTAAGCACTTCGGTCAGCTTCGCGGGTTTAGCCATCAGCAACTGCTCTGGCTCGATCCCAACCTCACGCGTCAGTCTCGCCCATCCCTTGGAACAAGCCGCGTCGCTGGCCGGATAGCCGCAATACCACCACACGAGAAATTCATACGGCTCGATTGGGAAAGAGGGCCCCTGCGGACCGTAGAACTTCTCCAACCGATCAAGAACATCGACAATCGAAGTTCGGGATTGAGCCACTGCGGACAAGATGTTACCGTGGGTGCCCAAGGGCCACAAGGAGGCTAGATATCAGGCGCGAGATAGGCGATAAGAAACGAATGCCAGACCTAGATCAGACGCGATTCGTCTGGGCCTAGGTGCTGATTTGGGGGCCATGGATTCCCACAATGATCGGCCTGCCTAGCGTTTTTGTGGGGATCAAGAACTCAAAAGCGACCGGAATCGCGGCAGTCGCAGGGGGCGTCGGAGAATTGCTCGTGATGTGGGGGCTTGTCTCCATGATTGTCGCACAAGGGGGGCAATCGTATGGCTGTTTCGCAGTTTCTCGCGCGAGCATTGGGGCCGGAACATCGTTTCGCTAGTCTCGATGGGGATGAGTGGGCTCATGTTGCTTATGGTCGGCTTCTTCTTGTGGGCGGTATGGTTTCAGGCGCGGCAAAGGTGAAAATAGCTCAGCGTGTCATCCTGAGGAGCACGCTGGCGCGCTGAAGAACCGTAAGACAACGCACCCTGCCGATGCTACCGAAAGGTGTGGAGATCTGAATGCGCAAAGGAAAAGCGCCGAAGACGATAGAAGAATATCTGGCAAACGTGCCCGAACCCGGGCAAAGCACGCTGCGGCATGTGCGAAAAATAATCCAAGCTGTCGTGCCCAAGGAAACTAGCGAAGTCATCAGCTATGGCATACCCATGTTCAAGTACAACGGCATGCTCGTCGGCTACGCCGCCTTCGCCAAACATTGCAGCCTGTTCCCGACGGGATCGGGCGTGATCGAAAAGTTCGCGAAGGAACTGAAAGGCTACAAGACTTCACGCGGAACGATTCAATTCCCCTCCGACAAACCTCTCCCCGACACGCTGGTCAGGAAGATCGTACGGCAACGGGTCAAGGAAAACAGAGAATGGGACTAACGATCCAGCCGAAAACATATAGCAGGCATTGCTATACTGTTTGGGCCTAGTTGTTCGCTATCCGCTAAGAGGCTAGCGAATCCCGTTTCTGATCAAAATGCGGGTAAGCCCGCGTCACAGCCATGTTGCCCACGTTCACCATCGGGATTGAAGAGGAGTATCAGACGATCGACCCGGTCACCCGGGATCTGCGTTCTCACATCCAGGCAGAACTGCTTGAGAAAGGCAAGATGGTTCTGCAGGAACGTGTGAAGGCGGAGATGCATCAGTCCGTCGTCGAGGTCGGGACCAGCGTCTGCAAAAATATCAAGGAAGCCAAGGCCGAGGTGAAGGGCTTGCGTCGCGAGATCATCCGGCTCGCGAGCGAGAGCGGGCTGCGCGTTGCATCGGTGGCGACCCATCCATTCTCCGATTGGCGGACCCAGGAGATTCATCCCGACGAGCGTTATAAGAACATCGTCGAAGATATGCAGCTTGTCGCCCGAGCCAACCTGATCTTCGGCCTGCACGTGCACATTGGCATCGAGGATCGCGAGACAGCGATCCACATGATGAACCACGCGCGTTATTTTTTGCCGCATATTCTTGCGCTCTCGACGAATTCGCCCTTCTGGCTCGGCATGAATACTGGGCTGAAATCGTATCGCTGCAAGGTGTTCGACAAGTTCCCGCGCACGAATATTCCCGACTATTTCCCCAGTTGGGGCGAGTACGAAAATTTCATCAAGTTGCTGATCAAGACCAACTGCATCGACAATGCGAAAAAGATCTGGTGGGATATCCGTCCGCATCCATTCTTTAACACCATTGAGTTCCGGGTGTGCGACATCCCGATGCGAGCCGACGAAACCGTCGCGATCGCAGCGCTCATCCAGGCTACCGTCGCAAAACTGTATAAGCTCTATACGGCGAATCAGGGATTCCGTCTTTACCGCCGAGCCCTGATCATGGAAAACAAGTGGCGTGCGGCGCGGTACGGACTTGACGGCAAGCTGATCGATTTCGGCAAGCAGAAGGAAGTTCCCGCGCGCGACCTTGTGCACGAATATCTCGACTTCATCGATGACGTGGTCGACGAGCTCGACTCCCGCGAGGAGTTGGAATACATCCACAAGATCTTGGAATCCGGGAGCGGAGCTGACCGTCAGCTCCGTGTGTTTGAGGAAACGGGAGACCTGAAGAAGGTCGTCGATTACATTATTGAGGAGACAGAAGCGGGGCTGGCGGAAACCGAAGAGCCGGTCGGCGCAAGAAAAATCGTTTGATGAGTATTACTGCACGTTCCAATTCCACACAACTGAACAAGCATGCTTTCGACCCGGAATTTACTCCGGGCGCCCGCAACGCAGTGAACGTCTGCCTGCGGATTCAACCTAAAGAAAAAGTCTGCGTCATCACCGATGAAGCGACGCTAGAGATCGCAGCGGCCATCGTTGCGGAGATTGAAAGGCTCGGCGCTCCCTATCACGCCTGGATTCTGGAGGAACTGGCCGACCGTCCTCTCGTTGATTTACCCCGCGAGATCATCGCCGACCTCGAGACCAGTCAGGTTTCGATTTTTGCCGTGCAGGCACAAATGCGCGAATTGCGTTCGCGCATTCAGATGACCGATGTGGTCAACCGGCGCAAGATCCGGCACGCACACATGGTCAATATCAACCGGCAGATCATGCTCGAGGGCATGCGGGCCGACTTCCAGCGCGTCGATCGGTTGAGTCAGAGAGTCGTCGAGATGGTGCGCAAGGCGTCAAAGATTCGCGCCAAAACAGCGGCCGGAACCGACCTGACGGCAGATCTGAATCCCCATTACAAGTGGCTGAAAACCAGCGGTATTATTTCTCCGGAAAAGTGGGGGAACTTGCCGGGGGGTGAGATCTTCACCACACCGGGCGAAGTCAACGGAACGTTCGTGATCGATGGAGTGGTTGGCGATTACCTGTGTGCAAAGTTCGGCAGTCTGAAAGAAACCCCCTTGACAGTACACATGAAGGGGAACCGCCTGACCGAAGCTCACTCTGAGAATCGCGAACTGGAGAACGACTTCTGGAAATACACGCACACCGACGCGAACAGTGATCGCGTGGGCGAATTCGCTATCGGTACCAATATCGACCTGAAAGACGTCATTGGGCAGATTCTGCAGGACGAGAAATACCCCGGCGTCCACATTGCCTTCGGCAACCCCTACGGCGCACACACCGGAGCCGAGTGGGACTCCACTACACACATCGACGTCGTCGGGCGCAAGTTCAACATTTGGGTCGACGACCACCAGATCATGAGCGAGGGGAAGTTCCTCGTCGAAGCGTAGGGAAGAAGACTCAACGCTGTGAGCACAGTTTCCGGATCCAGCACTGAATTGCTCACCAAGGCTTACGTCGCTTTAACGCCCGAGACCTCCATGGAGCACTATCGACAATGCAGCCTGACGTCGCCTGGCCAAACCGCATGGAAGGCGGTACCGTCCACGGCCACGATGGCGTTCGCGCATATTGGACTCGTCAATGGCGCATGATCGATCCTCAGGTCGACCCCGCTAGCTTCACCCAAGACGCCTCCGGACGAATCGCGGTTAGCGTTCATCAGGTTGTATGCGAGTATTCTGGCAAAGTGTTGCTCGATCGCATGGTCGAACACGTCTACACCTGAAAGAAGGCCTCATTCAGACCATGGAAATTCGAGAGTAACCCCTTCCACTCGGATGACAAACCAGACGGATCGCACTACTCTGGCAGTGCTCAGGATTTTGAAATTACCCAATTACAAAATTACTCAATTACCAAATTTCCTATGATTCGGTCGCTG
>Ga0335085_10009549_pt1 | contig 14625 bp, 16 predicted proteins | sample Lox_Sample_45_FD_206712 | JGI IMG/M metagenome (GOLD analysis project Ga0335085, IMG submission 206712) | Soil microbial communities from Loxahatchee National Wildlife Refuge, Florida, United States - Lox_Sample_4.5 | ecosystem: Environmental > Terrestrial > Soil > Wetlands | place: USA...
GGTAACACGGCAGGTCGCGGATGTCTTCGCCGCCGTCGGTGAGGAAGGTGACCTGCTGGTTGGCGGCCATCCCCTGGGCTTTGAGCACCTCGAACAGGCGCCGTTTGGGTTTGGTGTCGTAGGTCTGCACGTACCCGAAGCAGCTGGCACGCCCGGCGGCGGGGATGGCCTTGCCGGCGATGACCTCGAACCAGCCGTCGGTGCGGGACCGCTGCTGGCTGGAGTGTACGTAGCCGCCGTCCAGGCCGACCACGATCGGCAGGTCCGGGCGGGGTAGTTCCTCACGGTCGCGCTGGCAGGTGTCGATGAAGCTGGGTCGTTCCTCGCCGAGTTCGTCTTCCAGGCGCTGGGCCAGGGCCTGGGTCTGGCGGCGTACCACGGCCGGGTGCAGACGCCGGCCCAGCGGCAGCAGCTCGCCCAGCAGGTCTGCGGTGATGCCGTAGGAGACCAGGCCGGCGAAGCGGGCCTGCAGGTAGGCAAGTTCCGGGGTGGTCCGCTTGGGGAGCAGCCCGGCCAGCGGCTGGAAGGTCCGGGTGCGCTGGCCGCGGCAGCCGCAGTGCCACCAGCGGGGACTCGCCAGGCGCAGTGCGCCGAACAAGGTGCGCACCACGATCGTGCGCATGTCTTTGTGCCGGCGCGCCCGCCCGCAATCCGGGCAGGCCACCTGCTTGGTGACCGCGGTGCTGGCCTGCTGTCCGGCCACGGTGTCCTGCACCGCCGCCAGCAGATCTTTCGCCTCCGCGAGCTGCAGGCCGAGGGTGTCGGGGGCCAGGTCGTCGCGGTTAAAGGTGAGCACCTCCCGGACCACGGGGGAGGCCTCGGTGTCGTCGTCGGGGTGCACGATTACCTGCACGCTGAACTTCATGCCCGGCTCCCCTCAGCGACGGCCTCCGCGCCCGCGGCCAGGCCGCGGAGAACTTGATTGCAGGCCCGCCGGTCGAAACGCTCCAGGCCCAGCAGCGGCATCAAGGCGGCTAGCTCCTCGCGGTCCTCGCCGACGCCGGCCAGGTCGTCATGGTCGTCGGCGTCGAGCAGCTGGCCGATGATCTCCGCGGCGCGTACGGTCGCGCCGTACACCAGGTGCGGCTGGGTCTGCTCCAGGAACGCCCAGGAGCCGTCCCAGTCCTCCGGCGGGCCGGCGCGCCGCCCGCCCGTGCACCGCGGATAGGCCTGCCCCGGCTCGGCGCAGGCGATCTGCTCGACGCGCAGGTCCACGCGCCAGGCAGCGGAAAAGTTGTACTCGTAGACGAACCGCTCGCCCTCGCGCAGGCCCAGGTCGGCGAGGCGAACCTGCCGGGCGTCATCACGGAAGCCCGGCCCGCCGGCGTAGCCGATGCCGTACTCGGCGCCGCCGATCACGAACCGGTGCAGGTGCTCGCCACTCCAGCCGAACACGGCCTCCACGATCGCGTGCAGCCCGGCGACCGTGGTGTCGGCGACCACTTCCAGCCGCCGCCAGATCAGCGGGCTGATCCCGGCGATCACTACCCGGAGCCGGTAGATGTCCATGCCGGGCCAAGAAGAAGAGGTGTCAGTCATCACGCCATCTTGGCTCGGCGCTGCTCCGGCCGGCCGGTCTACGGTGACGCTGGTACAGGCGGGGACAGGTAGGAGTAGAGGGTCTGGCGGCTGATGCCGAACTCGCGGGCCAGGCCCGCCTTGGGTTCGCCCGCCGCGGCGCGGGCCCGCAGGGCCTCGGCCTGGGCGGGGGTCAGCGATGGCTTCCTGCCCGTGTAAGCGCCGCGGGCCTTGGCCAGGGCGATGCCCTCCAGCTGGCGTTCGCGGATCAGCGCCCGCTCGAACTCGGCGAAGGCGACCAGCACCGACAGCAGCAAGGTGGCCATCGGGGCGTCCTCGGCGGTGAAGGTCAGCTGCTCGTGGACGAACTGGACGGCCACCCCGCGCTCGGTCAGCTCGCGGACCAGGCGGCGCAGGTCATCGAGGTTGCGGGCCAGCCGGTCCATCGAGTGCACGACCACGGCGTCGCCGTCGCGGACATAGGCCAGCATCGCCTGAAGCTGCGGCCGGGCCGCGGACTTGCCGGAGACGGTGTCGGTGAACACCCGGTCCAGCTCGACGCCGTCGAGCTGCCGGGCGGGGTTCTGCCCCACGCTGGACACCCGGATGTACCCCACGCGCTGCCCGCGGCCCACGGTCCCTCCCGACCTACGCCGATGTGTCAGGTTGGAATCCATGCCCCTGACAGGTAAGTGTCAATAAATCCGGATCAGGACCCTAACTGGACGTGATCGGGGAGGACGGCTGACGTCTGGCTGGGGTGCACCCCAGCCCGACACGCCAAGCACCAGTCCAGGCATCCGATCCCGTGGCGCTCACGGCGTAGCCTCCCCCCGCTTTGTCCTGCTCTGCTACTTCACCGGGGCGGGGTTGATGCCGGGCAGGATGAGATGCCCGGCGTCGACCGGGATCGTCACGCCGGTCACCTTGGCCGCCAGCTCGGAGTTCAGGTACAGCGCCGTGTCCGCGATGACCTGCGGGTCCATGAAGCTGGTGCCCTTGAGCGCGGCGTACGCGTAGCCGACCTCGATCCTGTCCTGCCCGGTGCCGCCCGGGTGCCCGGCGAACAGGTCCCACGCGTCCTGGTGGTTGTTCATCGGCGTATTGATCGCGCCCGGGTTGATCGAGTTGCAGCGGATGCCGTACGGGGCCAGCTCGAGCGCGATGGTTTTCATCAGCCCGATGACGCCGTGCTTGGCCGCCGCGTAGTGCGCGTAGTTCAGGGCCGGCTCCAGGCCGGCGGCCGAGGAGGTGATGACGATCGACCCGCTCTGCCGCTCGATCATGTGCGGCGCGACGGCCTTGGCCGACTTCCAGACGCCGGTGAGGTTGACGCCGATCATCTCGTCCCACTGGTCGTCGGTGAGCTCCCAGAACGGCGCTAAGGTCCAGATGCCGGCGTTGGCGATGAGGATGTCGATCTGGCCGAACTCCGCGATGCCGCGGGCGGCCACGTCGTCGAGCTGCTGCTGGTCGCGGACATCGGCCTTGATCGCCAGGATGCGCCGGTCCAGCGCCGCGACCTGCGAGACGGTCTCGTCCAGGTCGCCCTGGGTCGCCATCTGGTAGGGGACGGTCCGCATCTGATCCGCGATGTCGGCGATGATCACGTCGGCGCCTTCCCGCGCGCATGTCACGGCGTGGGCGCGGCCCTGCCCGCGGGATCCGCCGGTGATCAGGGCCACTTTGCCGTCGAGCATTCCCATGGCTGTTGAGCCACCTTCCGGATTGGTGCGTGCATTTCCTGCTTACGCTTCGGGTTCTTCCCCCGGTTGGAGAGCGCGATCGGATCCCGTGGCCTCACGGCGTAGCCTCCCCCAGTTTGTCCCGCTCTCCTCATACAGCACGCGGTAGCTGCCGACGTGCAGCCTCCGGTAACTGCCACGGACAAAGGCATCAGGCGGCTCTGGGCGGCCGACTAAGCCCGCAACTGCCTGATTGATGGCCCGCATCCCTGCCTGGTCGGCCATGAACCGGCGCGCAGACGCCAGCGCGCCGTGTCGCCAGACGACCTTCACTGGCCGCCGAGCAGTTCGGCCATGGCAACCTCATGAGGGATGGTGCCGCCGGGCCGTCCGGCCGCCTTCCAGGCCTCGTGCTCGGCGATGGCGGCATCGATCTCCGCCTCCGCGATCTCCTCGGCCGAGGCGCGCCTCCTGAGGGCTGCGAGCATGCCGTACTCGTGCAGGGGAACGACCACGGCGGTCTCGCCGCCGAGATGGATCACGTCGTGACCGTCCCCGGATTCTGCTGGCCCTGCGCTCATGAGGACGATGCTAGCCCAGGCAGACTGCCCGGTGCGGTTCAGACTCGCTTGTGCAAGCCATCGTGTTGTTTCCCAGGTCGGACCTACGACACCACCTAAGGGGCTCGTTTCACCACCAGATGGGGCAGCTGACGAGGATCTCGTACCCTACTGTTTCCTGTGCGATCCTGGCGCCTGCGGTTAGGACCGCGGCGGCGGGTGATCGTAGACCGTCGTCGAGCCAGGCTGTGGCCGTCCAATGTCACAGGACAGTCGGTGTGCCTCGGGTGAGGCGGGCCTGCCGCCGATGCGCCGATAATATGCATTATGTAAAGTAGTGCTTTCCGCTGCTGTGCCAGCGTGTTTGCGGCATGCATGGGTCCATGGCGCCAATCCTCCGCGAACGGGCCCGAAGAAGATCAAGGTGGCCTGAGCGCTGATTTTCCGCTGGAAACTACCGGGCCCCGTGGGCTCTTGACGGTTACCGCTACATGAGTAGAGTTACTGGTCATGCGGCGTAATCGTGCCCCCTCTGCGCAGATGGTCAGCGTCCTGCGGGCGCTGGCGGCCGATGCGTCCCGGTGGCGTTACGGCTATGACCTGGGCACCGAGGTGCACCTGAAATCGGGCTCGCTGTATCCGATCCTGGTCCGGCTGGCCGACCGGGGCCTGCTGGAGGCGTCGTGGGAGCCGGGCCCGGCAGGCCGGCCGCCCCGCCACCTGTACCGGCTGAGCCCGGCCGGGCGGGAGTATGTGGCGGCGCTGGGCGCGGCCCGGGACGGCCGGCCCGTGCCGCCTGCGCGGGGCCGCTGGAGTGAGGCGTAATGGACCCCGTCATCTTGGTCATCGTGTCGCTGCTGGGCGCCGGGGTGTGGCGGCTGGTCCGGGCTGGCCGGCGGGTCGGGCCGGGCGCACCGGCGGTGCGCGACGACGTGCCCGCCCGGCTGCTGCGGTGGGCGGCCGGCCTGCTGGCCGCCGAGCGGGCCGAGTGGGGCCAGGCGATGGCCGGCGAGCTTGATCAGATCGGCGGCCGGGCCGAACGGTGGCGGTTTGCCGCCGGCTGCGTGAGCGCCGCGCTGCTGCTGCCGCCCTGGGGACGGGCCGGCGCGGCGGTGGCGGCCTTCATCGCGGGGGCGGCCGGCTGCACCGGCCTGTTTGGCTACGCGCTCATTCGCTACCCGGGCGGCGGCGGCGCCGGTACCTGGCTGTTCCTGGCGTTCTTGCTCGCCATCCTCACCGGCTACATCCTCGCCGGCAGCGTCCTGGTGCGCCGGCCCGGTGTGACCGGTCCCGGTCTGGTGGGCGGTCTTGTCGTCGCGGCGCCCTGGCTGGTGCTCGTCGTGATCATGCGCCCGATGGCCTCGCCACTCGCCCCGCTGCTGCTGGGGGTCGTGGTGCCGCTGGCGGTGGGGGCGGGCGGCACCTGGCGCGGCGGCAGCGCCGCCTTCGGCCGGCGCACCGCGCTGCTGGCGGGCCTCAGCGCCGCCCTGGGCCTGTTCCTCATCCAGGCCGGCGTGCTCGTGGCGACCGGCGGCCGGCCGTACGACCCGGGCCAGATCCGCGAAGCCCACCTCAGTGGTACCAGGGACGTGACCGCCTACGTCGTCGGCGACGGGTTCGGCAGGGCGACGATGCTGCTGCTCCTGATTCCGGTGCTGACCGCGATGGTCGGGTGGGCCGGCGCGGCGCTTGCGGCCCGCATCCGCCGTGCCTGACCGGCATCCGCCCGGAGACATCGTTCTCCTCTCATTCGCCTGCCGGGGGGCCGTTTTGCCGCCGGGCGGCGGCCTGCTCGCGGCGTCCGGCGGTCTCGCGCGGGTCGTGGATGGTGGTGACCTCGCCGGGAGCAGGCTCGGTGTGGTGCGCGATGGTGTAGAAGCGGATCTCGTGGCCGTCGGGATCGTGCAGATGCGGCAGGATCCAGCCGATGCTGGCCCAGTGCACCCCGGCGTGCTGCTCACCCAGCGCGTCCAGCCGGGCGGCGAGCTGGTCGATCTCCTCCTTGCCGGGCACGCCGATGGCGAAGTAGTCAAAACCCGCGGCGGCCCGGGCGCGGCCAGGGTCCAGCCGCAGCCCCAGCGGCGGGCCCCCGTTGGGGTGCGCCAGCGCGTAGCCCATCAGCTGGCCCTGCTCGACGAACTCGACCTGAACCTGGTAGCCCAGGCGGCTGCGGTACCACTCGCGGGACCTGGCCAGGTCGGTGACCGGCAGCTTCAGGTGGTGGACCCCGGCCAGGGCGGGCATCTCCGGCACGCTCATCGCGCCCCCAATGCAGTATGAGTACACTCGATGCAGCTATACTGCATCGTATGGCTGGTGATATCAACCCCGAACGCCACCTGCCGCCGCTGCGCCAGGCGCAGATCGCGCATACCGAGCAGCGGATCATCGCCGCGGCGACCGAGCTGTTCCTCGCCGACGGGTACGTGGCCACCACACTGGAAGCCGTAGCCCGCCGCGCGGCGGTCGGCGCACGCACCGTGTACATGCGCTTTGGCACCAAGGCCGCGCTCTTCAAGCGGGTCGTCGATGTCGCCATCGTCGGTGACACCCAGCCGGTCGACGTGCTGGGCCGCGACTGGATGCGGGCCGCGCTGACCGCCCCCACCGCCGCCGAGCGCATCACCGCCATGGCCGCGGCCGGGCGGCAGATCATGGCGCGCACCGGCGCCCTGTTCGCCGTCGCCCAGCAAGCCGCCGCCGTCGAACCCCTGATCGCCGGGTTCTGGCAGCAAGGCCGCGAACAGACCCGCCACGCCTACGCCGTCTTCTGGACCCGCATGGCCGACGACGGCCTGCTCGACCCGGCCATCGACCTGGACTGGCTGACCGACACCAGCACCATCCTCGCCGCAGCCGAAACCTACCTGCTCATCACCCGCCTGGCCGGCTGGGACCTCGACACCTACCAGCGCTGGCTCGCCACCACCTGCACCCGGCTCTCGGCTCCGCACCCCCAGCCGCCGGCGCACACCTGTGACTAAAGTGAGTGTTTGATTAAGCCGCACGTCGCCCTGAAGCACGGCGAGTACTGGGCAGCAATGGGATCTTCGTGCTGGCCGGCCTCCCGGGCCTGCAGGCCTTCGTCCAGGCGGATCCGGCTCGCCGGACGCGGGATATGGTGCTGAAGAACCAGGTGCTGCTGCTCGGCACGGGGAACGCCGAAACTGACGCTTTAACGGTCCGCGCTCAGGAGCGGTGACGTCTGCGGCGGCGCCGGCCCGCGGCAGCAGGGACGCTCATCGCCGGCGCTGCCCGCCGGAGCCTGCACCGGACCGGATTCTCGGGAGGCCGGCCGGCATCAGGGAGCCTGATCACCGTTGACGGCAGCTCACGGGCAGCCGGGGAGGCGTCACGATGAACCGTTCAGGGAGAAGATGCGGATGACGGGTGGCCGGCACCGGGTGGTTGTCGTCGGCGGTGGTTTCGGCGGCATCAACGTGACGCGCGCCCTGGCCCGCGCTGACGTCGACGTGACGGTCGTAGACCGGACCAACCACCACCTGTTCCAGCCATTGCTGTACCAGGTAGCGGCCGGAATCCTGCCCGAAGGGCTGATCGCGCCGGCCTTGCGCAGCGTGATCAGGAAGCAGGCGAATGCGCGCACGCTGCTCGCCGACGTGCAGGACCTCAATGTGCCGGGCCGGGTGGTGTCTGCGGTGGCCCCGGACGGCCGGCAGCTGGCCCTGCCCTACGACACGCTGGTTGTCGCCAGCGGGGCCGCGGACGCCTACTTCGGGCGTGAGGAGTGGGCTGAGTTCGCGCCGGGGCTGAAGACCCTCGAAGACGCTCACCGCCTGCGCAGCCACGTCCTCAGTGCCTTTGAGATGGCCGAGCTGGCCACCGACCCGGCGGAGCAGGTAAAACACCTGACCTTTGTGGTGATCGGAGCCGGGCCGACCGGGGTTGAGCTGGTCGGCCAGCTGGCCGAGCTGGCGCACCAGGTGCTGCCGCGGGACTACCGCTCAGCAGTCACGGCCGAGGCGAAGATCCTGCTGGCCGAGGCGGCTCCGGCTGTGCTCAGCACATTCCACCCGAAGCTGCAGCGCTACACCCAGCGTCGGCTGGAAAAGATGGGCGTTGACGTCCGGCTGAACACCGCGGCGATCGCGATGAGCCACGACAGCATCACCGTGCGGGGCCCGGAGCGCGAGGAGCAGATTCCCGCCCGGACGAAGATCTGGGCGGTCGGCGTGCAAGCCTCGCCGCTGGCCAAGATACTCGCCGAGGCTACCGGTGCCGGGACCGATCGCGCGGGCCGGATTGCGGTCCTGCCGGACTGCAGCCTGCCGGGCCATCCGGAGATCTTCGCCGTCGGGGACATGATCTCGCTGAACCAGCTGCCCGGAGTCGCGCAGCCCGCCATCCAGGAGGGGAAATACGTCGGCAAGCTGATCCGGGCGCGGCTGCGGGACCGCACGACGGCGAAGCCTTTCCGGTACCGGGACAAAGGGAGCATGGCCACGATCGGCCACCTGTCCGCGGTGGCGGACTCGTTCGGCATGAAGTTCACGGGCGTGATCGGCTACACGATGTGGGGATTCGTCCACCGCCAAGAACCGGGCCCACCGGGTCATCACCTTCGAGAAGGCCAGATACGAGCTCAATCAGCACGCCACTCACGGCGAGATACCGGGTGGGCCAGGCGGATGTCCCGGGTGAGCGGCTTCATGCGCCACCGTCTCGCCGCCGCTGGCCCAGGCTCACCGCCCCTGGTCCCGCGGGCCGTCGCCTGCCGGGCCGTACTGACGGGCCCGCGATCCTGGCTCACCGTACGGGACCGTGCCCGCGGAGGGCGCCTGGGCGGAGCGGGGTACCGAGCAGCTGGCTGACGAGGGTGCGGTGGGCGGCGTGGAGGGTGCGGACGGCCGCGGGCGCGAGGCCGGGCTTGACGGGTGGGCGGCCGCCCCGGGGCCGCCCGGGCTTGGTCGGGATCCACAGGTAGCCGGGGTCGCTGCCCTCAAGGTCGGCCATGATCGTCGCCCGGGCACCGAGCCAGCGGGTGAGGATCTGCACGGTCGGGCCGCCGAGCGGGCAGGAGCCGTCGGCGAGTTCGACGCGTGCTTCGCCGTCCAGGTGCAGGGCGCTGGCATTGAGGCGGGCGAGTTCGGGGACGCCCCGGCCGGTGTCGGCGACGAGCGCGGCAAGGGCGGCGGTGCGCAGCGAGGTCGCGGCGTTGGCGTGGACGGGCCGGCGGACGGTCAGGTCGTGGAGGAGCCGCGCGGTATCGGCGGGGGTCAGGCAGAAGCCGCGGGCGGGCGGCGGACTGTCACGGCGGTCGGGCAGGCCGAGGAATTCGGCGAAGGCGTTGCGGGAGTCGATGCGCACGCGCATTGAGTTGGGATAGGCGTCGGTGCCGGGACCGTAGCGGGTGTTGCGGGTGCGGATCTTGCCCGCGGCCGCATCGGAGAGCCATGCGTCAGCGCGCGCGGGGTCCATGAGCTCGCCGACCGTGACCTGAACGGTGCCGGCGGCCTGCTGGACATGCTGGAGGTACTCGTCGAGGAAGTGCCGGCGGATCCGCCGGGTGGTGCTGGCGAACTGGCGGTCGGCCAGATGGCGAATGAAGTCGTCGATGGCGGCGCTTGCTGAGGTGCGGGCCTCCCCTGGCATGCGTGAAGACTATCTGCCCGACCGACCGTGATAACAGCAACAAGCGCAGCAGTCCGGAAGGCACCGCCGCCAGCTAGCGGGGGCGGTCTGGGTCCGGGTCGGACCAGCCTGGTTCGGCCCGGACCGGGGTGATTCGGCCCGGACCCCTGAGCGGCCTGCAGCGGGGACGGGGGTGGGCACGTCCACGCTTCTTGCTGTTATCAGGATGCAAGCAGGCAGGAGCAGGGGCAGCTCCAGGCGACCTGCTGTCTTAGCCGACCTTCCGCGCGGCAGCGCGGGCTTGCTCCATCTGATCCACGCTGACCGGCCCGGTCCCCGGCAGCCCTGCGGCCATCCACGCCTCCTGGGCACGTGCCATGTCGCCACCCGCCTCCTGCAGGACTATCTTCTTCGCTGTGGTGTTGGGCACGGCCCCGTCAACGCCGAGATCCATCAGGTGCGCCAGCATCCGCACCGACTGGTTCCGCGGCCCCGCCTTCCGCTCGTTGTACCGGTAGACCAGCACCCAGCGTCCTGCCAGGGAACGGGCCCGCTCGATCAGCGCCCGCCCGCGGTCGGTCTCCTTCTGCTCGGTGCGGATTGGCTCGCTCTCGCCCGACGGCAAGCGCAACGTGAGCAGCCCGCGGCGGCTTGATTCCTCGATCTCGACCTTCTCCAGGAACGCGATGAAGGTCCGCGCTGACTCCAGCCGCTCGATGTCCTGCCTAGCCTGCTGGGCGATCAGGTGCAGGTCCACGGTCAGGCCGTGCACCCGGCGACCCCATGCCGTCTCCTCACCAGGAGGACACGGGCCCGCCGCCTGGGCAGCCGCGATGACAAGGCTGTAGTGGCTGTTGTCCACGGCGCCCATTATGGGGTCTGGCAATGCCGTTTCGCGGCAGGCAGACCCGCCTTGAGCGTCTTGGCACCGCACCCGCGGCCGCGCTGACCGAGCGGTCGTGAACCGCAGCTGAAGGAAGTCGCCGCCGCCGCCCGGCCGCCGGCCATCACCAGGAACTCTAAATGACCAGCCTTGCCGCGAGGTTCCTGAGCCGTTCCAGCTGGTCCCAGTGGTGAGCGATTCGCTGCTTGCCGACCGCCGTCAGCGTGACGTTGGTGTTGGGCTTCTTGCGGACGAACCGCTTCTCGATCTCTACCAGGCCGGCTTCCTCCAGCTTCGTCAGGTGGCTGGACCGGCATCAGGACTCGTGCGGGCCGAGCATCCGTTCCAGCAGCGTTTGCAGCCGGCGCTGCTCGGCGGGAGCGAGCTCGCTGGTCATTGGCGCCAGTGACCGCCCGACGTGAGCGTAGAGACGCCCGGCGAGGTCTGCCCCTTCCGGGCTGAGGAACACGTCCACGGCGCGGCCATCGCTTGCGCTGGGGGCCCGTTCGAGAAGTCCTCTCCTCTCGGCGCGGTCGACGAGCCCGGTCATCGTTGATTTCTCCAGCCCGAGGTAGTCGGCGAGCGCCGTCATCCTGAGCCGGCGGTCCCGCAGGATCGCGAGCACCCGCAGCTGTGTCAGGGACAGGTCGTTCTCGGCGCCCACCTTGCTCAGCACCGCCATCGTCGCGAAGGCGGCATGCACGAGAGCGTCGGCCAAGCCGTCCTGGCCGATCGCGCGGGCATGCTCGGTCGGATGCGGTGCCGGCACGCACGAAGCCTACTTGACTCTGTTCGTACTGCCAACTAATCTTAGTTCGTATTACCAACTAAACCAGTTACCAGCTACACCAGTGGAGGTAACCATGAAGGCCGCTGTCGTTTCCTCGTTCGGCACCGCTCCCCGCTATGAGGACTTTCCCGCCCCTGCGCCGGCTGGTGACGACGACACGGTCATCGACGTGATCGCGGCCGGGCTCCACCCGCGCGTCCGGTCGCAGGCCGACGGGTCGCACTACACGAGCACCGACGAGCTGCCGCTCGTGCCGGGCATCGACGGGGTCGGGCGCGGCGCGGACGGGCTGCTGCGCTACTTCATCCTCCCGGGCACGCGCGTCGGCGCGATGGCTGAGCAAACCGTCATCGACACCCGCCGCAGCATTGTCCTGCCCGGGGACAGCGACCCCATTGCGGTCGCCGCCGCCATGAACCCGGCCATGTCCTCCTGGGTCGCGCTGCGCCAGCGGGTGCAGTTCCAGGCCGGGCAGAACGTCCTCGTCCTCGGCGCCACCGGTAACGCCGGCCGGCTGGCCGTCCAGATCGCGAAACTGCTCGGCGCAGACCAGATCATCGCCGCCGGGCGCGGCGCCGGCCGGCTGGCCGGCCTGCCCGCACTCGGCGCCACCGGCACCGCGCTGCTCGACGGGGACGCCGATACCGTCGCCCGCCGGCTCGGCCAGGCCGCCGCCGATGTCGACGTCGTGATCGACTACCTCTGGGGCCAACCCGCCGCCGCCGCGATGGCCGCCGTCGTCACCGGCCGCGCCGATCGCGGCAAGCCGCTCACCTGGATCGAAATCGGGTCCGTCGCCGGGCCCACCGCGCCGATCCCCGCAGCGGCGCTCCGCGCCGCTCGCCTGCAGATCGTCGGCAGCGGACAGGGCTCCGTCCGCACCCGCGAAATCCTCGCCGAACTGCCCGCGCTCGCCCGGCAGATCAGCAGCGGAGCCTTCGCCATCGACGCGCGGCCACGGCCGCTTACCGACGTCGAACAGGCCTGGGCCGACGCCGCCCACACGGCACAGCGCATCGTTCTCACCCCGCAGCCCTAGAGGCGCCCCCAGGGTGGCGATCCTCTCCCAGATCTTCATGGCGGGGGCGGAGATGGGTGCGCTGCCCGTCGTGGCCGAAGATGCACAGGATCTCCGCCGGGCCGGCGTGGGCGCCGAAGGCGTGCGGAATCATGGTGGGGAACTCCGCCGCCTGGCCGGCTTCGACCAGGATCGTCCGTTCGCCCAGCAGCAGCACGATGGTTCCGGACAGGACGGTGAACCAGTCCGTGCCGGGATGGACCCGCAGCTCGTCCGGGCCGCGCCGGGGGGCCGGCCTGGTGACCCGCATCTTGGCCACCGTCACGCCGTGCGGCCCGGGGTCCCGGGACAGGATCCAGGTGGTCACCCCGTGCGCCGCGTCGCGCTGCGGCCTGATCACCACGTCCTCGTCGGCGGCGGACTCCACCAGCTGATCGAGGGTGGTCCCCAGGGCCCGGGCGATCGGGGCCAGCTGGTCGAGGGCGATCCGCCGGTGGCCCGTCTCGATACGGCTCAGGGTGGAGGGGCTCAGGTAGCAGCGGGCTGCCAGGTCATCAAGTGACCAGCCCCGGGCCGCACGCAGCCCCCTGATCCGCATGCGGACCAGGCCGTCGAGATCACCGTCTTGCGTCATACGCAAGAGCTTATGTGCTGGACGCAAGGTGCGCGTAGGGTCCGGGGCATGGAACACCACCACCATCACCACCCGCAGGCCGGGGCCGGGCCCGGGGACAGCGACGGGGCTGGCGCGGCGGCCCTGGCCGAACTGCTGGACCTGGACGCGGAGGTCCTGCACACCTACCTGTCCGACGTGACCGCCTGGGTGCATGAGCTGGCCGCCGGGCGGTCCCCGCGCCGGATCCTCGATCTGGGCAGCGGAACCGGGACCGGCGCACTCGCCCTGGCCCGGCGCTTCACGGAGGCCGACATCATCGCCGTGGACATGTCCGCGGGACTGCTGGGCCATCTGGCGGACAAGGCCCGCGCTGCCGGCGTGGCCGGCCGCATCCACGCCGTCCCGGCGGACCTGGATGCGGGCTGGCCGGACGTCGGCTCCGTTGACCTGGTCTGGGCGTCCGCCTCCCTGCACCACCTGAGCGACCCCGATCGCGTCCTCGCCGGCGTCCTCGCCGCCCTGTCCCCCGGCGGGCTGCTGGCGGTAGCCGAGCTGGATTCTTTCCCGCGCTTCCTGCCCGGCGACCCCGGCCGCTCCCCCGGCGACCCCGCCGATCCCGGCCCCGGCTCCCTCGCCGGCCTCGAAGCGCGCTGCCATGCCGCCCTGGCCGCGGGACTGGCCGGCGAGGTACCGCATCTCGGCGGCGACTGGGGCCCGCGCCTGTCCCGGGCCGGCTTCACCATCGAGGCCGAGCGGCACTTCGACATCGACCTGGGCCCCCCGCTGCCCGCCGCCGCGGGCCGCTACGCGCAGGCATCCCTGCGGCGCATGCGATCCGCCCTCGGCGGCCAGATCAGCGCCGGTGACCTGGCCGCGCTCGACGCCCTCATCGATGGCGACGGGCCGGGCGGCGTCCTGCAGCGCGAGGACCTCACCGTCCGCGCCGCGCGCACCGTCTGGATGGCGAGACGGCCCTGAGATGACCGGCATGCGCTGCGCCGCCGGCGCCCCCGGGCCGCCGTCGCCACGCCGCCGGGCTCAGCGGCCGTACGGGCCGAAGCGCCGCGCCATCATTGCCCGGCGGGCGTACATCACCGGCCCGGCACGACCCGGGCCCGGCGACAGTGTGCCAGCCGGGAGGTCGGCGGGATCGACACCCACCCCGAGCAGGGTGCGGGTCACCGCCTGCGCGGAATCGAGCAGATCGTCCAGCGCGCGGGCCAGATGCGCCCCGGTGACGACGGTGAGCGCCGGGTCGTCGTGCAGCGCCTCCAGCACGCTGCGCCGGATCAGTTCCTTCAGGAAGGACGCCGTGGTGCCGTCGGTGCGCTCGACGGCGATGCGCACATCCTCCTCCGTCAGCGCCAGGGGGACGTTCCGGCCGTAGAGCGTCAGCAGGCGTTCCCGGGCCGGGGCGTCCGGCAGGACGATCTCGACGGCGACGTCGACCCGCCCGGGCCGCGCGGCCAGAGCGGGCTCCAGCAGGTCGGCGCGGTTGGTGGTCAGCAGGAACAGCAAGTCGGCGTCCGGGGCCGCCCCGTCCATGGCGTCGAGCAGGTCAAACAGGACCGGGCTCGACGCCGGGCCGAGCGAGCGCTCCTCGGCGACCAGGTCGACGTCCTCGAGCACGACGACGGCGGGCAGCAGGGCGCGCGCCAGATCGGTGACCGCTGCCACGGCGACCAGGGACCGGCCGGTGAGGACCAGCCGCGTGTAACCGCTCATCTGGCCCAGCAGGTAGCGCGTGGTGTGCGTCTTGCCGGTGCCGGGCGGCCCGTAAAGCAGCAGGCCGCGTTTGAGATGCTGCCCGGCGGCCAGCAGGGCCTCCCGGTGGCCGGCCACCCCGAGGGCATGCCGCTCGACCCGGGTCAGCACGGTGGCCGGCAGCACGACGTCACCGCGGCCGATGCCGGCAGCTTCGGTGGCCGCTGCCGGCGGCCAACAATCCCCGGCCGAGCCTATC
>Ga0335085_10009550_pt1 | contig 14624 bp, 14 predicted proteins | sample Lox_Sample_45_FD_206712 | JGI IMG/M metagenome (GOLD analysis project Ga0335085, IMG submission 206712) | Soil microbial communities from Loxahatchee National Wildlife Refuge, Florida, United States - Lox_Sample_4.5 | ecosystem: Environmental > Terrestrial > Soil > Wetlands | place: USA...
CAGCAGCGCGAGGCCGGCGATGAGGAATCTGTCGGCGGTCATGGCGTCTCCCGAAGATCAGCGAGCGCAGCGCGCCGATATTAACCGGCCGGCTGGGGAATTTTCGTGGCAATCTTTCGTAGCGGGTGTGGCCTGCCGACTCACGAATTGAGGAGAGACAGACGATGGCCAGGAACGTAGTCTGCCTTTGGTACGACGATGGCGCAGAAGATGCCGCCAGGTTCTATGCGCGGACTTTTCCCAACAGCACCCTCACCGCGGTTCACGACGCCCCCGGCGACTACCCGGGTGGCAAGCAGGGACAGGTGCTGACCGTCGAGTTTACGGTGCTGGGAGTGCCCTGCCTCGGCCTCAACGGCGGCCCGCTCTTCAAGCACAGCGAGGCGTTCTCGTTCCAGATCATCACCGAGGATCAGGCCGAGACCGATCGTTACTGGCATGCGATCGTCGATAACGGAGGAGCCGCGAGTCAGTGCGGGTGGTGCCGGGACCGATGGGGCCTCTCCTGGCAGATCACCCCGCGGGTACTCATCGAAGCGACCACCGGTCAGGATCGGGCGGTCGCCAGGCGCGTGTTCGAGGCGATGATGGGAATGAAGAAGATCGACATCGCCGCGATCGAGGCGGCGCGGAGCTCCGACGCCAAATGAGAGTGGTGACGTACAACATCAACGGCATCGGTGCACGCCTGCCGAATCTCACGCGCTTCCTCGCCGAGGCCTCGCCCGACGTCGTGTGCCTGCAGGAACTCAAGGCCCCGCAGGAGAATTTTCCGGAAACCGAGATCCGCGCTGCCGGCTACGGTGTCATCTGGCACGGGCAGAAGAGCTGGAACGGTGTGGCGATCCTGGCGCGCGGCACCGAACCGCAGGAGATCCAGCGCTCACTGCCCGGCGACCCCGAGGATGCTCACAGCCGCTACATCGAAGCCAAGGTGCACGATCTGACCATCGGGTGCCTGTACCTGCCGAACGGCAATCCCGCCCCGGGCCCGAAGTTCGACTACAAGCTGAAGTGGCTCGACCGCCTGATCGAGCATGCGGCCCAGCTCGTCAAGCGTGACTCGGCGGTGATACTCGCCGGCGATTACAACATCATCCCCACCGAGCGCGACGTCTACAAACCGGAGCGCTGGGTCGATGACGCTCTCTTCCGGATTGAAGTGCGTGAGGAGTTCACCCGGCTCCTGGGCCAGGGGTGGACCGACGCCATCCGCAAGCGCTATCCGCGGGAGACCGTGTACACATACTGGGATTTCTTTCGGAACGCATACCAGCGCAACGCCGGACTGCGCATCGATCACCTGCTGCTCAACCCGGCGGTCGTCGATCGCATGACCGATGCGGGCGTCTATCACGACGTGCGCGGCTGGGAGAGGCCGAGCGACCACGCGCCGGTGTGGGTGGACCTGCGGGACTGATGAGGACGCTTCCCCCGGGCTGGCTGGCGGCAGTCAGCGCAGTGCCACAGCGACCGCGCCTCCCGCAACGACGGCGACCACGATGAGCGGCGCGGCGCGCCAGGCGACCAGCAGGACGAACCCGAACACAACCAGCCCGAAGTCCCACAAGGTGCCGACCGAGCCCTTCCAGGCCAGACTGTAGAGCGCGGCGCCGAGCAGGCCCACTACTGCGGCGTTGACGCCCGCGAGCAACGCGCGTGCCCGGCTGCGCTGACGGAGCGAGTCCCAGAACGGCAGCGCCGCGAGCAGCACCAGCATGCCCGGCAGAAAGATTCCGATCAGTCCGAGCAGGGCGCCGATGAGCCCGTGAGGCGTGGTGCGGGCGACGGCGCCGAGGAAGGCCGCGAACGTGAAGAGTGGTCCGGGCACGGCCTGCGCCGCTCCATAGCCGGAGAGAAAAACATCGTCGCTCACCCAGCCGGGGGAGACGAATGCCGTACGCAGGAGCGGCAGCACCACGTGGCCACCCCCGAAAACGAGCGCACCGGAGCGGTAGAACGCCTCGAAGAGCGCGACGCCGGACCAATGGGTAAGGAGGCGCAGCACCGGCAGAGCGGCGAGCAGCAGGACGAACACCGCGAGCGCGGCCAGACCAGCGCGCCGCGAGACGGGCAAAGCCGGCGTGCCGCCGGATGCGGCAGGTGCGGAGCCGCGACACAGCAGCAGCCCGAGCACGGCGCCAGTGGCGATCGCGGCGAGCTGCGCGGCCGCCGAGCCGGTGAAGAGAACCACCAGCCCGGCGAGCAGCGCTATCGAGGCGCGCTCGCGATCCGGGCACAGCGTGCGTGCCATGGTCCAGACGGCCTGGGCGACGATCGCAACCGCGACCAGCTTCAGGCCGTGCAGCAAGGCGCTGCCCACCGGGCCGGTGAGCGCCCGCGCGCCGTAGGCGAACAGCACCAGCAGCACCGCCGAGGGCAGCGTGAATCCGCTCCATGCGGCGAGACCCCCGCGATAGCCTGCGCGCAGCAGTCCGATCGAGAAGCCCACCTGGCTGCTCGCGGGCCCCGGCAGGAATTGGCACAGGGCAACCAGGTCTGCGTAGGAGCGCTCATCGAGCCAGCGGCGCCGCACCACGAACTCGTGGTGGAAGTAGCCGATGTGAGCCACGGGTCCGCCGAAACTGGTCAGGCCGAGCCTGAGGAACACCCGCAGCACCTCGAGCGCAGAGCCCGCGGGCGCGCTCGCAGCCGGCGCGGCGTCCTCGGGTGCCGTCACGTCAACCGCCGCGGCGACGCCCGATGCGGCGATCGAGCGACCAGGCGCCACCGCCGACGATCAGCAGATAGAGGCAGCCGAGCAGCACGCACAGATCCGTACGGGCCTCGTGCTGCATGCTCCAGAAGCCGTAACGGTTGAGGCGGGCCAGATGAAAGATGAGGAAGTCGTGGCCCAGCAGGATCGGGATCTTGGTCGAGACGAACGCCACGACCGCGACGACGATGAGCGGAATGGCCGCGAGGCGCGTCAGCAGCCCGACGATGACGAGCGCCCCGCACACGATCTCGGTCATGCCGACGAAGGGACCGAGAACGTCCGGCCACGGGATACCGATCGCGGCGAAACGACCCGCGCCGAGCAGGGCGGGAAACAGCAGCTTCTGCAGACCTTCGGGGAAGAACACGACGAGGCCCACCAGGAGCCTTATCAGGATGACCGTGGGATCCGCAGAGGTTCCCAGGATCCGCTCGCGTAACGGAGGCATGTTGGCGCTTCTCCTGGACGCCGCGCTCAGGCGCGCGGCGCATGGTAGCTCAGGCTGGCCGCGCCGATGCGGAGTCCGGCCCGGGGAAGTCGGCGCTCATCTCGCGCAGCCAGACGAGCAGCTGCTGCACCTTCGGCATCGTCACGTACATCTCCGGACACACGAAGTAGTACGCGCGCGGGCACGGCACGACACGCTCGCTGGCGCGCACGATGCGCCCGGAGGCCAGGGCCTCCGCCACCAGTGACCAGCGGGTCAGGGCGAGCCCGATTCCCTGCTCGGCACCGGCCAGCACGGTGAGCGAGTCGTCGAAGGCCGTGCCCCGCTCCTGCCAGGCGCGCGTGCTTCCAGGCTGCGCCCACAGCGACCACTCCTCGTCCGAGGAATGCAGCAGCGGAAAGCGCTGCAGGTCCGCGGCGTCGCGCAGCGGGCCATGCTTTGCCAGCAGCCCTGGCGTGCACACCGGGAGAAACCACTCGTCCATGAGCTTCTCGCTGTACAGGCCCGTGCTCGGGCCCGTGCTCATGCGCACCGCGGCGTGGAAGTCGCTGCTGGCGAAGTCGACCGGTGTGCGCGAGGTGTGGATGCTGAGCTCGATCTCCGGATGGCGATCGTGAAAGCGCGGCAGACGCGGCAGCAGCCACTTCTGCAGGAACGAGGCGATCGTGCTGATGCGCAGCGCTCCGCTCAGGCGATCCTGCCGCAACTGCTGCATCGACTGCTGCAGCGTGGCGAGTCCGCGCCTCACGCCCGGGAGCAGCAGCTCGCCCTCGGCGGTGAGGGTGATGCTGCGCCCCTGGCGCCGGAAGAGCGGCACGCGCAGGTATTGCTCGAGTGCGCGTATCTGCAGGCTCACCGCCGCCGGCGTTACATGCAGTGCCTCGGCTGCCTCCGTAAAGCTCAGGTGCGAAGCGACGCTCTCGAACACGCGGAGCCCGTTCAGGGGCTGGCGATCGAATCCTGGGATTCGTTTAGCTTTTCTTAATGATCTCTTAGCCATTGGGTTTGCTCGGAGAGCGCCTTCCGCCAACACTAGGCGCCATCCAGAAGGAGGTGATCTTCATGAAAACCAGCAACTTGATAGCTCTGATGATAGCACTGCTCATCACGGCGGGAGGTTTTGCAGGGATCAATTTTCTCTTCACGACAGCCGCCACGGCCAACGACCGTTCCCAGGTCGAGCTGGCCGAGCGCGCCTGAGGTCACGGCCATGGCACTCAGGGCTGAAATCGAGTTCCTCACCCCCGGGGTCGCTCGCCCCTTCACCTATGGGCGCGAGAGGCCGCCGGGGGCGGAGCCCGAGACCGCGTTCTTCGCCCGTCATGCAGTCGAGATCCGCGACATTCGCGGGTCGCGGCCGCTGCGGCTCGATGAGCACGGCGGGATGCTCGGGGAGTGGTCGACGCAGGTACGGCGCTTCGACGACGACGCGCACCTGCGCGAGCGCTACTACCCCGAATGCGCCGAGATCATCCAGGCAGCCCTCGGCGCCGCGCGCGTCGTCGTCTTCGATCACAACGTGCGTCGCGGCGGGGCTGAGGGTGTCAGGGCGGTCGGCCATGACGTCGGCCGGCCCGTGCACCACGCGCACACCGACTACACGCCGCGCTCGGCGCGCGAGCGTCTGCGGCGCGAGCTCGGTCCGCACGCCGAGGGGGGATTGTCGCGCTTCGTGCAGATCAACCTGTGGCGGCCGATCCGCGGGCCGGTGCGCGATGCGCCGCTCGCGCTATGCGACGGGGCGAGCGTGGCGCCGGGCGCCCTGCACGCGGTCGAGCTGCGCTATCCGCAGCGCACGGGCGAGATCTACTATCTCGTCCACGAGCCCGGGCAGCGCTGGTACTTTGCCTCGGACATGAGCGTCGACGAGGCGTGGCTCTTCAAGAACTTCGATTCCGCGCCTCCCGGGCCGGCAGGCAGCACGCCGCACAGCGCATTCACCGATCCGCGTCATCCGGCGGCGGCGCCACGCGAGAGCATCGAGGTCCGGGCGCTGGCGATCTTCCGGTGAGCGGCTGCACGCGCGTCTCAGAATTCCTCGGCGCGCGCTGCGCTGACTCGATCGTTCATCGTTTGAAAGAACGCCGCGTATCCCGCCGGGCCCGCGCTGTCCGCGAAGCGCAGCGGCTCGACTCTCTTCACGAGGATCTCCGTGGCGTCCGGCTGAGTCTCGAGGATGCTCATCACCTCGGAGATGAACGCGCCGAGCGCCATGGCGGCGGGGTCGTGGGCCTGGCGGCTGCCCATCAGCCCGGTCTGCACGTACGGTGGCACGAGCTCGATGACGGCGACGCCCGTGTCCCGCAACTGGTAACGCAGACTCTGGGTGTAGGAGTGGATGGCTGCCTTGGTCGCCGAGTAGGTCGGAGTCATCGCCAGCGGCACGAAAGCGAGCCCCGATGACACCGTCATGATGGTGGCGTTCGCCTGCCTGGACAGATGCGGCAGCAGCGCCTGCGTCAGCAGGATCGGGCCGGCGAGGTTGGTCGCAATCGTCTCGAGGGCGATGTCGGCGGTATTCGTAGTGCGCAGGTTCTCGTTCTTCATGATGCCGGCGTTGTGAATGACGACATTCAATGCCGGAAATCTCGCCACCACCGTGCGCGCGAGCGACTCGATGCTCTCGCGCGCGGACATGTTGACCGACAGCGGCTCGAGGCCTGCGTCGGCCGCCACCTCCAGCTTGCGCGCCGAGCGCGCGGCAACGATCACCTTGTTGCCGCGCCGGGCGAAGTCCTCGCCGAGCGCGAGTCCGATGCCCGAGCCGCCGCCGGTGATCAGAATCGTATTACCCGTGAGTCGCATGGTGAGCCTCCAGGTCGAGTGCAGGCTAAGCGACCCGCACGCGCGGTCACATCTCCCTTAAGTAGCGGCGCGGGATCTGCCGGGTCGGCGAAGCTCACGGCGGCGCCGTGGCAGCAGTGACCTCGAATCGGTCCGGCTCGCTCCAGGCGTTGCCCCCGGTCCCGCTCGCGTCGAAGCGCACCATCGTACCCGTGAGCCGGGCACCCTCGAGAGTCATGCGCAGATAGTGGAAGTTCACCGAGGTCCTGAGCCGCGACAGCTCGCCCGACAGGCGCAGCACCGGCAGTGGCTGCGCCCCGCCGCCGCCGCTCACGAGGTAGGTAACTCTGTCGCGGCTGAAACGCTCGTAGTTGTGCACGTGGCTGCCGACGACGATCACCCGCACCCGCAGCTGCGGCGCATGCTGCGACAGGTAGCGCTGCACTTCGCCTTCGTCCTTGCCGCGTGGAAACACCGGGTCGCGCACCGGCGGGTAGTGAAGCAGGATGAGGAGGAAGCCGATGCGAGCGTCGGCGTCGGCGTCGCCGATGCGCCGCTCGAGCCAGCGTCGTTGCTCGCTGCCCGCCTTGAGCGAGGCATCTGAGTCGAGGATCAGCGCCAGCAGCGATTCCCCGATGCTCACCGAGTACCAGCGCCAGGGGCGCAGCGCCCCGAACGCACTCCACCAGTTCTCGAGGCACGGGCTGTCGTCGTGGCTCGCACGGCAGCCGTGGAACTCGTGGTTGCCGAGTGCCGGGAACACGGGAATTTTCTGCCGCGCCCATTGCGCCGTCTCGCTGCTGAAGGTGGCATAGTCCTCGGGATCGTCGCCGGCGTAGACGAGATCGCCCCCGATGAGGATCGCGGCGGGGCTCTCGCCGCCGATGCCTGCGACGAGCGCGCGGCGCGCGAACGCATTCGCCACGCGCTCGCGCTGCGTGAAGCGGGTATCGCCATAGACGACGAAAGTCAGCGAGCCCGGTGGCGCTGGCACCGAGAAGTGCGGCGGCTCATGCGGCTCTTCGGCGCCGCGTGCCGGGCTGCAAGGCTGGGCGAGGCAGGCGGCGAGCAGAGCGCTCACGAGTCTGCCGCAGGTCGGCTTCATGCACGCACCGCTCAGCGAATCACCTGGTGCTTCCTCAGGATGGCCACCGTCGGCTCGATGGGCAGGGCCTCGATCGTGTGGCCGTTCCCGCTGGTGGTCGTGGCCTTGAGGAGCGAGTTGTAGACGGCTTCCTCCGTCGCCTCGATGGCTGCCAGGAACAGCGGCGTCATGGCGTTGGTCGTTACCAGCTCCGACCTGCGGAGCGGGGCCGGATCGTCGGCGCGAATGCGCACCTGCGGTGCCGTCGAGAATGCGAGCGCGTATTCACCGCTGCCGTTGGTCGCCGTGCCCCCGGTGCGCGCAAGCCCCAGCCAGGCGCGCGCGGCCAGCCGCTTGAGGGCGCGCGCATCGAGCGGTGCGTCGGTCGCCACCACCATCATGCACGAGCCATCGCCCTGGTCACGCCCGTTGCCGGCCTGCTCGAGCTCCCGGCGCAGCTCGTAGCGGCCGAGCTCGATGCCGACCGGTGCCCCCGCAATCTGCAGCACGCCGCCGAAATTCGTCTGCACCAGGACCCCGACCGTGTAGCCACCCAGACTGCGGGGTAAACGTCGCGAGGCCGTCCCGATGCCGCCCTTCCAGCCGAAGGCCACCGTGCCCGTGCCGGCGCCCACGGCGCCTTCCTCGACCGGGCCACCGCGGGCATCGCGGAGTGCCGCCAAGACATCCTCGGCAGTGATGTGTCTGCCGCGGATGTCGTTCAGGTAGCCGTCGTTGGTCTCGCCCACGACCGGGTTCACCGACAGCACCTTCTCGTTGCCGCTCAGGGCGAGCATATAGGTCAGCAGGGCGTCCGCGGCGCGTGGCACACTCAGGGTGGAGGTCAGGAGGATCGGCGTCTCGAGCTCTCCGAGCTCCTCGACCTGGGTGACGCCGGTCAGCTTGCCGAAGCCGTTGCCGACGTAGATCGCCGCCGGCACCTTTTCCTTAAAGAGGTTGCCGGGATGCGGCACGATCGCGGTTACTCCGGTGCGCACGTTCTCGCCCCGGACGAGCGTCGTCTGTCCGACCGCAACGCCCGCCACGTCGGTGATCGCATCGAGCGGTCCCGGAGCGAGGATCCCCACCTTCAAGCCGAGGTCCGCGGCGCGCGGCCGCGCTGCCGGCGGCTCGCCATGGGCGGCGCCACACACAATAAGGAACATCGCGGCCGCGGCGCAGGGCTTGACGCGCATGCCGCTAGCATACGGTGTCGGGGGCGCCACCACGACCCGTTATACTCGCAGCCCATGAACGAAGTCGCCACGGTCGCCGCAACCGAATCCCACGAGCTCAGCCGCTCGCTGCGCCCGCGCCACGTCGCCATGATCACCATCGGCGGCATCATCGGTGCGGGCCTGTTCGTCGGCAGCAGCGTGGCGATCAAGGCCGCCGGGCCCGCGAGCGTCATCAGCTACATCCTCACCGGCTTCCTGCTGCTGCTGGTGATGCGCATGCTGGGCGAGATGGCCGTCGAGATGCCGCAGGTGCGCTCCTTCACGGAGTTCACGCGCGCAACGCTCGGCAACTGGGCCGGCTTTTCCGTCGGCTGGCTGTACTGGTATTTCTGGGTGACGGTGATTCCCGTCGAGGCGATCGCCGGCGCCAGCATCATCAAGGACTGGATCCCCCTCCCGCAGTGGGTGATCGGCACGGCGCTGATGGTGTGCATGACGTCCGTGAACCTGATGTCGGCGCGTGCCTACGGCGAGTTCGAGTTCTGGTTCTCGTCCATCAAGGTCGCGGCCATCATCTCCTTCATCATCGTGGTCGGCGCCCACGCATTTGGCTTCCGCTCGCCGACCGGGCCGACCTTCTCGAACCTCACCGCTTACGGCGGCTTTGCACCCCTGGGGTGGTTCGCGGTGCTGGCGACCGTGACCACCGTCATCTGGTCGATGATGGGGGCCGAAGTGGTGACGATCGCCGCCGCGGAGTCGCCCGAGCCGGCGCGCGCCGTGGCGCGCATGACCTCGACCATCATCAGCCGCATCCTCCTCTTCTACGTGCTGTCCGTGTTCGTCATCACCTGTGTCGTTCCCTGGAACCAGGTGGTGCCGGCGCAGTCGCCGTTCACCCTGGCGCTCGATCAGGTGCACTTCCCCTACGCCAGCACCTTCATGGCCGCGGTCGTCCTGACCGCGGTCCTGTCCTGCCTCAATTCCTGCTTCTATATCGCCTCGCGCGTGCTGTTCGTGCTCGCGACCCGCGGCGATGCGCCGCACTGGCTGGTGCGCACCAACCGCCGCCACGTGCCGGCCCGCGCCGTACTGCTCGCGAGCGCCTTCGGCTTCGCCGGCGTGATCGCCGGGATTCTCTCGCCGGCCCGGGTGTACGTGTTCCTCACGAACTCCTCCGGCGCCATCATCGCGGTCATCTATCTGATGATCGGCGTGTCGCAGGTGGTGTCGCGCCGGGCGCGCGAGCGCGCCGGGCTGCCGCCCTCGGCGCTGCCGATGTGGCTGTTCCCCTGGCTGAGCTACTTCGGCATCGCGGGGATGGCCTCGGTGCTGGTCGCGATGGCCTTCACTCCCTCGCATCGCGCCGAGCTCTGGACCAGCACGATATCCATCGCCGTGGCGTTGCTCGCCTACGTGGTATTGCGCCGTCCGCGGACGGCCGCGGCCGCGACGGCATCCCCCGCGCCGCTCACCCGCTGAGGCGGCGCTTCAGTCCTGCGAGCTGAGCGTCTGCTCGAGCGTCTCGAGCAGCAGTTGCGCCTGGCTCCTCCCGAGCGTCAGCGGCGCGCGGATCTTGAGTACGTCGCCATGGCGGCCGGTCGAGCCCACCAGCACGCCGCGGCGGCACATGCCATTCACCACGCGCCGGGTCTCCGCGGCACCGCTCAGACCGCTGACCGGATTGACCCGCAGCTCGACGCCGAGGAACAGTCCCGCACCGCGGACTTCACCGATCGCCGGGGTTCGCCCGGCGAGCGCCTTGAGTCCCTCCTTGAGGTACTCGCCGGTGCGCTGCGCGTTCTCGAGCAGCGCTTCGCGCCGGATCACCTGCAGCACCGCGAGCGCCGCCGCACAGGAGACGCTGTTGCCGCCATAGGTGTTGAAGTAGTGCCGGCGCTTGGCGAAGCGCTCGAGCACCTCGGGCCGCGCCGCCACGGCGGCCACGGGATGGCCGTTACCCATGGGCTTGCCCATCGTCACGATGTCCGGCACCACCCCGTGACGCTGAAACCCCCACATCGACTCGCCGAGGCGCCCGAAGCCCGGCTGCACCTCGTCGGCGATGAAGAGCCCACCGGCCGCCTGTACGTGGCGCACGGCGTCGGCGAGAAACCCCCTCGGATCCGCGTACACCCCGTCGCTCGAGAAGATGGTATCGACGAGCAGGGCCGCGAGCCGCACGCCGTCCGTGCGCATGCGCTCGATGCACTCGCCCACGTGCTCGCCGAAGGCGGCAGCGCCACCGGCGGCGGGCGAGGGTACCGCGTAGACGCCGGGGCCGAGCGGCCCGCCGTCCTCGGGGGACATGCCGGCGAGGACGTCGGTGACTCCGTGATAGGAGAAATCCGTGATGATGAAGCCGCTGCCGCCGGTCACCGCCTTGGCTATGCGCACGGCGAGATCGTTGGATTCGCTCCCCGTGCAGGTGAAGATCACGTTGCCGAGCTCCCCCGGCATGGTGGCGAGCAGCTCCTCGGCGAGCTCGAGCGGCTGCTCGGCGAGATAGCGCGTGTGTGTGTTGAGGGTGCGCGCCTGGCGCGTGAGCGCGTCGACGACGTACGGATGGCAGTGACCCACGACGGGCACGTTGTTGTAGGCGTCGAGATAGGCGCGTCCCTGCTCGTCGTACATCCACACGTCCGCGGCGCGCACTAGGTGCAGCGGCTGTTCATAGAAGAGCCGGTAGGTGGGCGAGAGCACGCGCGCGCGGAGCGCGAGCAGCGCCGCGCGGTCCGCGTGCGGTTGAGTCGTCACAGCCTCATCTCCTCGAGCAGCATCTCCTCGGCGATGGCGAGCCTGGCGCGGATGAGCTCCGCCGCGAGCGGCTGGAAATGGCCGCTCGCCGGGTTGCGCTGCACGTGCCATTCGTGGATCACCACGGTCATGAGGAGCCGGGCTGCCACCAGCGTGCCGAGGAGCGAACGCTCCCCGGAGCCGAGCGGCACCTGCTCATGATAGGCCATCGCGACATCGAGGACGGCGGCGCGCGCCGTGCCCGGATCGGCGCAGTCCGGCGGAATGAGCTCGGCGGCGCAGACCGCCACGTCGGCGATCAGGGCCGTGCGCGTCATGTCGCCGAAATCGATGACGCCGGTGACGCGGGTCTCGTTGGCCGGATCCACCACGATGTTGAGCGGATTCAGGTCGTTGTGCACGATCTGATGCCGCACGAGCGGCAGCTGCGAGTCGATCGGCGGCGTGAGGCGCTCGAGCAGGGCGCGGGCCGCGGGCCGGCACGGCAGCTCGGGCAGCTCGTCCAGCAGCCGCCGCATGTGACCGGCGTGGCGCACGTCCCAGACGATCGGACGCAGCGCCGCCGGGTGCTCGAAGCCACGCAAGGCGAGCGCCAGTTGTCCCCCTAGGCGGCCGCAGGCTGCACGCTGGCGTGCCGAGCGGGTGGCGCTCCCGAGCAGCCGGCCCGGAAGATAGCTGAGCAGCCGCGCCGTGCGCTCGCGCCCCGCCTCGGCGAAGCGCACGTGAGTGCCGCCGTCGCGCCCTGGCACCACCCGCGGACACGGCAGTGCCGGCGCGTGTTTCTCGAGATAGAGGAGCGCCTCGGTCTGAAAGGCGCTCTCCGCCGGATTCTCGGCGGGGTTGGCGATCTTCAGCACGTACTCGGCGCCGCGCACACCGGCGAGCCTGAAGTTCTCGTCGCGCTCGCCCGTCAGGCGCGTGACCGCGTGCGGCTCGAAGCCGTAGCGCTCGCGCACCAGGGCCACGGCCCGCTCTATCGGTACCGGCCGCGAGGGCGCGACCATGGTGGCGAGCAGTGCGTCCGCGTCGGCTGCCATCGGCGGGGAGACCTTCCCGTCGGCCCAGGAGGGAAGTTGTTTTACTGTTTCCTGCACGCCGCTGCAAACGGCAGGAGGCAAAGGCCTGCCGCGCCGGCGGCAAGAGCCTGCCGCCCGGGAGGCGACCGGCCGCCGCGCAGGCTGCGCGCTCAAGATTCGTGCGCTCCTGCCGAGGCCGCAGCGCTGCGAACGCGCTCGCAGTTTCGCGGCTCTCGCTTCAATGTCGCGGCCCGGCGACCGATATGACGACACGCAGGACGATGCAACTCTTGAGTTCACTAACTCGTGGAAGAGCGGTCATGAAGACGAACCAGGTTGAGACACTGAGGTTGTGCGAGCTGGGTGAGCAGCCGACAGGGCGCGCCCCCGGCGGTCGCGTGGTTCACGACGGGCGCGGCAACGCGCGCTGGGACTGGGCGGTGTCGACCGGAGTACTGGCGAAGAAGACGATCGCCGAGCTCATGAGCACGCTCGACGTCCCGGCGCTCGCTCTCGACGGCGACCTCGAAGCAGGCTGGGCCCACGATCCGTACAACAGCTGCGGCCGGCGCGCGTAACTGACTCCTGCGCCGCCGGCTGCGGCTGTTACCCGAGATAGCCGCCAACTCCTCCCCTGAGCTGACTCATACCCCTGGCCCCCGGCGTTGCGGCTCGCCGGGGCCGGGACCAGGGCGTGCCGGGCTAGCGGCGCCGCGCTCGCGCGCCGGGCTGGCCGGGCACGAGATCCAGCACCAGCACCTCGAAGGGCTGGAGCGTGAGGCGCGTGGGCCGGTCGACGCGCAGCTCGAGCGCGCTCACCGGGCCGAAGGCCGGTGTCGCCCGCCAGTGCAGCGGCTCGCTCGGCGGCAGCTCGAGCATCCGATCGAGCGCGAGCTCGAACGACTGCAGCTCGCGCGCGGGATTGCGCAGCGCGATCACCGCGCGTCCCGGAGCCCAGGACCCCCAGCCGTACACCTCGCCGCGTGCCGGATCGCCGCCGATCCAGTGGCTGTCGCGCAGCACCGCGGCGCGCTCGCGCGCCCAGGCGGCCGCTTGCGCGAGCGTGCTCCAGTTGCGCTCGCTGAGCAGGTCGGGGGAGATGCACAGCTCCTGCAGTCCCGTGCCGGAAGCGAAGTACGTACGCACCTCGTCGGCGAAGTCGCCCTGCGGGTCGGCATCGAGGCCGTGCGCGTGGCGCGCGTAGATGATGCCGTGGAGCATGAGGGAATTGAGGGGGAACAGCGGTCCCTGCCGCACGATGCCGCCGTAGGTGTCGGCATCGCGGTAGGTGATCCAGCGCTGGCGGTTGCTGCCCGTGCCCGCGAAGCTGTGATCCTCGCCGCCGCGCCAGATCGAGTCGGCGCTGCGCAGCCAGAAGGGTGAAGGCCAGGTGCCGGTGGTGAGATTGACGAACAGGTCTGGCTGCGCGGCGCGCAGGTCCGCGATGAGCGCGATGGCGGCCGCGAAGTCGCTGTCGAACGCGCTTCCCGGGGTCACCTTGTCGGGGCTCCCCGTGCCGTCGAGCTTCAGCTGATTGATGCCGTCCTCGCGCAACAGGCGCAGCGCCGCCTGACGGAACAGGGCGTAGTACTTCGGTCCCGAGAGCGCGAGTCCCTGCTCGTCAGTCTCGTAGCCGGCCTCCTGCGCGGCCGCGAGCCGCTCGCGCCGCGGCTGGCCGTAGCCGCCCCAGGGCGAGAGCCACACGCCGATGCCGGCACCGAAGCGCCCGGCGGCTGCGCGCAGCGGCGTGAATCCGTGCGGGAATCCGCCGTTGAACTGCCACAGGCGCGCGTGGTCGTCCCAGCCGTCATCGAAGAGGAACGAGTCCATGTGCACGTGCCGCTCCTGCACCAGCCGCTCGCCGCAGGCCTGGATGGCCGCGAGCGCGTCGCTCTCGGTGTAGGGCGTGAAGTAGCCGATGTCGTACCAGGAGTTGTAGTGCAGGAAGGTGCGAAACGGCGTCGCGCGCTCGTTCTCGAGGTACGCCGCGAAGCCGCGGCGCCGCTGCCCGCGGGGCAGCACTCCGAGCACCGCGGAATACTCCACCGGCACGCCGGCGCGCAGCGGCAGCCCGCGTCGCAGCGTCATGCTCGCATGCCCGTCGACGACCTCGGCTTGCGCCATGGGATGCTCGAAGGCGAAGAAGTCATTGCCGGCGATGATCGGTGAGCCGGCCACCGTGCCCTCGACGAACGCCTCCGGGAGCTCGAGCGCGACCAGCGTCACGCGCGCGAGGTCGAGATCCGCGGCCGCCTCGAAGGAGATCTCCTCGCGCACGTAGCTCGCTCCATCGCGCAGCAGCGCGCGCCAGTGGACCCTGAGGCCCGATGCGGGCTCGACCAGCTGCGCATCGAGCGCCCGGCCGGCGCGGCGTGCGGCGGCGCGCGCAGCGCCGGGAAGCGCCGCGATCTCGCTGCAGACGGGCGGCGCGGCGAGGGCGAAGCGCGCGCTGCCGAGCGCGGACCCCGCGCGCGGCGTCACGGTGAAGAGCTCACCGCTCAGGGGGCGCAGCTCGTGCGTGATGCCGTTGTTGAATGCGGCCGGGAGGAGCTGCCGATCCTCGACGCGGACCGCGAAGCGCACCGCCGCATTGGCGAGCTCCGCCCCCGCAGGACCGCTGCGGCACTGCGCGGTCCCG
>Ga0335085_10009551_pt1 | contig 14623 bp, 13 predicted proteins | sample Lox_Sample_45_FD_206712 | JGI IMG/M metagenome (GOLD analysis project Ga0335085, IMG submission 206712) | Soil microbial communities from Loxahatchee National Wildlife Refuge, Florida, United States - Lox_Sample_4.5 | ecosystem: Environmental > Terrestrial > Soil > Wetlands | place: USA...
CAGCGGCAGCCCATTCTTGCTGTTGCCGATCACCACAACTTTCGAGTTGGCGCTCTTAGCCAGGTTTTCGGTAGCTTCGATGCCCTTCCACTCCAGCAGTTGCGGGCTGATGCCCTGGGCCACGATCTGCTGGAAGTCGCGAATGCCTTGGGCTTCAATCCGCTTGCGCTGCGCCTCCTGGGTTTCTTTCTGCAGGCGGAAATTCATGGCCAGGGCCTCCTGCTCGGCCTGCTGCTTGGCTTCGATCGACGCCTTCAGCGCAGCAGGCAGTTGAATGTCGCGCAGCAGGACGCTTTCCACTACGAAACCGCGAGGAGAAATCTGGGTGGTGAGCCCGCTGTAGATCTGCTTAGCCACCATTTCCCGCTCCCCGGTGTAGAGCGCGTTGGCGGTGTGCGAGGCGGTGGACTCGCGAATGGCGGCGCGCAGGTTGGGCTCGATCAACACGTCCTGATATTCGGTGCCGATTTTCTGGTAAACATCGGCCGCCTTTTCCGGATCGAGGTGGTAGATGAGAGACGTGTCCAGGTTCATCACCAGGCCTTCGCTCGAGGGCACGCTGGCCGATTCCTTGATCTCCTGCGTGCGGATGGACATTTCGTGGTTGGCCTTGAAGGGATTCACCACGTGAATGCCTTCGGGCAGAACCTCGCCGGTTACCCGTCCGAACAGAGTGAGCACGCCTACGTGGCCAGACTCCACCCGGGCCACCGATGAGAACAGCAGAATCACCACCAGAAGTACCGCCCCCGCCAGACCCAGCATGCGAATAGCGGGGGCTGGGCCAACGTCGATGGCGCGGCCGCGGCCTTCGTTGAAAATCGTCATGATTGCCTCCCCAAGATTCTTTGCGTAGCGATTGTAGTGCGAAGTCGGCCGGCGTGCGCGGGATTGCGATGAAGCCGCGAAAGAAAGCGACGAGATTGGAATGGGGGAAGTCCTTGACGGCTGGGCGTTTCAGGAAATTTCCACAACGCGGTACGAAGGCGATAGGCCGCAATACGTCCTGGCGCTGCAATAAAACGTACAAAATCGGCTGTGTTGAGGCGATTTTGCGCGTTTACCCAGGTTGGTTGCACAAAATCCGGTCACCAGCCTGTGCGGTCGCTGCACTCGATTGTTTTCAAACGGGATAGAAACGCGCGTTTCTTGTTGACTCTGAAAATAGAAGGAGTAGAAACACAATCGTTCTTTGACACGTTCTGAAGTTTACCCGGTTGGTGCAGCGTCCGGGACTCGAGCGCGGTCACCTTCGACACCGCAAGGTGAAAAACAGAGGGAGGGCCAGCGAGGGTCTATAGCAAAGCGCTGGTCGAGGCGAACAAGAGCACACGTCAAAGGCAGGATAGAGTCCCGAAGCGTTGAACAGGTTTTTCCGGTTGGCGGTTAGCCCGGAGCCCAAGCCTTGATCGCTTGCAGCGCCCCGCAAGGGAAGCGGCAAGGTCAGGTCGGCAAGGGTCTAAAGCGAGCTACTGGCCGAGAGGAATGGGTTCAACATCACTTCGGGACTCTTAATTTTTGTCCTTCCTCATTGTTGCTCACACCAGTGCCGCGCCGTTGTAATCCTTCCGCTGTTCACCCCAACATCGAGAACTCAAACCATGAGGCGATCACGAACAGCGGAAGCGCAGCCACATAAATCCACATGGCATCGCAAATTGCGTCAAACGGAATGCGCAGCCAGCGCATCCGCCTCCCGTGATATCCGCTCCCGGCTGGACTTCTGAAGGCCGCAAACCCAAGATTCACGCCCGCGCCTCCGGCGAGCGTGTACGGGATCAACTGCAGTACCAGCGTCGTCAGATAGTAGAAAGCATCACGCGGTGTATGCAGGCGGCTGTGGTGATTGCCATCCACGGAAACCACGCCTCCGACCCACCCGCGCTGCAGGGCGATCCAATAGCCGGCAGGAATGCAATATCCGCCAAGCAGGCTCAGCAGGCCAGCAGCGGCGTTGCCGCCAGCATCCATTGCTGCGGCCGTCCCTGGATGCCCTTTCTGCGATTGGGCAAGAATGGGGGAGGTCTTCAGCGCTGCGTTAACAAGATCATCGCGGTACCGAAGGGCGAACCCGTCTCCCCGGTGTGCCAGGATTGCGCCTGTGAGTACGCCAACGAGATAGGCGAGAGCGACGGTAGCGATGCCCAGGCGAGCGCGGGCCAGCGCGATTCGGATTCTTGGCGCGGCTTCGCTGATTCTCGGAGGTTCCGTAGGGTTCACTTCTCCGAATTCCCCGGCCCACCCACTGGATACAGGCGCGGAATCCGCTGCTCCAGCGGCGGCAGCGACGGGAACGCCGCGTGCGGCTCAGTCTGGTACCAGTAGGCTACCGAAAAGAAATTGTCGGAGCGGGCGTTGGCGTGACCGTGCTCGATCGTTGCCTTCAACGACTTGGTGAAGGTGATCGGCGAATCCAGGTGGAAGCGGTACACCGACGATCTTCCTCCCGCGCGCTCGTCGCCCTTCACCGGCGCGCCGAATAACTGATACGAAAACGGATGGCTGCCAAAATCCCAGGCGCCGAGGAAATAATCCTCCGAGCCGGTGCCGTTGATCGATGGCGCCGTCTCGCCGTCGATGAAGAACATGTCGTCGCCCTCGCCCCACCAGCCATCCTGATTCTGCAGAACCGACATGGTCACGCCCACGTAGTGGCCGCGGCCAGTGGCCTCCATCCAAACGTAGTTGCCTTCGCCGTTGAGGTTCTTCTTGTCGTTCACCATGGGATCTCCGTTATCGCGCCATCGGTTGCTCCATCCGGCATTGGGCGCGGCCTGGCGGTATTGCGCGTGGAAGTAGAGCGTGTCGGCGGGCAGCGGCTTGGAGTAGGCGCGGTAGTCGATGTTGAAGTAGAAAGCGCCGACCTTCTCCGAGCCCTCATTGGTCACGGTGATGCGAGCGTGCTTCTGGAAGGGCATGGGAAAGAAACAGTTCAGCGCCTTGTCGGAGCCTACGGCCAGCGGGGCCGACTGATAAAGGTAGTACTCGCCCAGGCCCAGCCCGAAAAAATCGCCGATGGGAGTTTCCACGCTGGGGGAGGATTCACCGTCCCAGTACATGCGCAGCACCAGCGCCTTCAGGTGATGCGGATCGCCGCTGGCGATGGTAACCCAGATGTGGCTGATTTCGCCGGGGCCGGATTCGTCGAGCAGGGTGAGCGTGTCGCCGGGGGCGATCTGGCGGGCGTCGGCATTGCCGCCGCTGCGGTCGTAGCTGGAGAAGCGCTTGAGGACGTAGTCCTTGGGCTGAGGGAGAGTGGAAAGCCAGTCGGTGGGTTTCTGGGCGAACAGTTGAACGGCTGTGCACAATACTGCGAAACAGACGAGCAGAGTGCGTCGCATCGTGGCGGCCTCCGGGTGAACTTGGCATTCTAGCCGAGGGCGCGGGGAAATGCGCGCCGGCTGTGCGGCGGGAAAGGCAAGCACATGTAGCGCCGGCGTCTCGCGGCAGGGCGAGTTATGAAACGTCCCCAGCTTGCCGGCGGGACGCCGGCGCCGGCAGCCTGCAAATTCTCCGCGTCCTCGGCGGTGCTCCTCGGCGCCCTCGGCGTTTTGGGATTTTGCTTCTCCCGCCAGCAAGAAAAATCTTAAATCGCCGAGCCCGCGAAGAAACGCCGCCGAGTTCGCCGAGAGCCCTACGGTAGCGCGGGCGTTCTTAGGGTTTGCGTGTCTCTCTCCTCATTTCAGCCGGGTCAACGTTACTTCCAGCTGAAATTCCCGCTTCGAGTCGGGATCGTCCACGCTGCCGATGATGATCGGCTTGTCGATCACGGCGATGGTGCTGCCGCTGATGACCATCTGGCGGAGCAGCGGGCGCCCGCCGTGTCCAACTTCTCCGGGAATGGCGAAGTTGCTGACGTTGGCACGGACATCCAGCGACATGGGAAGTTTGTACTGCACTAGCCGCGCCGTAATATTGGTGCCCACGTCGAGATACTCAAACTTACCGCTCTCCGTCTCCACCGGCACTCGAGTCCCGATCTTTAGGTCCTCCATGGTGTTGTCGTCGGTAAGATTCATGGAGTAGTGGCGCGTGTTCACCTTCTTGCCGTCGTCGAGTTCATTGAGGGCGAATTCCAGGTGATATGCGGTCACCTGCTTGGGCGGGCTCTGCTTGGAAGAGTCAGTGCTGTCTTCGGCTTTGGCGAACATCACGCCGCAAAGAAGCAGCAGAATGGCGATGACTGCGATTTTCCTGTGCATGGCAGAGTCCTCCTCGGTGTTTCCTGGTGCTACGTCACGGCTTCGCGTCCTGCGATTCTTGCGGCGGAGCTGATAGCGCTTCAAACGCGCGCATGTCCTGCTTGAGAAGTTCGGCGCGCATCTTGGCAACCACCATCGCCTCCTGTGGGCGCTCTTCGACATACTGGGCCAGCAGTTTCTCCTGCTCGCTCAGCGGGTGGGGCGAGGGAAACTGCTCGAGTCGAGGAGCCTGCCCATTGGTGTTGCTCCTGCCTGAGGCCTTCTTCGGAACTTGGCGAAGTTGAACCCGATGGGCTGACACTGGTGGTGTATCCCCGACTTTCGCTGTTGTTTCCTGGCTGACAATTTCCTTTTTTTCTTCTGAAGCAACTGCTGTTTGTTTTTCCTGCGGCCGGTTCAGTTCGAAAAGCACGACGGCTGCCACAACCAGAACCGTTGCGAAAGCAGGCCACCATTGCCACCGCCAATTCCGGCGGCGTCCGGCCTCGGTTTCCAGATTGGCGAGGACTCGTGCCGCCAGCCCCAGCCGCGGCTCGGCCTGGCCAAGCTCATTCAGCCCGGCATCGAGCCAGCGATTCGCGAGATGCTCGGTGTCCTCAGGCTTCATAAATTCCCCAGCAGCGCGGTCAGCTTCTCCCGCAGGATTTGTCGCGCGCGAAAGATTCGTGAGCGCACCGCCGCTTCGTTTACTTCCAGTACTTTCGCGATGTCCGCCACTGCCATCTCCTCTACAGTCGAAAGCGTGATGGCATCACGCAACTCGCCCGGTAGAGTCGCGATCAACTTCGCGGTGAGGGCCGCCATCTCGCCGGCCAGCAATGTTTCGTCCGCGGCGTCGCCTCTGGAGCGAAGCTGGTGTACGGTCTCGCTCACTTCTTCCAGCGCAACCTCGGGTGTCTTTCTGCGCCGCTCCACCGCCACCCGCCAGGCGATGCGCGCCAGCCATGCCCGCTGATCTTTTATTCCGCCCAGCTTGCGGCGGTAGCGCAGCACCCGCACGAAGGTTTCCTGGGTGGCGTCTTCGGCGTCCTGCGGGCTACGCAACACCGAGTAGGCGATGCGATACACCAGCCGGGCGTGCTCGCGGACAGCGCATTCCAGTTCGTCTTCCCCGGCCCGCGCCATCGCCATGGCTTTGTCCGCGATCACCTGTCCGGCCGCCACTCGTAGGCCCTCAAACATGAAGACTGTTGTGTTCCTTATTCTGTTCGGATTTTTTATGTGCGGGCGATCGTACCGGTGTGAGGGCGGTCGCAGCCTGCTCTGAGCGAAGCCGAGGGGCCCCGCCCCGGACAGGTCGAAGACCCTGTCCCCACACCATCAGAACCCTACAAACACCGGCTCCGGCTCGAGATGAATGCCCCAGGCTTCCTGCACCCGGTGCTGGACTTCTTCTTTCAGCGAAACAATCTCCGCGGCCAGCGCCTCGCCGCGGTTCACGATCGCCAGCGCATGTTTCTTGGAGAGCCCGGTGCGGCCCTTGCGGTAACCCTTGCTGAAGCCCGAGTGCTCCACCAGCCACGCCGCGGAAACTTTGTGCTGCGCCTCCAGCGCCGGATAGCTGGGCACCTGCACGCCTTTTGCGGCTGCGCGCTCGGTCAGCTGCGCGAACTCTTCTCGCGAAAGCACAGGGTTCTTGAAGAACGAGCCCGCGCTGCGGCAGTCTTCATCCCCCGGCGTGATCAGCATGCCCTTGCTGGCGCGAATCTTTCTGACGGTCTCGCGTGTTTCCGCCAGGGTAGGCGGCGTGGCCCGGCCGGCGAACTCCCGCTTCAGATCGGCGTAGCGGACGCGCGGCTCGCCGCCAGGCATGAGCCTGTAAGTCGCACGCAGAATGATGTGCCGCCCGCGCTCGCTGGTGTTGAAGATGCTGGTGCGGTAGCTGAATCCGCAGGCTTGGTTGCAGAGTTCGTGCAGTTGGCCGTCGTGCAGATCGAGCGCGAGCACGGATTCAATCGTCTCCGACACTTCCTGCCCGTACGCGCCGACATTTTGCACCGGGGTTCCACCCACGCTGCCGGGAATGCCGCTCAGGCACTCGACTCCGGCACAATCGCGTGCCACTGCATGCGCCACGAATTTGTCCCATTCCTCACCCGTCCCAACTTCGAAGAGAACGGAGCCGCCATCGTTGTGCTGGTCAATGCCGGTGATGCCAATCTTGAGAACCAGTCCCGGCCAGCCAGCGTCGGAGATCACCAGGTTGCTGCCGCCTCCCAGGACGAAGAGCGGCAGGCTGCGCGACGACGCGAACCGCACCGCCTCCTGCACTTCAGCGACGTTGCCGGCCGCGACGAAGTATCGCGCCGCGCCACCCACGCCCAAAGTGGTCAATGGCGCCAGCGCTACGTTCTCCTGAATGAGCATGAGTTTCGTTCACTATACGACAATGTGGCGCGGGCACTCCCCCGGCTTCGAGTGAAATAAATTGCAGTCTTCGCGGATAGAGCTTGCCCCGAGCGAAGCCGAGGGGAATGGCCGCGCCGTATTCAGGTGCCCTCCTGAGTGACGCAAACCCCGCTCGCTGTATTACAATATCCAGCCGTTGCACTTACCTATCCCAGGAGCAGATGCTGCAATGTATCCAGAAATGATGGTGGTTCCCATACGCGAGGAATTGAAGAGCGTGGGAGTCGATGAACTGCGGACAGCCGAAGAAGTGGACCGCGCCCTCGCCGGACAGTCCGGCACAGCCATGGTTGTGGTGAACTCCATTTGCGGATGTGCTGCCGGACGGATGCGTCCCGCGGTGCGCGCCGCCCTGCGCCATTCCAGCCGCCCGCAGAAGATCTTTTCCGTGTTCGCCGGGCAGGACCGCGAGGCCACCGAACGCGCCCGCAGCTACTTCACCGGGCACATGCCTTCGTCGCCCTCCATCGCTTTGTTGCGTGACGGCAAGCTGGTGCACATGCTCGACCGCAGTGACATCGAGCACCGCGATTCGTCGGACATCGCTATGGAACTCACGCGGGCGTTTGACGAGTACTGTTCCACCTCGAGCCTCGAGCCTTCCGCGGCAAACGACTAGCAGGCAACAACTTCCCTGGTCGGGCGTCTTGCCCGCCCCTCGCCTATCTCCGCCGGCAGGCTCGCCGCGGAACCTCGGTCGCGGCGCAGAATTCTGGGTCTGGAGATTACGTAGGCGCGGGGAGCTCGCCCGCGCTTAGACGCCCACTGCGCCAATGTGACCCGGGACCATAGTCCTGTTCTGGATTTGTAACAATCGGGAACGCGGCGTGCCCGGAGGGCAGACCAGTGCTACAAGCCTTGCCACAGCGGAGCCTTCCTCCGGAGAAACCTGTGGATCTCGACAAAATTGTGGCCGACCTCAAGCGGGAGAGGCGGCATCTCGACCAGGCCATTGCGGCATTGGAAAGTCTCCGAAAGAACAGTTCGCAGCGGGGGCGCCAGTTTGGGCGTGAGCAAAGGGCGCCAACCAGGGCAAGACCGGAAAGCGAAGGCCGCGGGCGTGGAGAGGTGGTCTTGTTTCCGTCTCCGGTTGCGCGATCGGGCGCCTCGCCAGGCGCACAACGTGCGTGCGCGAGGCCGAAGGTTGAGCATTAGGTCTGGGTCGCTCTTTCACCCCGATTGAGGCATTCCCTGGGTTACCGTGGGGCCAAACCAGGCCGCTGGGAGCCGAAGGGAGGACTGGGTTTCCGGCGGGACGCCGGCGCTGCGCTCGGGTGTCGTCCTCACAAGCGGTAGATGCGCATTGCGTTGTCGTGGAAGAGCTTTCTCTGGTTCTCGGGGCTTGCGGTTGCGGTGACCCTGCGGAGCGCGTCCACCCACTGGGCGTAGCTTGCGGATAGAGTACAAACGGGCCAATCGCTGCCGAACATGATTCTGTCCCATCCGAATGACTCGATCACATGCTCGATGTAAGGCCGCAGATCGTCGGCGGTCCACTTCGCCGGGTCGGCGTACGCCACCACTCCGGAAATCTTGCAGGCAATATTGGGAAACTTTGCGATCTCGCTGATGCCGGCGCGCCAGGGATCGAGAACTTTCTCCTTTACTTGCGGGACGCCGCAGTGATCGAGGATGAAACTCACGTCGGGGCATTGGGAGACAAGGTTGATGGCGACCGGCAGCTGCCGGGCCAGCACGCAGACGTCAAACGACAGGCCATAGCCGGCGAGGCGGCCTACGTTGGTGATGAAGGCTTCGCCTCGGCCGAGATCGTCGGGCTGGGTGTGGAGGATGCGGCGGATTCCTTTGAGGGCGGGGTGGCCCAGAATTTTCTCGAGGTGAGCCTCAAATCCGTCTTTTTCCGGGCGGGCGGTGGCTACGATGCCGGAAAGGGGATTGTCTTGCTCATCGGCTAAGCGGAAGAGGGCCTTTGTCTCTTCGATCATGTAGGGCTCGTCTACGTCGGTTTCTACGTGGACGGATTTGACGACGTCGAGGCCTTTGGCCGCCTCGAGGTAGTCGTTCATGCGGAAGGCGCGGTTGAGGGTGGGGAGGCCTTGCAGCCAGGAACAGGGGAGAACTTGTGGGTCCCAGAGGTGCTGGTGGGTGTCGATGATTGGCATGGTTGGTGTTTCCTGCCCTTGCTTCGGGTTTTCCATCCGGGGTTTTGGCGAACTCTGCGGTTTGGGAGAACTGACAGTGTGATTGAAAACCGCAAAGAACGCAAAGAGCGCAAAGAAACCAAAGAAAGACAAACTACGGGATCGTTGGGTTGGCGAGCAACTTTTGTTAGGACGAGTTGCCGGCGGGACGCCGGCGCTACCGTTGACGCCGGCGCTACCGATATGGGCCGGGCTCTTTGCGCGCTCTAAACCCCTGCACTACTCCTCTTGCAGCACAACCACCAGGCGTCTGGGCCCGTGGGCGCCGAGAACGAGAATTTTTTCGATGTCTCCGGTGCGGCTGGAACCGGTCGTCAAACAGAGCATGGAATTCTTGAGCATGTTGTCGTCGTGGCTCACCTGGGCGAACAGGGTTTGCAAGTCGGGGACGAGTTGCGCGCGGTTCGCCACCACTACGTGAACCGGCGCGGCTACGGTGGCGGCGCGGCCGCCGCAGGCGGAGGAGACGAAGATGGAGCCGGTTTGGGCTACCAGGGCTTCGGCTAGCGTAACCGTGGCCTGGACCTCTTCCGAGGGGCGGCCGTTGCTTGACCAGTGGATCGTTCGATCGGCGAGATTCGCCGCTAAACGGCGCAGCGACGGCGCATCCTGCATGAAAACCTCGCCCGCCGGGGTGGAGCGCAGCACTTCGGCGACCGCCTGGGCCGTGGCCCAGGAATCCGTGGTGAGGACACACTCGGTGTGGTTCCCGGCGCACTCGGCCTCAAAGCGTTCCAGTATTTCCGAGACAGGCGCGAATAGCCTCTCGTCAGTGGGCGTAGAGGGATGCTCCGCGGGCGCGCTCAGGGCCTTTCGAATCCGCTGCAGAATGTGCTCTCGGGCCGGATTTTCAGTCTGCTCCACGGCGCTCCTTCCACAACGAACGAAATGAGCGGGCTGGGATCGGCGGAGGGTTGCGATCCTTGGTCCAGGCGCGAAGCGGGTCGAGCGCGGATCCGCCCAGGCCGAGAGCGTGGGTGACGCGGATGGCGTGGCGGCCCAGGCGTCCGGCGAGGGCGAGCCAGCTTGGATGCAACATGGTCCAGCGATAGAGGCGGAAGCCAATGCGCTCTTTCCACGAACGCTGGTGAGCCTTCACGGCATTGCGGCGGTTGTGCAGTAAATGGTGGTGGAGATCGATTTTGACCGGGCAGACTTCGGTGCAGCCCCCACAGAGGGAAGATGCGTAGGAGAGATGCTGGAACTCATGCAAGCCTCGCAGGTGGGGCGTGAGCACGCTGCCGATGGGGCCCTGATAGGTTGTGCCGTAAGTGTGGCCGCCGACGGAACGATACACGGGGCAGGCGTTGAGGCAGGCGCCACAGCGGATGCAGTGCAGGACGTCGCGCTGCTCGGCGTCGGCGAGGAGTTCGCTGCGGCCGTTGTCGAGCAGGACCACGTGGAATTCTTCGGGGCCGTCAGGCTCGTCCTTGGTTCGCGGCCCGCCGACCAGCGTGTTGTAACAGGTGACCGCTTGTCCGGTTCCTGCCGTGGAGAGCACTGGCCAGAGCACGGCCAAATCCTCCAGCCGGGGAATTACCTTCTCAATTCCAGTGAGGGCGACGTGAATGCGGGGCAGGCTGGTGCCGAGGCGTCCGTTGCCTTCGTTGGTGGTGAGAGCGATCATGCCGGCGTCAGCCACCAGGAAGTTCACTCCGCTGATGCCCATTTCCGCGCTGAAGAAGGCGCGGCGCAGGGCCACGCGCGCGGCGGCGACGAGTTTTTCGGGATCGTCGGTATCGATGCCGCCCAGCTTCTCCTTGAACAGGGCCGCAATTTCTTTGCGGCTCAGGTGAATGGCAGGGGTGACGATGTGGTATGGGGGTTCGTCGCGGAGTTGCACGATGAACTCGCCGAGATCGGTCTCCCAGACTTTTATTCCTTTATGCTCCAGAGCGGGAGTGAGGTCGATTTCCTCCGCGACCATGGATTTTGATTTCACCACCGTGCGCACGTTGCGGGCGGCGGCGAGATCGACGATATACTTTTGCGCCTGCTCGCCGTTCTCGGCCCAGAAGACGTGGCCGCCGCGTTCTTTTACCCGGACTTCGAACTGCAGGAGATATTTGTCGAGGTGGTTGACGGCCTCCCACTTGATGGCCTGGGCGCGGCGGCGGGCCGCTTGCCAGTCGAGGAAGCGGGCCTGGCCTTGGGCGGCAGATGTGTTGTAGGTGTCGATGCTGTGACGGAGAATCTGGCGGTGGCGCAGGTCGGCGGATTTGGTGGCGGCGCTGCGGAGGAATTCCTGGGCGGGGGTGGTCATTGTTGGCCGCCGGGGGCGTTGGTTAATTCCTGGCTCTCGATTGCTTCACGGTCGGATTCTTGCCGCTTGGCTCCTTCGCTTTCGCTCAGTCGGGACGGGGCAACCCCCGTCCCTACACGGGTTGCGAGGATGGCAGAGATATGGATGGTCCTTACCGGGGAATTGCGGCGGCGCAGGATACCTTCGATATGCATCAGGCAACTGGGGTCGGTGGAGGTGATGTATTCGGCGCTGACTTTCTCGGCGTTGGCGGCCTTGGAGTTGCCCATGGCAGCGGAGATCATGTGGAACTTGGTGGCGAAGGTTCCGCCAAAGCCGCAGCAGTCTTCACTGTAGGGCATTTCCACCAGGTGCAAGCCCTGCACATGGCGCAGAAGTTCGCGGGGTTCCTGCTTCAGGCCAAGTTCGCGGAGAGCGTGGCAGGCATCGTGGTAGGCGACGCGGTGCGGAAACTCCGCGCTCAGGCCGGTGCGGTGGGCCACCTTGATTAAGAACTCGGAGAGTTCGAAGACGCGCTTGCCCAGATCGACGGCGTCGCCGTGAGACGAAGTTCCCGCCAGGAGTTCGGGATAGAAGTTGCGCACCATGGTTGTGCATGATCCGGAGGGAGAGACGACGGCTTCGTAAGAGCGGAAGACGCGCACAAAGCGGGCGGCCAGGGGCCTCGCGTCATTCCAATAGCCGGTGTTGAAGGCGGGCTGGCCGCAGCAGGTTTGGGCCTTGGGGAAGTCAACTTCATATCCCGCGCGGCGCAGCACTTCGGCGGTGTCCAGGCCGATCTGCGGGCTCAACTGGTCCACAAAGCACGGGATGAAGAGCGCAACTCTGGCCATGATCCCTGAAATGCGTCCAGCCTGCCGCTATCTTGCCGAGAACTTGTACACGGTTGTGGAGTGGTAGTGCTGTCCCGGCTTGAGTTCGGTGGTCGGAAAGCTGGGATGGTTCGGAGAATCGGGAAAGTGCTGGGTCTCCAGGCAAAGCGCGTAACGGTGCTTGTAGACTTTGCCGTCTTTGCCGGTGACCGTGCCATCGAGGAAGTTGCCGGTGTAAAACTGAACGCCGGGCTCGGTGGTGGTGACGTCCATTACGCGTCCGCTTTTCGGATCGTAAACCTCCGCGGCTAAGTGCATGGTGCCCATTTTGCCGTCGAGCACGAAATTGTGGTCGTAGCCCTTGGCCAGCTTGAGTTGCTCGTTGTCGTCATTGATGCGGGCGCCGATGGCGGTTGACTTAGTGAAATCGAAGGGCGTGCCTTTTACAGGGGCGAGTTCGCCGGTGGGAATGAGGCCGGAATCGACTGGGGTGTAGCGGGTGGCGCGGAGCATGAGTTCGTGGCCGAGAATGTCGCCGCTGCCCTGGCCGGAAAGATTGAAGTAGGAATGATTGGTCAGGTTGAGGACGGTATCTTTATCGGTGGTAGCGCTGTAGTCGATTTTGAGTTCATTCTCATTGGTCAGCGTGTACACGACCTTCACCGAGAGATTTCCGGGGAAGCCTTCTTCGCCGTCGGGGCTTAGATAGGTGAGTTCGAGCGCCGGGCCGGCGGCGGTGGAAACATCCTTTGCGGTCCAGACTTTCTTGTTGAAGCCTTTCTGGCCGCCGTGGAGAGTGTTGTCGCCGTCGTTCTTGAAGAGGGTGTAAGTTTTGCCGTCGAGAACGAACTGGCCGTGGGCGATGCGGTTGCCGTAACGGCCGATGAGGGCGCCGAAGTAGCCTTTGTCGGTGACGTAGCCTTCGAGATTGGGGTAGCCCTGCACGATGTCAGCAAACTCGCCTTTGCGGTCGGGCACCTTGAGGGAAACCACCGCGCCGCCGTAGGTGGTGATTTCGGCCACCATGCCTTTCTTGTTGCTAAGAGTGTAGAGATAAACCTGTTGGCCGTCTGCGGTCTTGCCCCATTCTTGCTTTTGCATGGTCGATTTCGCCTTTTGCGCCCAGCCGTCCGCGGCAGTCAGTGTGAATAGGATCAGAATAGCAGCGACAAGATGATTCAATCTCATGTTCTGTCTCCCGAGGGCTGGCAGGCCAGCTTGGAATTGTGAGCGGCGAAAGAAAGAATACATCAAATGCGGGGAGTACCACATCTTCTGCGTCGCCGGGGGGGACCGGTTCCCCTTTGCGTACTTTGCGACCTTTGCGGTTTTCACTAAACCGCAAAGATCGCAAAGGGCGCAAAGGAGGCCACAGAGGCCGCGTGGCATCTTCCTTCTTTAGCCGTCATGTGCGACAATTTCCCGCCGTAATTAGGAGGAAATCTCAATGCAGACGCGCCTTTTGACCCTGTTGGCCGGCCTGGTTCTGATGGCCGGTTTCGCGCAAGCCGCTCTGGGGCAGGTCAGTTTGACGGCTGGCCCGTCGCCCGCGGAAGCCTCAAGCAAAACTCCCGATAAAGCCTACATGCAGAAAATCTGGGATGGGTGGGCAACGCTCGATCCGGCGAATGTCGCCGGATACTATGCGGACGGCCCGCACGTGTTTTTCGACATCGCGCCGTTGAAGTATGGCAGTTGGGATGAATACGACGCCGGAGTAAAGAAGGTGCTGGCGGGTTACAAGAGCGCCAAGTGCACGGTGAACGATGATGCCGTGGTGCATCCGCACGGCGATCTGGCGTGGGGAACGGCCACGATCAATTATGAAATGACCGCCAAGACCGGCAAGATCGAAATGGGCGCGTTCCGCTGGACCGTGATCTGGGAAAAACAGGACGGCAAGTGGCTGATCGTGCATGAGCACGTTTCGGAGCCGCTGCAATAAGACGCTTTTAATGTGGGCGTGCGTGTCCGGCGGAAATTTTCGGCTTTGGAGAATTTCGTGGTGCGGACGCACGCGCGAGGACGCGCGCGCCTACATGAGCACGGCTACATTGTTTATACTCAGGGTTCGCGGAGGTTTCGTGCGCCGAGGACTACTGGCTTCATTTCTCTCCCCCTTTCTAATTGTGTCAGCATGTCTGGGGCAGGCAGCTTCCACCTCTCAGCAAACTTCTTCAGACACCATCGGATACAAATCCGCCGCCAATGCGGAGCAGAAGAAAACTCTGCTGCTGCGGGATTTCCACCCGCAATCGATGCTGCACGTTCCTGAGCATCAGGTTCCGAAGGCAAAGTTCTACGTCATCGACGTGCACAACCATACCAACGATGCGATGGGAATCGGCGACCAGATGCCGCCGGCGGACGTAGTGAAGATCATGGACGACACCAATGTGAAGACGGTGGTGATTCTCACGGGAATGTGGGGAGGAAAGCTGCAGCACATCATTGACACGATGGTGAAGCCCTACCCGGGACGCTTCATCGTGTTCACGCAGATCGACTGGAGCAAGATCGACGATCCCAATTTCAGCCAGGAGATGGTGGCGCAGCTGGACGACGGCGTAAAGCGCGGCGCTCGCGGGCTGAAGGTGTTGAAGGTTCTCGGCCTGGGAGTGAAAGATAAGACCGGCAAGCTGATTACCGTTGACGATCCGCGCCTTGATCCCATTTGGGAAGAGTGCGGGCGGCTGGGCATTCCGGTTTCTATTCACACCGGCGATCCGGAGGCGTTCTTCCATCCCATTGACGCCAATAACGAACGCTATGAAG
>Ga0335085_10009552_pt1 | contig 14621 bp, 18 predicted proteins | sample Lox_Sample_45_FD_206712 | JGI IMG/M metagenome (GOLD analysis project Ga0335085, IMG submission 206712) | Soil microbial communities from Loxahatchee National Wildlife Refuge, Florida, United States - Lox_Sample_4.5 | ecosystem: Environmental > Terrestrial > Soil > Wetlands | place: USA...
GACGCGCCGTTTCTTGAGAACTTCGAATCGCCGGCCACGCAGCGGGTGAAAGGGATGAAGTATTTCTGCCCATCCCAAAGGCGAATGGGGCACAAGTGCAGTCTGCTCTGACCGTCGGAAGGCCAAACTCCGGATGCCCGGTGATCTGAAGGAAGAACTTGCCGTTTCGTCGACTGTACATCAACTGTTCTTTGGGTGGCCGGCGGAGCGGGAGACCACAAAGGACAAACGGCCTGGCGTGGAACGCCAAGTCCTGGCTATGAGTGTTGCGCTGCTCTCGGATGAGTTGGACGGCTTCGAGTTGCTTGAGGCGGCGCTTTGTAATTCCGATGGAAGGCAGCGTAGCCTGAATAGAAGTGAAAGACGGCTTTGGGCTGGAGTCAGGTTTGGGCCTGGGCTTCGGTGTCTGGATCGTCGGAACGTAAGAAAACCGTAACAAAACTGCCCCACGACCCACGTAACTGATGGAAAACAGGTTCCAGCTTTGAGCGAAAGCAGAAACCCAGAGTTAGCGTAAGGTTATGAAGTGCAAGAGGAAGAATGTAAGGAATGGAAAATTCGTGGCTGCCTACGAAGCAAGGGGTCGGGTGTTCGAATCACCCCGGGCGTACCATTCAATTCAGCAAGTTAGCCGCTTGCTCGTTCTCAGCTTCCGCGACTTGGTTACCAATTTGGTGCACACCCACCCCAAAGACGCCCGATTCTAGCGGCTGAGAGATTGCGTCCAGAGCCCGCCGTTTGGCGTCCATCCGAATACGGCTGTAGTGTTCGAGCATCCGTTGTGAGACGTGACCGGCAATGGCCTTGATTGTCTGGTCGGACGCCTGCCCTTCCGCCAATTTGGTTATGCACGTCACGCGCAAGTCATGGAACCTAACCTTGACCCCTGCCCGCTTCCGGGCTTTTTCCCAGGCTGTGCGCCATCCGTTTGTTGGGCGAGCCGGATCAACCTGTCCGTTGCCTTGCCAAGGGAACACATAATGGCTCGGCTCGGCACCGGGGTAACGTCCGGCCCATTTGACGAGAGCCTCAAACGCGGCAGGGTTTAGGGGGATCACCCGGCCAGTTCGAAACTCATTCTTTGACTTGCCCACCTTCACAGTCCGGCCCTCGAAGTCGATCTGCCGCCACGTCAGGGTGCGGATTTCCTTCCGGCCCATGCTCGTATTCAACGCCAATACAGTCGCGGTGTGACACGCTGAGTCCCGCTGCTTGGTCGCCTCAAGTAATCGCCGCTCCTCTTCGGCGGTCAACGCTCGCCCGATATCCTTGCGCTCCGGGAGCATGTGCACGTCAGGTGCGATTCGCTCCCACATGCGGTGAGCCGTCAGGACTCCGCGCAAGACCCCGACTTCCATATTGACCGTTCGGCCCTCCGCTCCGTCTTGCTGCCGCTTCTTTTGGTAGCGTGCGACGTCTTCCGCCGTGATGTCGCAAAGCAGCCTTGACCCGAAGACTGGACTTAGGTGCTTCAGCGAGTATTTGGCAATGTCCGCAGTGTGGGGCGACACGCGGCCCGACCGCGCTTCCTGGTACTCCGTGCTCGCCCGCTCGAACGTGGGAGGCAGCTCCCGACGCCCGCCCACATGATTCCATGATTTCTCCAGCTCCCGCCTCCGCTGGCGCTCCGCGTCCCGCGCGACGGTCTTGCTCGTGGTCTTAGCGGACTCATGCACGATGCGCCCGCCGAACCGGAACCGATACCACCAAAGCCCCTGCTTGCCTCTCTGATAAACCATGCTCACCTCGTATTCTTTGGTTTTGTGTCCGCACTCTTGCGCGGTCGGCCCTTCGGCCATCCGCCCTTACGTGCCCACTCTGTGAGTTGCTCGCGGGAATACTTCTTCGCCCTTGCCTTGCCGCCCCGCCGTCCGGCTTCGGCTACTGTCATGGGCTTGGTCTCTTTCGCCATGCCTCCATAATACTTGGCGCAAAGTATTGTGTCAAGCGAAAAGTGAGGGCACATAGCCGGGCGCATTCATTGTCGGCTGAAAATGGGTCAACGGTTGACGCGGCTCTTGCTGGCTGCTAAGCTACCGCATTTCAGGCGTTACACGCGGGGTCGTTCTCCGATATACTCTTGCTTAGGGATTCCTGCATCTACTTTTTTGGTCATGTGACATGGCTCAGAGTCGCCCAAAATTCAAGGCGCCTCCAGTTGTGGAGACGGTTCTCTCCATCCAGTTCGCCAACCTGCCGGGATATTCGACCGCCCACGCCGGATGGTTTTGGAAGGTATACCTCGAGAATCCGGGGGGACAACCCTCCCTCAAGTGGTCCCAAGTGGTGGATGCGCCGCGCTTAGAGGACGAGTTTGAGCGTTTCGGTGCTGAGGAAAAATGGGTGGTGCCTCACATTAAATTATTGCCCCCATCGCAGTCGCAGCGCACCCAAATCATTCGTTCGGACGGTGAACGGATGGCTCAAGTTCAGGATAGTCGGTTTATTTTGAACTGGAAGAAACAGGCCGGTGTATATCCCAGCTTCGACCCTGCGGTTCGCCAAAACCAGATCAGGCTGAAAACAATTGACTTCTTCCGGTGCCGGCCCTCACCCTAGACGTCATGTTCCCAATGCTTGGTTCGCTGCTTCGGCTTCCCGTTTCATTCCGCCAGCCTCCGAGATATCGCTCTGGAAAACCTGGCCCTTCGTCAACAGCTCGCCGTCATCAAGCGACAGTGCCCGCAGCCTCGGCTGCGAGGGACAGATCGCCCCTTCTGGGTCTGTCTGTCCCGGAGCTGGAAGGATTGGCGCCGGGCGTTGATCCTCGTCAGACCGGAGACAGTTGTATCCTGGCACCGGAAGGGCTTTCGCCGGTTCCGGACCCGGAGGTCTAGGCGGAAAAGCGGGCGTCCAGCCTCGGCCAGATTGGTTTCGACCGGGTGGCGGGCTATCTCGAAGGCGGGATGCAGGCACTGGCTTCGCGGCCTTAGTTGGTTGTGCGGACGGAACGTATCAGCCGGGAGCAGTTGGCAGAAGAGCTTGCGTAGTCTTCGCTCGGCGCGGGAATGCGGCCAGGCGCGACTCGAGAGAAGCACGAACATTCCTTTGAACCGTCTCTGCGCCAGACACGCAGATGTCCCACGCGATCGCCGCGTCAGAGTTCACTGCGCCAGTGGCTATCGCTCCCGATCGACGTCAGTTTACTGGAGACTTGGCCGACTTAGCCGGCGGCATCAACGCCTTGCTGGCTGGGGCTCCGGGAAGTCCGGTGAGGACGGTGACTGTGCCTTAAGGACTCAACGAATCTGCGTAAGAAGACAACTCCAGGAGGAACCAGGTAATGTCGACCACACATGCTCTAAGCGAAGAGATATCGCGATCTGCGAAAGCTGCGCACGACGGCCAGCCGATCCAATACGTCCGTCACAAGCCCTTGGTTTACCCGGACAACTCTTTCAGCATCGGCAGGACGCCCTTAGTGCGGCTCAATCGATTGACCCAAGGCCTGAAGGCAACCGTGCTGGCGAAAATCGAAGGACGAAACCCGGCGTATTCCGTGAAGTGCCGCATCGGCGCCTCAATGATCTGGGACGCCGAAGAGCGCGGCGTTTTGAAACCGGGTGTAGAAATCGTTGAACCCACCAGCGGGAATACCGGAATTGCGCTGGCCTTCGTGGCTGCGTCGCGCGGATATCCGCTGACCCTCACCATGCCCGAAACCATGTCAATTGAGCGCAGGCGCGTCCTGGCGGCGTTCGGGGCCAAGCTGGTACTGACACCGGGCCCGGAGGGAATGGCCGGAGCTATCCGCAAAGCCGTGGAAATCGCCGAGTCAGACCCTAAGCACTACTTTTTGCCGCAACAGTTTGAGAATTCGGCCAATCCGGCCATCCACGAGAAAACGACTGGACCCGAGATCTGGGAGGATACGGACGGAGCCATCGACGTCCTGGTTTCGGGCGTGGGAACCGGCGGAACGATCACCGGTGTGTCGCGTTTCATCAAGAGCATCAAGGGCAAACCGATCGTGTCGGTGGCGGTCGAGCCTACAGCAAGCCCGGTGCTGACGCAACAGCGGGCAGGACTCCCGCTGCAGCCGGCTCCCCACAAGATCCAGGGAATCGGTGCCGGCTTCGTCCCCAAAATACTCGATCTGTCCTTAGTGGACAGGATTGAGCAGGTCACGAACGAGGAAGCAATTGAATTCGCGCGCCGACTGACCCGGGAAGAGGGGATCTTGTCGGGTATCTCGTGCGGGGCGGCGGCCGCCATTGCCATCCGCATTGCCAAAGAGGAGCAATTTGCGGGCAAGACAATCGTTACCGTGCTGCCTGATTCCGGGGAGCGCTACCTCTCGACAGTGCTGTTCGAAGGCATGGGGGCGTAGCCAGCCTCGTCTCAGGTTTCCGGTGTCACAAAGGTAGGCGCTCAAAGTCTTGGATGGATACACGGCGCGGCACGTAGCAGGGCACCTCGTCAGGAGGGTGTCTATGGACTCTCAAAAGATGAATGCCCTCTCCCTCACCTTTGGTAAAGCGTTGGGGGCGAACCTCCGTGGGGGAGATAAAGCGTTTGAGCTGCCAAGCCGGCCGGCGGTCGCAGACATCTGCCGCCGCTACGTCGAGGGGTTATTTCCACTCTTCTATCATAGCGACGCAGGAAGTAATTTTCCCCGCCAGGTGCGGCGATATCTCAAGGACATCGAGCGGCTCCTGGCGGAACAGATCTGCCGCGCCGTCCGTTTGCAGTGCCATTGTCACGGAAGACGAGTACCGCCTTCGATCGAAAAAAGAGCGAGGCAACTTGTGGAGGCTGCTCTCGAGAAGCTGCCTGAGTTGGCCCGGTTGCTCGCTTCGGACGTGGACGCGGCCTTTGCAAGCGATCCCGCAGCTGCCGGTGTCGAAGCGGTCCTGCTCAGCTATCCATCTATTGAGGCGATTACCATGCAGCGCCTCGCCCACTGCCTCTATCTTCTGGAAGTTCCGTTCGTTCCGCGTATGATGACGGAAGTGGCTCACAATCACACGGGAATCGATATCAATCCCGGCGCAACGATTGGCGAATCGTTTTTCATCGACCACGGTACGGGAGTCGTGATCGGGGAGACGGCCACTATCGGTAACAGGGTGACGCTTTACCACGGCGTGACCCTGGGAGCCCTCAATCCACTGGTCAAGGACGATCACGCTCGGTTGCGTCGCGGCCGGACGAACAAACGGCACCCCGATTTGGAAGACCACGTCACCGTCTATCCGAACGCAACCATTCTGGGAGGAAAGACCCGAATAGGTCACCATAGCGTGATTGGCGGCAACGTTTGGTTAACTCACTCCGTGGAGCCTTACAGCAAGGTCGTCGTGAAGGATCCTGAGCTTTTGATTCACAACGGAACCCCTGAATCGCTGGGTGTTTTCAAGGCCGCCGGTGCCGGCATCTGATCCAAAGGGCGACCCGGCAGGAGGGCCCGCACTCACACCATGATGAGCGGGGGGCCAGTTCTTGCCAGCAACCACCCAACGTTGGAATGACGGAATGAAAGCATTGTTTCTGGAAGGCATTCACGAAGAGGCAGCCGTCCCATTCGCACGAGCGGGCTATGAGATCAGGACTCTACGAGGCAGCCCCGATGAACAGACGCTGCTTCAAGAAATTCGGGATGTTACCGTGCTTGGCATCCGCTCCAAAACAAGGATCAGCAGGTCAGTTCTAGCCGCGGCTCGGGACCTCCTCGTGATAGGTGCGTACTGTATCGGAACCGACCAAATTGACTGTGCCGCCTGCTCTGACCGGGGGGTGGCGGCATTTAACGATCCCCACAGTAACACCCGCTCGGTGGCTGAGCTGGCCCTGGGCGAGATTATTATGCTGGTGCGCCGTGTTTTTCAGAACAGCGTCTCCCTTCACCGGGGCCTTCGGCAAAAGAGCGCGGAAGGTTGCCACGAAGTCCGCGGCCTCACCCTCGGTATCGTTGGCTACGGTAAGATCGGGTCGCAACTATCCGACTTAGCCGAAGCCCTGGGGATGAAGGTCCTTTTCTGCGATGTGACTGAGGTTCTGGCTCGGGGTAACGCGAAGAAGTGCGGGTTTGAGGAGTTGCTTCAAACCGCGGATGTTGTGACCCTTCACGTTGACGGCCAACCGCGCAACCGCGGCTTCTTCGGTGCAGAAGAGTTCCGGATGATGAAAAGCGGGGCGTTCTTCTTGAACTTGAGTCGTGGGTTTGTAGTGAACCATCAAGCACTCGCGGAGAACCTGCAAAGTGGGAAGCTGAGAGGCGCGGCGATTGATGTTTTCCCGAGAGAGCCGGACGCTGGCGGTACGTTTCGGATTCGCTGCAGAATCTTCCCAACGTCATTCTGACTCCACATGTCGGGGGAAGCACAGAAGAATCTCAGCTCCGCATCGCCGAATTCGTGTCGGGGCGGCTTTGCGGTTACCTCGATGCCGGCGACACCGTGCTCAGCGTCAATCTCCCACATTGCCAGCTTGAGCGGGCGCCGCAAAGTCACAGGTTGATGCACATTCACAAGAATATTCCTGGGATGTTGCTGGCGATCAACAAGGTGTTCGCAGAGCGGGGAATCAACCTAGAACGCCAAGTCCTGCAAACAAGAGGAGATGTTGGATATGCCCTATTGGACTTCAATCGAGAGTGGGATTCAGGTCTGATGGCAGCTCTCGAGGGAATAGCGCACACCATCAGATTTAGACCGCTTTGATAGCCACTCATCGGAAGTGTTGCAAACACCTGGCGGGATGAGCCAGAATCGGTCTGCGGTTTTCCGGGGACGGACACTTGGCGGTGAGATCATCGCCTTTTGCGTCCGATGGTATATGCGCTTCTCTCTCAGTTATCGTGATCTGGAAGATCTCCTAACATGCCTCCTCATCGGGGCGCGCGTTGCCTGGTGGTCGGCGCGCTTCATCAGAATCGCAGCTCTACGAGATCACCAGCGTCAAAGTCACCGTGATGCTTGCGGCGATCGCGACGCTGGCGGCAGCCGCCACCATCGCCGGGGTGATTCCCGCCACGCGTGCCACGTCAATCAACCCAGTGGATGCGTTGAGAATTGAATAAAGTGTAGGCCTGGGAGATTCGAACTCTCGACCCACAGTTCAGGAAAACGCTGTTCTATTTCGCCGGCTGATTGAGTGATGGGCGACTTAGTTCGAGATTTGTAGACTGACTGGTGGTCAGCCGACAGAGTTGAGGGTCCAAGGCAAAGTCAGCGCCAGCGACACCTATGTGTGTACGTGGTGTGCTGGCCACGATCGCCAAGGGCACCGCACATACGGAGGTCAGAGGGGCCTGCCGACAGGACTAATGACTCGACAGGCCAAGTTTACAGGGCGACGCGCCACTCGGCGAATCAATGGGCCCCATCGCCAGACCACAAGCCTTCGAAGAGTTGTGCGCGGCCCAAAACCGTCGTCTTCGCCCAGAGCCGAGTCCTCGAACGCGGCGCGCAGACAGAGCGCCTCTGACGAGCAGCAGCCGAAAGGGATCGAGTGCCGGACGCACTGGGCCATGTTAGCACCCCGGCTCTCCGAAAAGGCCGGCCTAATCAGGCTAAAGTCGCGCCCCCAAGCTGTTCCGCTTTCTGAAGATTCGAGTTTTCCAGTTCCTCTCCGCGCAGGATTCCCGCCCACTGGGCAGTTTGTCGGCCATGCTCACCGGCTTGCGGGCCGGCCCGAAGCCCTGAGCGTCGCGAGCGACATGAAGCCAAATGAGCCCAGCCGCACAATGTTTCCGAAGTAAGAGGTTCTCAGCAGCCAAAGCGCTCCGGGATCGCAGGCTGAGCCTGACAAACCTCAAGGCGTCCAGCAGTAGGTCGAGGGCGCTCACAATCACGTTGGATAGAGTGTTCAAATTCGGCATCAACCCTAGAATCGCACATCCCACCGACCACAATTTAGACGGCATAAATGGGGGCGTGCGGAATTATTGCGGACGACAGGTGATCGGAATCACAGAGAGTTAACCTCGCACGATATCTGATGTCTTGGAAGCACGGTCTCCTCGACGAAAGGCGGTTACTTGTGAAGGGCCGCGAGAAGGAGAAGAGGTGTTGGTGGCTGGCCGTGGATGGTCTGATATCTCGTGGCCTCGCTTTCAGTTTCTGCACGCTGTCGATTGTGCTCGCCATTCTTGCCGTGAAGGGCCTGGCCGCGTCAGGGAATCCTGTCCGCCAGGTTGAGGCGGCCGACGGCGAAAAGCTGATCGCCTTGACATTCGACGACGGACCAAAGCCTTACGTGCTTGTGGGAACGCCGTCAGGGAAGGGCATTCCGTCTCAAAGTCTACTTGGCTTGCTGGACCGTTACGGGGTGAAGGCGACCTTTTTTGTCATGGGCTGGCGGCTCTCCAGGGACGCGGACGCCACGTGCCGCAAGCTCGACGGTGGCGTCTGCCGAAGGGCCGCGGAGGAAGAACACCAGCGGGGCCACGAAATCGAGAACCACACTTACGGCCACGGAGACTTCCGGCAAATGGAAAAGCGATACGGAGAGCAGTGGGTCCTGGACGACATCGAGCGGGCTTCTCGGGCCATCCAGGCGATCACTGGCCTCAGACCGGCTTATCTCCGCCCACCGGACTGGGACATTTGGCCAGGCTTGCAGCAGAAGATCGAAGCACGCGGCTACCGCGTCATGACCAAGTCCCGAGCCGTGCCGCCAGCGCTGCGAGACCTCGACTCCGAGGACTACTTCTGCGTCGGACAAAAGCAGATCAATTGCCCCAAGCCGCCAGACTATGACTTCGTCATGCGCAGCATCCGACAGCGGGAGCGTCAGGGTGTTAACCAGCACATCCTCGCGTTCCACGAGCTTCCGCAGACGGTTGAGTTGCTGTCGCGGCTGATTCCCGAACTCCAGAAACGCGGCTACCGGTTTGTGCTGTTGCGGCCCTATATGGCAGCGGCACGATACCGCCCTGACCCCCATTCGGCCCAAAGCTCGGAGGCAGAAGGTGTCTTCTAACCCGAGAATCCGCTTCTTCGCCGGTCTTCTCCTAGCAACTGCGGCAGCGGCCATGACGGTCTTTCGTGGTCCATTGTTGCGCCCTGCTCCTGGCCACCCATCGCCCGACGCTCCTCTGCATAGCGCAAGGGTAGGCGCCTCGGATCAGGCCTCCGCCGTCGAAACCGAGGAAGCTCGTGCCAAGAAGCAAACCCAGCAATCCGACCGCGCTACGTCCTGCGCTCCCAAACAGGGGACGGCGGACGGAGTCCACACGGCGAGAAAGGGCGAGAGCGTCGAATCGCTGGCCCGCCACTACCTTTCCCAGACCGCCTTCATGACCAGCGGGGAGCTTGCGTCAGCAATCCGGGCGGCGAACGGCCTGAGCCTCGGGAAAGCCCTCCAGCCCGGCCAGCGGGTGGTAATCCCTGGCTTGGAAAGTACCGCTATCGTAGAGCAGCCCGTCCTCATTCCGAAGGACCTGGAAATGCGCGGCATCTACTTGACGGGCTGGACGGCAGGAAGCGCCATGGGCCTGGAATTGATCCGACACTGGCGCGAGGCTGGAGGGAACGCTGTGGTGTTCGACGCCAAGGACTTCGATGGCCTGCTGAACGTTCCATTCAGCCACCCCCTCGTGCCCAAACAGCCCCACGTCCTCATCCACAATTTAGCAAAGTTTGCCCGCTTCCTGCACGGCCTGGGCCTGCACGCCATTGCGCGGATCGCCGTCTTCCGCGATGAGTTCCTTGTGCGAGAGCGCCCCGAGTTGGCGGTCCGCTCGCGCCGTTCGGGAGGGCCGTGGCGTGAGAATGGCAAGCTGGTGTGGACCGACCCATCCCGGCCGGAGGTACAGGAGTACAACCTGGCGTTGGCCCGCATGGTGGGAAGTTCCGGCATCGACGAGGTTCAGTTTGACTACGTCCGCTTCCCGGCGGAGGGCGACCAGCAGGACGCTAGGTTCGCGTTCGAGTCGGCCCACCCCGATTGGGAGCGGTCCGACGTGATCTCCGACTTTCTTGCCCGCGCTTACGACGAACTCCATCCGCTCGGTGTGCTGGTTTCCATCGACGTCTTTGGCGTGATGGCCTGGCAGCGGGAGATTGACTTAGACCACACGGGGCAGGACATTCCCGCCATGGCGCGGCACTGCGACATCCTCTCGCCTATGGTCTATCCCTCGCACTTCTTTGGTATGGACGGCTACGCCCGGCCCGGCGATGCCCCCGAGCACTTCATCGGGGCGTCCATGGAGCGCTTCCACGAAATCACGGCAGGGACGGGCGTGGTGCTGCGCCCATGGCTGCAAGCCTTTGCCTGGCACACCCCGAGCTACTCTCCGGCGTACATCCTCACGGAGGTCAGCGTCGCCGAGAGGGAGGAGGGAGTGGGGTTCCTGTTTTGGAACGCCCGCAATGATTACAGCAAGGTCTTTCCGGCGATGGCCCAAATGCGTGCCGAGGCGGGCCATTCCCACCATCACGCTTTCTGAAGGCCCACCGGTCACAAATCGCACCTCAAGGCCGCAACGGATGCAGAGCTCTGCGGCGCTCAGCCTCTGGGGTTTATAGATTTCGCGGCCCCCTGTGCGTTCACTTTCGTTGCGGCCCGATGACTCGCTCACCATCCCAAAGATGGCTTTGTCGATCGGCTTTATTCGTTTCGTTTCCTCCACGAATACGATCCCAGCTACAGGGTCCTGACTCTTGCCCTGGTGGGTTTATCTCCCACTGAATACGCCAGCCTTAAAGCTGGACACACACAAATAAGCCAGGACCTTGCCAAACGGCGATTTTATGGGTTAAGTCACAACGCGCCTGAAGGGTCAAATCGGCGATCGTTCTTGGAGCTTCCGGCGGAACAGGTGAGGGAGTTTCGGCAGGGAATGCAGCGTCGGCCGCCCACGAGCGACTTGACAAACTTCTCTATCAGCTAGACTAATACTTAGTTCTATCAATTCATGGCGTCTATATGACTCTCCTGGTTCGCTGCCGTTCGCGATGAAAACGCCTATGCCATCCCGGAGATGGAAGTGTTGCAAAACGACCCGGCTCGGCGCTGATAGAGTATCGATATGCAAAGCCATCGACCGGCACTCTTCCGCGGTAGGCACTTTGCTGAGGAAATCATCGTCCTCTGCGTCCGCTGGTATCTTCGTTTCTCCCTCAGCTATCGTGATCTGGAAGAGCTTATGGCGGAACGAGGCCTGAGCGTCGATCACACGACGGTTTGGCGCTGGGTGCAGCGCTACGCTCCCGAATTGAACCGTCGGGTCCGGCGGGAGTTGAAACGGACGGGCACTTCCTGGCGAGTCGATGAAACCTACGTTCGCGTCGCCGGTCGCTGGGTCTACCTGTATCGAGCCGTCGACTCCGGCGGCGCCACGCTCGACTTCTATCTCTCGGAGAACCGCAATGCCGCGGCTGCCAAGCAATTCTTCTGCAAGGTGTTGGCGGCGGCGAATCATCCTCGCCCTCGGGTCATCAACGTGGACGGCAATCCGTCGTACCCCAAAGTGGTGAAGGGGCTGAGACAGGAACGGAGGCTGGGTCGACGCTGCCGGTGCCGAACCTCCCCCTACCTGAACAACATCGTTGAGCAAGACCATCGGGCTATCCAGCGACGCATCAACGCCAAGCAAGGGTTCCGATCGTTCGAAGGAGCCCAGCGAACGATCCCAGGTTATGAAGTGATGCACATGATTCGCAAGGGACAAGTGCGGTGGCTGCTGAAAGGGGATGTGAGCGGGCAGGTTCTGTTCATCAACGTAACACTCGGGCTGAAGACCGTCTAACCCACCCAACTTCAGCGGAGCACGACCCTGCCTCCTTGCTCCTATTTACAACACTTCCTTTCCGCGACCCTTGTTGCAGTTTCGAGAAGTTGTTCCGCGCGCTGCCGGTGGCATCCTCCTCGCACCGCGTAAACTCCGACTTCCGACACCAAAGACCGGGCAATCCGATAAAGGTCACCGCCCCGAAGGGAGTAGAGGAGGTTCCGTGCATGGAACTCATGCGCCCAAAAAGTGTCCACCATAGCTAGGCCCATGTAAACTGAAAAACAGGTATCAATGCGGATACGATCCTTACCCGAAATCTGGTTCGCGTCACGCTCAATAAAGGTCAATCCTCTCAGCTGAATTCGCGCGCGCAACAATAAGAATCGCAAGAAAGACCGATGCATTGCTTTACTGAGATTCACGCCCACCGCTTCCAGGACGGCACGTGACAGGCTGGAGGAGGAGATCGTCCAGCAGCAGCGAGCAGCAGCGCGACCCAAGACGCGGCATTACGAACTGTCACCTGAATGAGCCTCGTTTCGTGGGCCGACCCGAGCACAAGTAACCTGCTTTCGCTTGCGGGTGCAAACGGACAAAGCCCGTTTCATCAAACCAGTGCTGCTGCCCCGGATCCGGTCCCTACCCGAGCTTCCAAACAATGCGCCCCGCGGCGGCCTGGCAACTTTAGACTTGCCCCAAGCCTCCATCAACGTTGATCTCCACGCCCGTGATGTACGACGCATCTTGTGAGGCCAAGAACGCCACCGTCGATGCGACCTCCTCGGGCTGTCCGAACCGCTTCATCGGAATGTTGGCAACGGCCTCCTTCGCGAATTGTTCGACCGCTTCCTTGGGCAGCCCGGTCCTGTCGAAGATCGGTGTCACAATTGGTCCTGGCGCCACCGTGTTGACCCGGATGCCGCGCCCGGCCAGTTCTGACGCGGCCGTTCTTGCTAGGGAGCGCAGCGCTGCCTTCGTTGCTGCATAGGCGCTGGTCCCGGGAGTGCCCGTGCTGTCTACCACGCTGGTGTTCAAGATGATCGAGGCGCCGTCATTCAACAAGGGCAGCGCTTTCTGGATGGTGAAGTACGCTCCCTTGATGTTGATGTCGAACTGCTCGTCGTAAAGGGCCTCCGAAGTCTCGGCCAAGGGCGCGAACTTGGCGACTCCGGCGTTCACGAACAGCACATCGATCCTTCCCAGTTTCTGGGAAACCTCGGCGTATAACCGGTCGAGGTCGCCAAGCTCCGAGACATCCGACTGCACGGCCAGAACGCCATTACCGATGGTTTGCACCGCGTCATCGAGCGTCCTCTTGCTTCGGCCGGAGATGGCCACCCTGGCTCCCTCCTCCTGGAGGCGCTTGGCCGTGGCCAATCCGATACCACTGTTCCCCCCGGTCACCACTGCTACCTTTCCTTCGAGTCTCTTCATGCCGATCTCCTTTCTGGTCGAACCTGTGCCTGCAGTCTCGGGGAAGCCACCCTTGCAGAGCCTGTCAAGCAACTTCGACATTTAGATGAACATCGAAGTATTCGGTTGCAAGACTTGCAGCCCTTTCGTGAAATGGATTCCGTGTGGCGTTAACTGGAACGGTTCGCTACACTTGGGATGAACCCATGAAGCTTTCTGAGGTTGAGAAGGTATCGAAGGCCCTGGCGGACGAGACTCGGCTCAGAATCTTTCAGGCCATCTCAGCCTCCGACCAGATGAACTGCGGAGAGATCGTCTCCCTGCGAGGCGTGACCCCCGCAACGGTGTCTCACCACCTGAAAATCCTCAGCGAAGCCGGGCTGATCACCTGCCGGCGCGAAGGACAGTTCGTCTACAGCCAGGCCGTCCCCCAAGCGATCGTTGCCTACACGCGGGCGCTAGGGAAGATCGCCAGGGCCAAGAATAAGACCTATCGCCGTTAGCTCGCGCACTGCGGAGGAAGCAATCGGTAATGGCCTGATTGCGGCAGTCTTCATCCTGCTGGCCGTTTCAATTCAATGCTGCTTCATCGGCTGTTTTGGCCGCTTCAACCGTCTCTGTTACTCCCTCAGACAACGCGGCGTCCGTCGACGGGTGTTCGCGCTGGTGGGAGTCGCCTTGCCAGCTTGCGCCGGTCTGGATGTGGGCGAGCTAGGCAGGCATCTTATCGAGAGGGTGTCGTTCGCCAAAACACTGTCATGATGCGTTCGCTGAAGAAACGCCGCCCATAGGCCGTAGCCTCGGCCCGTCCCTCTGTGGCGTGGTTTCTGTTCCGTGATGTTATCGGGCTGGTCGAGCCATTGGATGAAGACGTGTCCGCCGGCAGGTTGCGGTTTTTGATTGCCATGGGACTGTCGCCCCAAGCTGCCATCGATTACGCAGGGTGGCGTTCGTAGCGATGGTGCAGACCGCCGACTTGCGGGATCTCCACGATCTCTCCAGCCTCCGGCCCCTGCACCACCCGAGTTGTCGGGGCATCCTTGGCTAAAGACAGGTGGGTTCTCGAACCCAGATAATAGTCGAAGTAGCTTTTCAGGATTCGTCGCAGATGCTTCTCTCCCACCACGATCACGTGATCCAGGCACTCACGGCGGATGGAGCCCACCAACCTCTCCGCCAACGAATTTTGCCAAGGGCTCTGCGGGGCCGTCAGGACTTCGCTGATGCCCAGGTCTCGGAGGCGGTTCCGGAAACATTCGCCGTAAATCCGGTCCCGGTCGCGGATCAAATATCGTGGCGCCGTTTCTTCGGGGAAGGCTTCCAGGATTTGTTGAGCGGTCCAAGCCGCTGTCGGATGCCGGGTCAGGTTGAAATGAATCACCCGGCGTCGACGAGGGGCTAGCACCACCAAAACGAACAGTACCCCAAAAGTTGCCGTGGGCACGGTGAAGAAATCGATGGAAACCAATTGGTTCAAATGGTTAGCGAGGAACGCCTTCCAGGTTTGAGAAGGAGATCGACGCTT
>Ga0335085_10009553_pt1 | contig 14621 bp, 13 predicted proteins | sample Lox_Sample_45_FD_206712 | JGI IMG/M metagenome (GOLD analysis project Ga0335085, IMG submission 206712) | Soil microbial communities from Loxahatchee National Wildlife Refuge, Florida, United States - Lox_Sample_4.5 | ecosystem: Environmental > Terrestrial > Soil > Wetlands | place: USA...
AGCCCGGAATGAGTCAAGTAAGCGAGATGCCGCGAGATTTTTGATTGGGGTTCTTCCAAAATAGCCATTAAATCGCAGACACAAAGTTCACCATTGGTAAGAAGCATGACGATCCGAAGCCTTGCCTCTTCTGAGAGGGCTCTAAAAAGCTGAATCAACTGCTCCATATCTCCTTCTCCTGAACATTAATGAGTTTTGTATTCATCCTCCTTATATTCATTAATCCGTTTAAGCAGATATATAAACCAAAAGATTCAGGCTGTCAACACAAAAATCTATTCAGCTTTTTTAAAGGTGACGGAGAGTGGGAAGATTAGTCTACAGACACTGGAGTTTAATCGAGGAGCGCGACCCAGGTGGGAAAGGAGAAGGAAGCATCGCTTGCGAGGGGTTCGGTTTCGGAATTCAATCACTTCAGTCGATGAGAATCATTCCTCCAACATTTTTTTAAATTGTTCTACCCTGGGGTAAACCTCCGACACTTCCTTACAAAATTCCTGAGCGCTTAAAGGTTCGATAATGACATAGTTTTTCCTGGCCCATTCGATATAATCAGGTTCTTTGACCGCCCTGCTAAAGGCTTCCTCCAATATTCTGACAATAGGAGGTGGAGTGTTCGGCGGAGCTTCAACAACGTGTCTGAACGTAACAGGACACATACCGTACCCCAATTCTTTAAGGGTTGGGATACCTTGAAAACAAGAGCCACAAAGACCGCGCCTATCGGAAAGTACGGCGAGGAGATTTATTTTCCCAGCCCTAATCCAGGATGGGAGTGAAGTAGCAAGACAGATGGTAAAATCAACATCTTTTCGGGCCAGAGCGGCAATACTTGACGCCGATCCTTCGCATTGCATCCACTCGACATGGATCCCCAGCCCATGAGCTAATAGGAGCCCTGCAAGATGGGAAGTACCGCCTCTTACGGGAAACGCTCCCCTCAGGGTCCTGGCTTTAGCATCCTTTAGAAACTCATCAAAGGTTCTATAGGTGTCGGGAGATACAACCAGGAGTTGAATCCCAACAGACCAAGCAAAGATTGGCGTGAAATCTTTACTTCTAAAATTGGCTTTAGACATGTTTTCGATAATGATGCTCTTGGGAAAGGTGTGGCTCATTAAGGTATACCCATCCGGCTCCGTCATCTGAAATTCTTCGAAGGGAATCTTTCCCCAGAAACCAGCGATGTTTTCAACGAAGACATCGACCCCCAGGTATTTTTGAACATAAGATGCAATTTTCCGAACGTCGGCATCTTCACCCCCGGGGCCAGTAATAATCTTAATCGCTCTTCTCGGAAAAGCAGCCTTGATGGATTCCCATCCTTCACGAAGATCAGGCGGTGAGATATTAGCAATCTTTTGGGATAATTTGGTTCCAATAATCAACTTTGTAAGCGAAATCACAGCCTGGGTTGCCTCATCGGCTTGTTTTAAGTCTTTCAGGTTAGCCGCCCTCATCACTTCCTCAAGAAATTCTTTTCTCGTCATCATGTCACAACCTCCATTCCTTAAAGATCCTCAGAGGGAATACACCTGAATGCAGAACGGACCCGTTAACCTCCACAACGATCGTTGAAACAAGAGAGATGTGGAAGTGGGCGGTATAATCTCCGCTAAACTTTTTCGAGCTTGTCGTAGGTGGCCCAGCCTTTCTCGACATGAATGTCCTCTGGATGGTACCGTACGATCGGGAGTTTCATGGGATGGTATTCCGTGGGGACGGCCTTCTTTTCGACGACCCCGAGGGCTAGGGCTACCCCGTAGATGATCGCTTCAGGCCGGGGTGGGCAGCCCGGGATGTAGAAATGGACGGGAATCACTTTCTCAATCGGGCCGATGATATTGTACGTGTCGTGCCAAAGGCCTCCACCACAGGCGCAGGATCCGATCGCGAAGACGAGCTTCGGCTCGGGCACGGCCTCATAGGCGCGCTTCAATGCTGGGGCCGTGGCGCGACCCGCAGGCCCCTGGCAGAGCATCACGTCCGCATGGCGTGGCGACCCCACCAGCTTGATGCCGAAGCGTTCGACGTCGTAATAGGGCGTCAGCACGTTCACGACCTCGATGTCACATCCGTTGCACCCGCCGCTGTTGCAGTGGTACACCCAGAGCGAGCGTCCGAAATATTTTTTCAAGAAGTCTTTCAGCATGTCGGCTCTCCGGTCAGTCCAATTCGATGTCGATGTCCTTCACGACAGGTTCCCTGTCGAGGTAAGCCCTGGACTTGTAGACCCAGAGTTCGGCGCCCAGATCATCGAAGCGATACCCCTTCATCATGAGCTGGTCGAGAGGGCCCGCATCCTTGAAACAACGACCGCACCTCTGGCAGGTCCCCATCCAGATCTCGAGGCTCTGCCGGATATCGGTAATCTTCGGCGAAGCATTTTCATATTCCTGGCTCATGACGATCGCATTCTCCGGACAGAGATCAGCGCAGCGCCCGCAGTAAGTGCACCTGCGGCCAAGGTACATCACCACGCGCATCTCCTGACAGGGGTCCGCGATCAGAATCTCGCGGGCGGGGCAGTTATTGGCGCAGCCCGCGCAGCCGATACATCTTTCGGGTTGGAATACAGGTCGTCCTCGGAACCTTTCCGGAACAGGGCGTGGGTCAACCGGATAGGTCAAGGTAACGCGCCCTGCTTTCAGGCTCAGGATGGTTTCCCTCAGCTTGCTTAAAAGATACACGGTCCCTCCCTAGGATCCGATCACGGCCAGCAACAGCGCCAGAAGGGCGACGATGAACAGGACAACGTAATAGCGGACGACCTGATCGATACGGTAGCGGGCGTGCGTGGCCGCGATCACGGTTACGATCAGCACGAGCACCGCCTGCTCAGCCAAGAACACCGCAAGGTCCGCCAGGTAATAACCCGTCTCAATGCGAGGCACGAAGAGCGCAATGAACAGGCCCGTGTACAAGAACATCTTTGCCATCCGGGCATATTTGAACAGAGCGAGTTTTGGGCCCGAATACTCGACGAGGGGCCCTTCCATAATTTCAGTCTCAGCTTCCGTCACGTCAAAGGGCATCCGTCCCACGAATGCCTGAAGGGCGAAGGCGGTCACGCCGAGGATAAGGATGCGCGACCATAAAATACCAGAGCCCGTATACACCCCGCCCCCGAGTATGGCGTCGAGCCTCAGGGAATCGGCGTGTACCGCGGACACGATGATGGCAATCGCCATGAGGGGCTCGAGTGTCATCATGGCCATCATCTCGCGGCTCATGCCGACCAGCGAGTAGGTGGAACCCGCTGCTAATCCGGCCAGCAGAACCGAAATGCCTGCAAGGGTCAGCAGGTAGATCAGCAGAATGGAATCTGCCCATCCGGACAAGGGGGCGGATGTCCCCATGGGAATGAGCAGGGCCACGGACAGGATGGCTGCGAAAGAGAGGAGTGCCGAGAACCTTTGCATGACGGGGGAATCCCCCACTTCAATATCTTCCTTGATCAGCAGCTTCATGAGATCCATGTAAGACTGCGTGACCGGAGGGCCTTTGCGTGACTGGACAACCGCAGTGACCTTCCGGGTGACGCCGTCGAACAGTGGCGCGATCAGGAGCACCAGGACGAGGTTCATGATCGAGGAAAAGAAGACCATTAGACCTCTCATGATCTTCTCCTCCTGATCTTTGTCGTGCTTCGCAAGAGGTCCTCCTGGCTCCAGACCCTGATTTTGCCCGTCCGGAGGTCCACGATTTCCATTCGATCCGTGCAGGAGAAACAGGGATCGATGCTGCCGAGCGAAATGGTCATGTCTGCCAGGCGCTGGTCCTTGATCATCGCCGGGATGCCCTGCAGGTTCTGGTAGGTAGGCGCTCGCACGCGCCAGCGCCGCGGCCGATTCTCCTCGCCCGTCACGGCGAAGTGGTGAGCCTCTCCGCGCGGAGCTTCGACCGAGGAGGTCCCGAATCGGCCGGCGGGCAACTCTGCCGCGGGCTCGGCCCGGATGGGTCCTTCGGGCATCTTCTCCAGGCACTGCCTTATGATTTTGATGGACTCAAACACCTCGAGGACGCGAACCACGATCCGTGACCAGACGTCCCCGCCCTCCTGCGTAATGACGTCGAATTCGACCTTGTCGTACGCCGCATACGGATGGTTGCGCCTGACATCGATATCCACGCCTGCAGCCCTGGCAACGGGTCCGAGCAGGGAAAACTCTTTGACGAGTTTCTTATCAGCGACGCCGATGCCTTTCGAACGGGCCATGACGTTCCTGTCGCCCTTGACGGCATCAAGAACGCCTTTCCATTCCTTCTCAAGCTTGTCCAGCACCTGCCGGATCTCCGCCTTGAGATCGGGCGAAATGTCCCAGCGCACGCCGCCGATGACGCAGAGCGCATAGGTTTTGCGGTTGCCCGTGATCTTCTCCGCCAGCCACATGATCGGTTCCCTAATGCGGAAGCTCTGCATAAACAGCGTATCGAACCCGAGGATGTGGGCCGCCAGCCCGACCCAGAGCGGGTGGCTGTGGAGGCGTTCGATCTCGAGCATAATGGTCCGGATGAACTCTGCCCGAGGCGTGGGTTTAATGGCCGCAGCCTGCTCAATCGCCTGGGCATACGTGACCGAGTGAACGCATCCGCAGATACCGCAGATGCGTTCCGCGAGCATAGGAATCTCGTTATAGGTCATGACGGAATCGGCCAGCTTTTCAATGCCACGGTGAACCATGAATCCGCGGTATTCGCAGCCGCGGACAAATTCGCCCTCCACGTACAGCCTGAAATGGGAAGGCTCGTCGAGGGTAGGATGAAAAGGGCCGAAGGGGACAACCGTCGTCCCGGGAGGAGGATCATCGAAGGGATAGGTCTTCGTATCATCGAAACCCTCGGGCACCTGGTTCCACGGAACATCCTTGCGGAGAGGATGGAGACCTTCGGGCCAGCCGTCCGGAAGGACCAGCCGTTTGGGGTTGGGACATCCCTCCGCCGTGATGCCGACGAGATCGCGCATCTCGCGTTCGGACCAGTTGGCCGCAGGAATACCGTCTGAAACGCATGGAATTTTCGGGTCCGAGGCCGGGACCGGAATAATCAGGCTCAGGAGGACATTCTCTTTATCGAAGGCGAAATCATGGATGACGAGGAAATCACCCGAATAGGGTCTGTCGTCCATGCCGATACCCACGCAGTACCGTGCGTCGAGGTCGCGGAAAAGATATTTCGCCAGGAGCTTGACGGAATCAGGGTGGACGAAAACCAAGAGCCTATTATTCGCAGGGATATCCGCGCGCGTGATCGACGCCCCATAACGCTCTCTTATCTTGTTCAGGATCTCCTGAGAACCCATAAATGCCCTACCTTGTCAATGTTGCTTCCTGCTGAATAGTCCCTTCACTTCTCCATAAAGGTTATGAGCGCCATAGCGGTGGAAATCCGCCTCTCGGTCGTATCCGCAGAGCCAGATATCCGCTTTGCGTCTCTTCGCTCCGCCAAGCCTTGCGAACAGAGCCCCCACGATCATCAGGAGGCCGAGGATCCCTGCGGTCAGCAGAGGAACCAGTACCGCCGAGCCTGAGACGGGATCCAAGCCGGTCAGGAGGCCTGGAAGGTTGGCCTGAACCGGCGGCAGAAGCTTTGAGATTCCCTGCGGTCCAGAGGCCAACGCAGAGCCGAACAGCAGATAGCCGGCCGTAGGGAAGAGGCCGAGGAACAGGCACGCCGCCGCGAGAAGAACCTGAGGGACCTGCATGCACAAACCCACCTCGAGACGATGGCCGGCTCTCACGCGGTCGCCAATCGTGCTGCTCACCCGCGTGAGGAAACTCGAGCCAAAGAATTTCATGAACGACGCAAGAGTCAGGACGCTGGTGAGGATGCCAAACAGTCCGCAGACCGCCAGAAACCCGGCGGTCTTTCCCCCGAGAACGGTCGCCACATAGATGCTCCACTTGCTTGCAAACCCGTTGAACAACGGAACGCCCGCAATGGAGAAGGAAGCGACGAGGCAAGTGATCGCCGTCAGGGGCATGTATCGGATGAGCCCGCCGAGTTTGTTCAGGTTTTGCGTGCCCGAGGCAGACAGGATGGAGCCGGCATTGAGAAAGAGCAGACTCTTGAACAGCGCGTGGTTGACCGTATGAAAGAGCGCGCCGACCAGGGCGATGACAGCAAGGTCGACCGCGCCTGGCCCGCCGGGCAGCAGAACGAGACAGGCGCCAAGGCCGAGGACGATATATCCGATCTGCCCGATACTGTGGAACGCCAGCAGTCTTTTGGTCTGTTCCTGTTTCAGGGCTTGAAACGTGCCCACGACGAGGGTGACGGTGCCGAAGGCTGCCAGCAGCCATCCCCAGAAGGTCGGGGAAAACCCGTAAACCGACGCGTTGGGAACGAGCCAGAAGAAGGTCCGCATCAGTCCGTAGATGCCTGTTTTGATCATCACCCCCGACAGGAGAGCGCTGACGGGCGACGGGGCGGCAGGATGAGCATCAGGGAGCCAGGCCAGCCCGAAAGGCCAGATCCCGGCCTTGATCCCGAAACCCGCAAACATCAGCGCCAGAGCGGGAAAGAGAGCATGGGGCGTCGTCCCTGCGGCAGTGATCCGTTCGCGCAGCGTCTCAAAATCGAATCTTGGCAGGCCCGCGATGTTTTCCGGAACGGTGCCCGTATAAACCAGGACGGCCGAGCCCGCCATGACCAGTAGACAGGCGATTTCCATAATGATGAGGTATTTGTTTGCGGCCCTGACGTTTTCGGGTTTCTTGTACTCATAGCGGATGAGGACAAAAGAAGGAATCGTCATGATCTGCCAGAAGACGAAGAAGAAGACCATGGTGTCGGTGACTGTGACGATGCCGTACATGCCCATCACGAAGAGCAGGAACCACGGGTAGTACCGCGCCACGCCGTACTCCGCATAGTGTTCCATATGCTTGATGGAGTAGAACGCCGTCAGCATGGCGATGATGGAGATGAGTCCGAGGAAAATGGATCCAAGGCCGTCGAGGGAGAATCGGAGGACCGACCCCCAGACTTCAATTTGCGGGAAGGCAACGGTGGACGGGCCATAGAGGATGGTCACTACGGAGGACCAAAGGGTAAGGATTCCGGCTGCGGCCGTGATAAGGAATGTGAACCAGCCTGCGAGTTCTCTGTTCCTCCATGAATGCGCCATCGAGGCCAGGGAGCCCGCTACGCTGAGCAACATGGCGTAGAGCACGGCGTACATGGGCGTTAGTGACATATTCGCTCCCTCTTAGAGGTTTCTTTCGCAATGTCTCTCGCTGATGTAATGACTTCCGTGAGCATTGTCAGAGTCTCCTTTACGGTCCCGGACAATCCCGTGCCCATTTCGGTGGAAGCGGGGCGGACCCCAAGAAGCCAAACCTTTGTCCCGTTCCCGGAACAGACGATCGTTGCCAGGGTCCCGAGGGAGTATTTATGCGTCGAGACCTGGGGGAATGCATTTTTTATCTCAGCCGCATCCATCAGCATCACCGACCCGGGTTCAGCGTCCGAAAGCACTGCATCGAGGAAAACAACAGTTTCATACCGTCCGTTCCCGAGAGCAGTGACATGGCTCTCCGGGGTTGTGCCCGCGATCAGGACATTTGCCAGCCCGGCTTCTCTGAGCGCTTCGCCCATCCTAACTCCGAAACCGTCGTCCCCCAATTCTGCGTTGCCAATACCCAGGAAGGCGGTCTTGCCGATGAGAACCTGAGCAAGGGCGGAGGAAATATCTTCCATCAGATCACCTCTCCGAGCCTATGGATCTGTTCCAGTGTGAACACGGGCCCATCCGTACAAACATAGGCCACACCGATGCAGCAGTGGCCGCATTTCCCCACGCCGCATTTCATGTAACGTTCAAGTGTCGAGACGATGTTTTTGTCCTCGTATCCAATATTCTTGAGGTCTGCGAGGACGAAACGGAACATGATCGGGGGTCCGCAAACGAAGACCGTGGTGTTATCCACGGGCATTTCGACGCCGGGTTTCTTGAACAGACTGCCGACCACACCCACGTGGTCCTTCCAGGTCTCATCCGCCTTGTCAACGCTGAGATGACACTCAAACCCTGTATCTGCGCGCCATTCCTTAAGGTTCTCTGTATACATCAGTTCCTTTGGCGTCCGTGAGCCGTAAAAAACCTGTATTTTTTTGTACTTTTCACGATGATGGAGGGCGTAGATAATGACCGAACGGAGCGGGATGAGACCGATGCCCCCGGCCACGATAATCAGATTACGTCCGTAATAGTCCTTCATCGGGAACCCGTTGCCATAGGGCCCACGGACTCCGAACCGGTCGCCCGGTTTCAGGGCATGCATCGCTGCCGTGACCTTGCCGACACGGCGGGAGGTGAAGAAGACTCTCTCCTCCGTTGGTGACGGAGGTAGCGAAAGGGCCATTTCACCCGAGCCGAGGATCGAAATCATGGCAAATTGCCCCGGCATGAAATCTTTGAACCCTCCCTGGTCCTGGGGATCCTCAAAATGCCAGTAGAATGTCCTGACATCCTGGATCTCATCGTGAATCTCGTCGAGCACAGCAATTAAGGGCTGGTAGACGTTGTGGTTCGAACAACTCATGATTTCTCCGTCATTTTGGCCGCCGCGGTTTCCCTTCGCAGCATCTCTACGACTGCGGGCATTCCTACACCGCCGTGGCAAACCCGGGCACAGCGCCCGCAACCCACACAGGCCATAGTGAATTCCTTTTGGATGACCATATGTTCAAGTTTATGAAAGAATCTGCGATTGCGACGATCGTGCACGGCCTTCCGGGGATTGTGCCCTCCGGCCATCCTTGTGAAGCCGCTGAGGGCACAGGAATCCCACATACGGACCCTTTCCCAGGTCGCGGGTCCGGTCTTACGATCCGTGACCGTGAAGCACGAGCAGGTCGGACAGACATAGCTGCAGCCTCCGCATTCAAGGCAGCGGTCCCCGACGTGTTTCCAAGTTGATTCTTTGATTTGGCCCTGGGTGATAAATTTCGTGGCAGAAGAATACCAGCTCGTCGCAATCTTAAAACGTTTTCTGACCTGTTCGAGCACGTCTCGCCTGCGCGTCACGTGTTCCGGACCCGCCTTGCGGAAGAAGGGCTGGAAGAAGAGATCCTCTCCCGCAGACGTTCCGGCCACGGCCAGAAATTCTCCGCTCTTGTCGTGCAGATCCATGAGCTGGAGGTCGAAATGGTCTCGGGCAGCAGGACCCGCGTCCGCGCATACGCAGAAGCAGTCATCGTCGATGTCCTTCTCCGTGTCCGTACAGACCATATTCACGAGGAAGAGGCGGCTACGCAGAGCCTCGTAGTAATCGTCCTTGAACGTGTTGCCTAGGTAGAAACGGTCGAGGTGAAAGATGCCTTCGATGTCGCAGGAACGGATACCGACAACGGCAACCTTCGACTCATCCCGGATCTCTTCAACGGAGGCCCTGCCGCCGTCCCATATCCTGAACAGTTTCTGGATTTGTGGAAACACGTAGCGTTTGGGGGGGTAATAGGGGTTCGGGAGATGGAGGGCCACGGTCCCGCGGTTCGAATCCGTCACCTCGTCAAAGCAGGAATCACGGCCCCTGCCCTCGAAGGGCGCTACGACCTTGTAGTTGTTCCTCAGATGGTCGATAAGGTGGATAATGTCATTCCTATGGATGAGACGTCCCTTCATATCAGACCGCCTTCTCGACCCGGACGCGAACCATGCAACCTTCAACCAGGTCGTAGAGTTCGCATATGTCGTTTAAGAGCATCGCCCGGGGACCACCGTTGAGCCCGAGGCGTCGCGCCACGTCCTCGAGAAAATAAGGTACGTAAACAATTCCCTTTCTGATTTCAGCCGTCACGCGGGCCGGGGTTACCGCCTGCCCCTCCGCAACAACGAGCCGCACTTTCTCGCCGTCACGGACGTTCAGCGATCTTGCGTCGTCCGGGTTCATTTCGACAAAACCCTCTGGATAGTCGAGAAGCAAGACGCCGTATTCGCGTTTTAGAGTCTCACTGTGCTGGACCAGCGCATTCTGATGCCAGTAATAGAGCGAATGGCCGAACCAGAGAAGGAAGGGGAATTCGATCCGATCTCGCCCCTCTGGAAAGACCGCCCCCATCGGTTCGAAATGGAAGGGTTGGACCTTTTCGCCATTGGCGAAGAGATAGGGAGTCCCCAAGGGCTTTTCCTTCGTGCAGGGCCACTGCCTCCCGTATTCACGGGTTAGGTTGTCGATGGTCACGCCGGAGTAGGCCGGGACGAGGGAAGCGACCTCGGCCATCACGTCCTCTGAAGAGGCGAAGCCCCACTTTGCTCCCATGCGCCTTGCCACCTCCGCGACTTGCTCCCACGCAGACTTCAAGCCCGATGGAGGCTCGACGGTCTTTACGGCCGCCTGAATGCGTCGCTCCGTACTCGTGAAGGTGACGGCCTCTTCACCAAACGCCGCGGTGGGCAAGACGACGTCGGCGTATTCCGCCGTACGGGTCAAGAAGAGGTTTTGGAGGACAACGAATTCCATGCGATCGAGAGCAACACCGGCGTCACAGTACGTGGCGGAGACGACGGGATTGTGACGGTCGAGCCAGAGGGCCCTGAGCCCGCCTGTTTCACAAAGCATGCCGGCGGTCTCAAGCCCTTTCGCTTCTGGGACATTGACGTTCCATCTTCCCGCAAAGCGGTCGCGCGCGGATGGATCGTTCACATCGGCGTAGCCGGGGAGATATCGCGGAAGCACGCCCATGTCACATCCGCCCTGGAGGTTGTTGTGCTCCGCCAGGGGCATGATCCCCGAACCGTGGCTGCCAAGGTTACCCGTTAGGAGCACCAGGTTGACCATCGTATGGAGGTGCTTCTTACCGCGGGCTTCCGCGCCCGTGGAGTAGAGCAGCACCCCGGGCTTAAGACTCGCGAACTGGATCGCCGCTTCCTCGATGAGCGATGGCGGAAGGTCGCAGCGGCGTGCCGCCAGGAGGAGGTCGAAGGACCTTATGTTGTGAAGGAAATCCTCATAACCGTCGCAATGGGAGCGGATGAAAGCAAGGTCCATCATGCCGCGGTCGACGATGACTTTGGCCATGGCCGCGTAGAGAAAGGCTTCCGTTCCGGGCCGGATATGGAGAAAGATGTCCGCGTGTTCCGCGACCCTGTGCCGTCGTGCTCCGACGACGATCAGCTTCGCGCCCCCGAGCTTGGAGCGAAGGAGGACGCCGCCGATCGTCGGGAGCTGTTGGCCCACGTCGATCTCGTTCAGAATGATGACCTTACTGTCGAGGAGTGCACCTATGGAGTTTGTCGCCGCGGGCACGCCGATCATTTCCTTGAGGACTTCGACGCTGTTCGTACGGTAAAGGCTCGTGCCCTGGTCTATGTTGTTGGTGCCAATCACCGCGCGGGCGAACTTTTGGAGGACGTATCCATCCTCGTTCGCGCAGCGCGCGGAGTTGACGAATCCGATGGAATCGGGACCATATTTGTCGCGGATCTCCGTCAGCCGCGAGGCGACCAAGTCGTAAGCCTCATCCCAGCTCACGGGTTCAAGGTTCCTGTTCTTGCGCACGAGGGGGCTGAGAAGACGCTCGGGAGAACTCGCAACCTCATGGACATGCCAGCCGCGGACGCATATCCGTCCCTGGTTGGCAGGATGGGACATGCTGGGGTAGGTCCCCGTGATCTCGTTACCCGTCGTTTCCAGGTAGATGCCGCAACCCACACCACAGAACGTGCAAGTCGTCAGGGAATGGCTCACGGAGGCTCCTCCTGATTACAATCTTTCTTTCGTGAAGGATGGGCTTTTCCTCTTCGCCTACCCCCTCAAGATGCTGTTCCACCACTCCTTAATAAGGAGCACTGCTTCCCGGCCGTTCTCGGCGCTGTAGATGAGGTCGCCATCGGGTGAGCAAAGTCGCGAGAATTCGGTCGGGTGCTCCCTGGCAAGCCATGCGACAAAGGCTTGGAGTCTTTGCCTGATTCTGCGAGAAGCCTCTTCTTCAAGGGTTGCAACGAACTGCTGAATGCGTCCTTCTCTTAATGAAATGATGCACGAGGTATAGAAGACGTTATCAATGCCCATGGCCTTTAATCTGTCATTTCGGGCGAGAAGCTGGCAGGTCAATGCGTTGCGGTTGGGCACGAAATTGCTGAAACGAAGCTCTGTGTTTGCTGCGGCGTCGTATTCGAAGACCTTCCGTATCTTCTCTTTGCCGTTAAGAGTAGAATGGCCTATGATTTGAAACTGGGCGTCCTCGTTAAAGAGGTCCAAAAAATCGTTCACCCTGTATCGATCCGTTAAGGCCCGAAGCTGTTGCACCAGACTCAGAACATCTCCTTGGCTGTCCATGAAGTATCATCCTTTATTACTGAGCGGAATAATTGTCATTTCTCCGTGCTCCGGAGGTTGAGTCAATAAGAACGAAGGGCTATTACGGGAAGAAGCTTGGCCAAAGGTTTCGAATTCAAAAGTCTCAGTGTATTTTTTTTCTATGCATTAGCACGGGTAAAAAACGATGTCAATGCGCAGAGGCATAGCAAAACATCTACAATGGGGTATCAAAAGGTGTCCAAATGGTGTTCAAAATGGGTACAATCTCTAAACAAGCACGAGGCAATTAAGTAGGACAAAAGGATATCAAAAATCCGACGGCATTTTATTATGATGCTCCAAAAAGAGAGAGACCGATATTTCAGGAACCCCATTGAAATATTTAATGGGAATATGGTATTTCTTCGCTCTCTTCTTTGCTGTCCTCCTGTCCATGACACGCATCGCCTGACAAATCTCTTTCCATCCTCTAAGAATAAGTCTCTGGTCGTTCATTGAACCCCTCCATTTTAAATCCAAGCAACTCCCACCACCCAAAAAGAAATGAATACCCAAAAGCCAACCCTTCGACTCCCCGGCCTGAAGGCCGGGGCTTGCCTTCGACCCGAGTTCAGGTCAATCCGGAGATTTCGATGTGAATCTTTGAACAAGAAATGTTGATGATTTACGAGGTTAATTCTTTGAGGAACTATCCGATCCCTAGTGCTGCCCGAAAGGGAGGTCCAGAAATCTGTCCTGGGCACCCGGATCATGGTAGAACCACATGTAGTAGCCTAAGTCTAAGCAAAGGCCGATCTAAAACTTCAACGCAAAAACAGAGAGCGGCAGATCAACACGTGAGCTAGGTTAGAGACCTTCTGTGATGAACTGAGCAATGGAGTGGAGGATAAGATCTTCAAGTGCCGCTGACTGGCAAGTATGTAATGAGGTGTCTCTCTTTCAAGTCCGAAAGAGGTCATGCATTCCATGCAGGGTTCTCTCTCAGGGGATATTCTTACTCTTAAATCATCCATCTTGTTTCCCCCGGTTAGGGTAGCCGTCATTTGCTAAAGATTCCCACAAGTCCGATTCGAGAGTTTTTCCGCAACCCTATGCCGACAATCAATTTCCGCTTGTCGATGACGCAATATCAAATTGGTGAAAGATACGAGTGTTGTTTTTGGTCCTCCTTTCCGTTCAATCTGTACCAATAATGTATATTTCCTTTATTAGGGTATATTTTTTTTATTCGGCTTTAAAATAACACAAAGAAATCTTTTGTCAAGAACTATTTCTTTGATATTTCGTTCATAAATTCACCTTTGTATACTTTTTGACTGACGATCTCCCTGCCACAAACTTAAGTCATTAACTTGAAAGTAATTTGTTCCGCTTTATTGGGCAGATTCTTCGTTAACTCCGAGCTAACCCTTCACTTCTCTTCATCATCCGGCACCTTTTCTAAACACCGAATATGGGGAGAGATGTTGAAATGAAAATAAAAAAGACAGAACCAAACGGCCCTGCCTTTAGTTTCTGATAATTCTTTCCAGATCCACTCCCCAAACTCACTCCCGAATACCACTAGGTACTAACAGCCCGAGGAGAGGCACGAAAGCTGTCCCCGCGCATACGGGTCCCCCCTTCACTTCCCGTTGCGCTCGTGGGGAGGAAGTGAAATGAAATTGCAGGCCAGATATTCAATCTTAAGAGTTAAGAAAAACATTTCTGGATTGCTTCGATCAGTTTTTCCGGATCAACCGGCTTTTCAACGTAAGCTTCGGGTTTGGCATCTATGCCCGTTATTTTCTGTTTCCGTTCCGAGAATTCTTTATCATAAACAAAAGCTTTCATGTCGACCCCTGTCGCTTTGGAAGCCCCGCTGACGACGATGACCGGGATATTTTTATATTCTTCGTTTTTTTTGAGTTCGTTAAAAAATCCCAGCCCAGTCTGCTTAGGCATCATTAAATCGAGAAGAATGATATCCGGTTTGGTCTCCTTAACCTTTTTCATCGCTTCTTTTCCATTATTTGCGGACACTGTCTTCATCTGGTGATCATCCAGGATCGCTGAAAGGTAAGTGATTTCATCAGGTTCGTCATCCACTACCAGCACAAGTCTGTCCTTAAGATCTCCCATTCTTCGTCTCCTCCTTTCAATTTTATCATCCAGCTAAACAAGGATAACAAATAACCCCCGACACAGAAAAATCGATAGCTTCCCACATAGAAACCACAGGCGTTCAGAGTGTGCCCCAAAGGGGTCCATCTAGACCTTCCAGAAGATATGAAACAGCTTTTCCCAATCTTCCACTCTGACGCTGTGACCTTAAACTTAAACCATACCTCCTGAGTCGGCTCTCCCTCTCTTTGC
>Ga0335085_10009554_pt1 | contig 14618 bp, 14 predicted proteins | sample Lox_Sample_45_FD_206712 | JGI IMG/M metagenome (GOLD analysis project Ga0335085, IMG submission 206712) | Soil microbial communities from Loxahatchee National Wildlife Refuge, Florida, United States - Lox_Sample_4.5 | ecosystem: Environmental > Terrestrial > Soil > Wetlands | place: USA...
GGAAACCGGTCAGCTGCCGGACGGGTCGCCGCCGAGCTCGCGCCGCTAGCGGCCCGCAGGCCGACACCGGGCGCACCTACATCGCCGAGGACCTGCGCAAGCTCACCAACCTGGCCGCCCGCCCGCAGCTGGCCGAGGACGACGATGCCCAGCCCGCAGGCTGAACCCTCCGCGCAGGCGCTCGGCGAAAGCCTGGTCGCCCTAGCCGCCCAGGTCGCCGCCCTGCGCGGCCAGGTCACGCTGCTCAGCCAGCGGCTCGACCGCGCCGGGATTGCCGGCGATCTGGATCTCGCCGCTCGCTTCGAAGAACTCGCCCAGACCGTCGCCGACGCACTGGACGCCGCCGCACCCCGCGGTCCCGCCGCCTCATGCTGGATCGGCCTAGACCGCCAAGCCTACGCGGCGCAGCTGGACGAGCTGCGGCAGTGGACTGATACCGTGCTCCGCCAGCACTACGGCGGCTATGAGCTGCGGGACTGCTGGCCCAGCCACACCCACGCCGTCTGGGAGCTGTCCACCCTGGCCGCCGCCTGGCACCACGCCTACGGCGGCCAGCGCCCCGACCTGGGCCGCGCCCTGGAGTTCCACGACCGCTGGCTCCCCGGCACCATGCGTCGCATCGCCCACATCACCCGCGCATGCGTCCCGGAATGCGCCATGCGCCGCCATCGTCCCTGGTGACAGGCAGGAGACTTGTTAGCGTCGGCCTTAACCTGTCCACACGAAGTCGAAAACGCGGAGCAGACCGGCGGCTTCGTCGACCGCGAACACGATGAACCCGAAGTCGCCAACGTCCGCCACCCGCCGTCGCGGCACTCCGGTCGGCGCGCTGAACACCGGGTCGTACGGGTCGTCGCAGATCCTGGCCAACAGCGTCACGAGCATGTCGAACGCTTGCTCCGGGAGGCCGTGCATCTGGCGGAGCGCGCCGGACTCCAGATAGGGCCGGTAGCTCACGCCTGGGTATGGCGTAGGCGGATGTAGTCCTCCAGGAGCATCCCGCCACCAGTCCCGGTCAGCGCGGCATCCTGCGCCTCATAGAAGCCGGGGCGGTTCGTGGCGATCACCATCCCGCTCCAGAGCCGCAAGACGCGCCGCAGATTCCCCCACCCGGCAGGGTCTCGCGCAGCGTCTAGGGCTTCCCGGTAAGCAGCAAGGAAGTTCGCACGCTCTCGGCCGGGCAGCTCCCGGAGGATCCGCTGCGGGTCCAGCGGGTCCTGGTGATGCTCAGCGGGCTGGGCGGCCATGCGGCCATAGTACGGTCCGGCACCGGGCGGATGCCATCATGACCATGCCGACATCATTAGCCGGCATGGACCCGGCGGTTGATGATGACGTAACGTAGCCAGCGCTCGCCAGAGGACGCGGCGACTCGTGGCACGGGTCGTGGCACGGCACACCTGCGGAACCGGTGCAATGAGGGCCATTATCGCTATTGGACCGTGGCATCCGTGCAGGTAGTGCGTCCGCAGCACTGGGCCGGGCTACTTTTAACCCATTGGTTCAGGGTTCGACCCCCTGGCGCCCCACCAGGTAAAAGACCATCTTGATCATGCTCCGCGTGGACCGACTCGTGGACCGAGTGCCGGTGGTCCGAGTTACCGTTATGCCATGGGAAGAAGTCGCCCGGACACATAGAGCAACTGCCTAGCGGATCCTGGCGGGGTGAAGGTCTACGGAGGAACCGATCCGCTGACGGGCCGCGAGATCCGGCTGCGGAAGACCTGACCTGTAAGACCGAACGGGCGGCGCTGATCGAACTCGGCAAGCTGCTCCAGCAGGCCGCGGCGGGACGCCAGCCCGAGACGAACGCGACGGTGGCCGAGCTCAGGGGATCAACCTGGCTTATTCGGGCGCGGCAGCAAAGCGATCCTCGCGGCGGTGTTCGCGGGAAGATGGCCGGGTGACGATCGCGACCGAGACACTGGCTGAAATTGCGCTTGACGGCAAGTTCGGCGTTTTGGGCGCCAACGACGCGGCGAGGTCATCCTTTACCGCCCGGGCAGGGGACTCCCTGATCGCGCTGAGTCCAGACCTGGACGTGCTGGACCAGCGGCCTGTTGACCCGCAGCACCGTGGACATCACGCCACCTGTCCAATACGGGGGCTTGCGCTGATCTCAGGCCCTGATGAGGTCCGCTTGCTGGATCACGCGGGCCGGGCGCGCTGGCGCTACCCGCACCCACCCTGGGGGACGGGGGGGTTCAGGTCTGGCTGTGCGTGGTTCGACGAGGTCGGGCTGTCGTACGCTGTTGTCCCGGCCGCGTCTTACGATCACTGCCTGGTGGTCTGCCTCGACTTGGATTCCGGTCAGCCGCTGGCGGTGGAGTCCATCCGGGCCGCGCCCGAAGGGATACTCCCGGTACATCACCCGGGTGGGTGGGTTGGCCTATCCGAGGGAGAAGGGCAGGACGCAGCCCGGGCCTGGTGGGTCCGGTCGGCGGGCCAGCTTTCGGGTCAGATGCGCATCGAGGTCCTCGATGGCGGCTGGGATGACTGGCTCCTGGTCGATGTGGATCCGTCCGGTTCGAAGATCATCACCACGCCGCACGGTGGCGGGCCCCTTCTCGTGCGATCCTTCCCCAGCCTGGAGATTGTCCGGTCGATCGAGCCTCCACCGGGGGAGGACTGGGGCATCGATGCGTTCTTCGCTGGCAACATGATCGTGACCGCGCTCCGAGGGCGGGGGGAAAGTTTCGTTGCCATCGCCCGGGGCGGCAAGATCGCGGACCTGGACCAGTACGAGGCCACATACCTTGTCCCAGCGGCCCGCAGCACGTGGCTGGCAGTCACCCGGACCACGATCCGCCGCCGCAGGGTGATACGCGGCGATGAGGAGATCCCAGGTCAACTGGCCCTGTGGTGAGGCGCACAGCATTAAGATCGCCATCCCGTCACGATCGGCCCTGGGCGAGTCGAGCAGGCCAGCCGGGCGAGGGCCGCGTTAACAGCGCCAGGCCGCTGCGCGCTGGCGCCAGCCGCTCTGACCGGTTCCGGCGATGCCGGGAAGGTGCAAGGAGAACGGGCCGGGCTCAGATCCGGGATGGCCTGCGAAGCGTACGTGCCCGCCCCTCCAGCCCCAAGAATCGCCCAGACCGCCAATCAGGGGCAGTAAAGGACCACGAAGCTGGCTGGTCAACAGGGTTACATGCGATGATCTGTCCAATTCCCAGGCTGATAGTCAGGGTTCGATTTCCCGGTCACCTATTTCCCAGCAGACCACGTCAGTCAAGAAAGAGCGTGGCCAGCCGGGGCAACCGTCGCTTCATCTCAGCTCGATCGTCAAAGTCGAAGTCCCATGCGGGGTCCAGTTCGCGGTACGGGATCGGAATCGAGTGCGGCGGGAGTTCCTCGCCGGTCACCGCCCGGTGCGCCCTCGCCGCGATGTACAAGGTGTCCTCGCACTCCAGGTGCGCCTCGCCGGGAGCGTGGGCGCGGATGACCGGCAGGTCGGCAAGCGCGTCGGGATCGGCCACCACATGCTCGAACACCTCGCAGCCCTGCACGATCAGCCAGCCGCGGAAGTAATCGAAGCCGTCATCAGAGCACCCGCCGTTGACCACGTAGGCCGCAGCCCACAGCGGAGTTCGGTAGGACTTGGCCATCAGCTCCCGCAAGATCTGCCCGGCGGCAACGATCTCTTCGCGGGAATATGCGGACAGCAAGGCACTGGCCCGGCCGGCGACCTGATCGCCGTCTGCCGGGTCGAGGATCTGGCGGCGGCTGTCCTCGATCAGCCCCCAGAACTGTTGCATGTCCATAGCGTCAAAGGATGTCACGGGAGCCTGCCCGGACCATCTCCTGCACGGTGCAGGCAGTCACCACACTGATAATGCGTAGCTCGGGCCACCCCCCAAACAGTGGACTAGCCTGGACGGCCGTGATCTTGCTACGGACCTGATGCTCCGGGAAGGAGGTCTGCGATGACGACGGTGCGTGTGCCTTGGTCCACCGTGCGACGCCTCGTGCTTGAGGAGGAATCGGAGGTTGAGCCCGAGTGCGTGGAGGCGGTCAGGTCGGTAATCCCAGACGGCTCGGGGCAAGAGGCCGAGGTCGGGTTGGCCCTGGCCGCCGAACTGCTAGACATATATCGCTACCGTTACCAGTCGATCGAAGCGCTCAGGGTCAACCGATACGGATGGTCAGGATTCTTCTCCGCGCTGGAGGCTGCTACCGGGCGAGTCGGGCTACTGGCGATCAGGCACTCCGGCTGGAGGTTCACGATCCTTCTCAACGAAAAACTAGATGCTCCCCTTGCGTGCCTATGCAGGCCACCCCTGCCTGATGAGCCAGAAGCGAACGTCGCCGGGACCTTACCCTCGCCAGTGATCCGCTCATGGGATATACACGGGATGATCTTGGAAGACACAGCAGGCGGGCACGCTGAAAGCCCAGGTAAGAGCGGTGGCGCTCAGTGAATCACGGACGTTCTTGAAAACCATTAGCGTCCGACGCGGAACCGACGACGGCGACTAGGACCAGGGCGCCGAGGCGCAGGCGTCTCTCACCGTGCCGATACGGATTCCACCGCACTGACCGGACGGGCGGTGTTGATCTACGGAATAAAAGGCCAGATCCCAAATCCCTGTATCGTCGCTTACCAGCGCACCAACGTTTCTTGCACAACCCGGCGGGTAGGCTCGGCCAGCTAGTTGGACGGCCCACACCGCGACGGTCACTGTCCACCTGCGAACAGTGGAGATTGATCACAGTGATGTTCCTCATGCTGATCTGCCGAGACCGCGTGCCAGTGGAAAGCCCACCGGGCCCGGCAGGCAGCGAGGTAGGACAGTGGGTGGCAGCCATGGACACCGGAGGTATACGGGTAGCCGGGGGCGAACTCGCGCCGGAACAGAGGCCAGAGCGGTCCGGGTACGCGACGGCCAGCTCCAGGTCGCCGAAGGCGCGGTCCTGGACACCGGCGGGACGCTGCTGGGGTTCGACGTGCTTGAGTGCCAGGACATGGCCGAGGCGGTCGAGGTGGCCTCCGGTCATCCACTGGCCAGGCGGCATGTGCTGGAGATCCGCCCGGTGCCTAGCTGACGACAAGTTCGGGTGTTCGGCACCGTACAGCACGAAAGTGCAGCAACGTCCTCACACGGCCGCCAGCAGCGACGACCGGCAGCGCACTCAGTTAGCTGGGACGACGCCCAAAAGCCCAGCAGCGCCCCCTGGTTCGGGACGAAGAGGCCGCGCCCCGTTGCGTGCCCGATCCCCGCCGGGGCGGGGCCGGGAACTCACGGTCACTTGTGGACAGTCCGATACGTCGGCCCACCTGCGGGCACGCAGGCTGACTCGTTACGCAAACCGACCTTCTAAGCAGCGATTAAGTCGCGTTGTGGATCTGGTTCCGCGGCCGCGGAGCCGTCCCGCTGATACCGTCCGACAACCCACACCCCGCCCTTAGGCAAGACTCGTCGCAGCTGGGCCAGATGAGACTCGCACAAGCGCAGGGCCTTTCCGGGCTCCCGGCAGAAGCCCGCTCGCACTTCTGCTCGCCGGATACGGCCGCGAACATAGATCTGCTCTGCTGCGCAGGCCGAGCATGCGGGACGGCGGTCAGGGCCAAAGTTCCGGCGAGCCATGTTCTCACCATAGATACCGATACGGTGCCAGGGCGATCCCGGGCCTCCGGAGCCGTGAGCCCGATGCTCACCGGAAGCCAGGGCACATCAGGTTGCAACCGAACGGAAGGCGATGAGAACCAATGAAACGTCCTGTCACAGGTCAACGCACCTCCGGCCGTGGAACGCCTGGTGACTGAGACGCCCGGGGCAGTTCGTCATCTGCTGCGAGGGGCAGCAGCGCCGACGTGCGTAACAGATACGGTCCGGGTCGCGCTCCGTACTGTGGAAGCCATGCAGTCCTGATGGGAGTGCGCTGTGAGCACGCTCCGCGCGTCGGTGTCGGCCGGGGAACCCGGGCCGGTGATCACGCTGTCCGGCGAGGCCGACATCACGACCGCCGCGGAGCTGAGCGAGTTGGTTGCCGGCCAGCTAGGTGAGGAGACCCAGCAGCTGACCATCGACGTGGCCGGGCTGGATTTCGCGGATACGGCGGCCATCCGGGTGTTCTTGGTTGCCGCCAGGAGGTTGCGGCAGCGCGGCGGTGGCCTGGTGCTGCTGCGTCCGCAACCAGCGCTGGCCAGGGTGCTGGAAATCCTCGGCGCCGGCGAGGTGGTCGAGATCCGAGGAGAAACCGGGGCCGGGCCTGAGCCAGAACCATGATCCTGGCCAGTACGCCATGCGTGGCCGATGATGCCGGCCATCTCTTGACGGTGTTCTTGCTCGCAGCGGTCATCCCGTAAAGCAGCGGCTGCAGCAACCTGCACACCCCTATGGCCATCCTGGGGCAGCTGACCGCCCTATGTCAGCCTGCCCGGTTTGCTGCGAGCAGGTCCGCGCCCGGTAGGTACGGGTCAGAAGGCAGCGAAGCCTGATACATCTGTCTGCAGATCGGCAGGCCCAACCCCGAGTCGCCGGGGCACGTCCGGACCGTCCCGAGACCTACCTCAGCAGCAAGGGCGCGCCGGCCCGAGAGTGCCCTGGCTGGCTAGCATGCTGTAGCTGTTGCGGCTTGCACCGGGCAATGAATCCTTGACCTGATCGCAAGGCCCATATCAGTGTGTGACAGCTAACCTTCGAGCGGCCACAACTGGGGCGTGGACGAAACGAACGTGCGTAATCCGGCTCGCGAGACGGGCCGCGCGGCGGGCCCGGCGTTCGACCTTTCTGCAGCGAAGCTGTGGCGTCCCCGGGCGCGGCCCGGGTCTGTCCGCCGTTCGTCGCTAGTCGAACGGCTGAGGCAGGGCGCTTCCCGTGCGGTTGTCTCGGTGGTCGCCCCAGCCGGGTACGCGAAGACCACGCTGCTGGCGCAGTGGGCCGAGCAGAACGGCCAGGCGTTCGTCGTACAGGGCCGCGCGCCTGCCGTTCAGCTCGCGCTTTCGAGCCGACGCTGGAAGAACTGGATCGTTGCCTGCACGGCGGCTGGGCTGATCCCGACTGCAGTGTTCGGCAGCACGGCGAGCTCGCCGTCTGGCAGGGCGCGGTAGGCGCTGGCACCGTCTTCGATCGAGCAGAACGGGTCGCGGTCGCCGACCAGGATCAGCGTGGGCACCGTGATCGCGTGCAGGTCGTCGACGGTGTAGCCGCAGGGTTGGCTGAACCGGTCGAAAGACCAGGTGAGGACCTTCTTCCAGTGGCCAGGGCCCTGTGCCGCGTCGTGGTCGGCCTGCATGAGCTCAGCCATCGCCCGCAAGAAATTGTGCTCGCTGTTTGCCATTACGTCCGGATCAGCACGGGCAGCGTCGGGTGCACCGCCGAGCATCTGCCGGGTCATCACCAGGCCGGGTGTCCGCGGGTCGGGGTTAAACAGGTCGTAGCCGCCATGGTTCACGACCGCCCGCACCGACGCGGCCTTACGGATCCCGATTATGGTCGCGACATGCCCGCCATCGCCGTAGCCGCAGACGAGCGGCCGATCGAGATGGAGAACGTCGATCAGGGCGACCATGTCGTCAGCCAGCAGGTTGTACGAGATCGGCCCGCCGGGGTGAATTGTCCGGCCTGAACCGCGGAAGTCGGGCACGATGACGCGGAAGTGCTTCGCGAGGGCCTCGATATGGCCGAGGTACGACGACAGCCACTCGGCCCAGATCGAGTTGGTCGATATCATGCCGTTCTCAAGCAGGATGAGAGGTTCACCCGCTCCTGCTTCGGTGACGTAGATGTCGATACCGTTGGCGTGGATGAACCGCCCGAGCCTTGTACCGGACTGAGCCGCCATGACTGCCCTCCTCATCTCGAGCACGAAGGGCCGCGGATCGAACAGCCTCATCCCGGGCGGTCGCTCGTGCAGTTCGCTCATGAGCAGACGATGGCTTGGGAAGGCGGCCGGAGCATCGGTGACCTCACCTATTTCCGGCGCCGAGTTTCTCAGTTGCTGATGCTGGCGGCGAGCCGGGCGGCTTCAGCGCGTCCCCGCACGCCGAGCTTGGCGAGGATGCGGGCCACGTGATGCTCGGCTGTCTTCCGGGAAATGAACAGCCGCTCGGCGATCTCGGGGTTCGATAGGCCCTCGCCGACAAGCCACAGCACCTCCTGCTCGCGCTTGGTGAGCCTGCCGATGTTCTTCGGGCCCCGCCGCGCCGCCCTCACCCCGAGTTCCCGCAGCAGTGCAGCCGCCGCATCGGCGTCGCGGCCCGCGCCGAGATCCTCGAAGACGGTCAGCGCGGCGCGCGCCTCGGCTGCCGCAACCGCCGAATCGGACCGGCGCACCAGCCCGGCGAGCGACAGCCGGGTCTGCGCGGCACGATAAGGGACCTCGGCTTGAGTGAATGCGAGGAGCGCTGCTTCCAGCTGCCCGCGGGCCTTGGCCACGTCAGTCGCCGCCAGGGCATGGCCGAGCAGCCTCCGGCCGTGGGCGGCGATCAGATGGCAGTCCTGGGCAGCACCGAGATCGATGAGCGCTCGGGCCCGCCCGGCCGCGGTATCGCTGGTTCCCAGCATGATCTCAGCCTGGCCGAGGAGCTCGACCACCGCGGCCAGGTCGAGCCGACCGCTTCCCACGGCATCCACCCGCCGGCGCAGGACGGCGGCGGCCAGCGACGGCTCGTTCCGCGCCAAGTGTAGCGTGCCGACGGCCACCACCACTTCAGCCCGGCCCTCGAGACCTTCCAGCACGCGCGCGGCGTCTTCGAGCCGTCCCTGCGCCAGCCGCAGCTCAGCGAGCGTGCCCGACGCCAGCGCGTGCGACGCCGGAGTGATGCCCCGCGACATCGCGATGGCCTGCGTCAGGAACCTCTCGGCCGCGTCCCAGTCCCCGTTCTCGAACAGCACCCGCCCGTAGTGGGTGCGGCATTCGGCATACAGGAACGGGCACCCGTAACGGCCGATGAAGCGGTCCATCGCCTGCAGCCACTGCGTCGCCCGTTCGATATCGAAATGACTGCTGCACACCAGCATCGTCATGCAACTCGCATGAGCAGCCGTCAGCGGATCCCCGCACTCGCCGCCGAGGGCGCCAGCCATCGCCTCATCAAGCAGGGCCATGCCGTCGGCGACGCGGCCCTGCTGCACGAGCGCACCGCCCACCGCGGTCATCGCCAGCAACTCAAGATCGGAATTCCCGTTCGCCCGGCCGATCGCCAGCACCTCACGAGCCAGCCGCTCACTCTCAACCGGATCGTCAGTGACAAACGCCGTGCCGCCGAGCAGTTCCCCCCGCAACTGCGGCGCCTCGGCCTCCACGATCCGCGCCGCCCGCGCCAGCCAGCCCCGGGCCGCCGCCGCGTTCCCCATGAACTGCTTGTGATAACCAACCAAAGACAGCGCCGCGGCAGCAGCCAGCACAGGATCCGGGCGTCGGCGAGCCGCCGCGTAGGCACGCTCCAGCGACTGCATCATCCCCGGCAGATCACCCAGCCAGTAACAGGCGTTCGCCAGGCCGAGCAGCGCCTCGGGCACCTCAGCCACGCCGAGGACCGCAGCGAACGCGTCGCGGGCCCCCCGCCAGTCCCCCGACGCCATCGCCTCAAACCCGGCACCAACCAGGCTCTCCACATCGCTGACCATCGCAGACACATCGTATGAGGTTCCAGGCCGCAGCGACCATGCCCAGCCCGCGTAACACGCGCCAAGCCGGCGGGTTCACGCCCAGTAACCGGAGTGCGTGAATCGCAAGCAGGCGGGAACAGGACAGGTCACCGTGGGCGAGCAAATGCACGATTGCATAGCAAGCCTGAGGCTGACCGAAGTGGCTGATCTGTGCTCGGCGCGACGTTCCACGCGGACAGCGAGCAGCAGGCCATGCCGGTGACTGAGCGTAGAAATCAGAACGTGCCGCAGCGGCGCCAACTTGACGGCATAGCCGACAGGACAACGGACAGGACATTTGCATTGCCGAATCTAGCCGTGTTTTGATCAAGCGGCCCGGCGCGGACCAAGGCGGCTCACACGCCACGCAGGCGCGGTGTAGCGCACAGCCGTGCTCACCACGCATCGCGCCTATGCAGCGTCGTCACCCGGTTCGATGCCGTGCTCGCGCAAAGAGGCCCGCAGCCTCTCCAGTTCGGCCTTCACCTGACCCAATTCCTGGGCCAGCGGCATGCGGCCAGCCGCGGCCTGTGCCCAATCCTTCTCCCGGTCAGCACGGGCAGTCAGCAATTGTTTCTCCTGGTCACGCAGCGGGGCAGCGGCCTCGAAATCCTGCCTGTCGATCGCGGCTTCCTTTTCCCGGCGCACTCTCGCGATCTCCTGGTCCAGATCGTCTAGGTCAGGCCGCAGACCCACCCAGCGTTCGAGGGCGGCCAGCCGACGGTCCAGCGAGTCGACCCGTGTTAGAGCATCCTCGGGCAGCGGGAGACTCTCACCGGTCACGTCCTCGCCATGATGGCCGTGCAGCAGGTGGACCACCTGCTGACGCGTCCGGTTCAGGTCCGCGCCCAGCTTCACCAGCACCTGCGCGGCCACGCCGCTGCCCTCGCGGATCAGGCCGAGCAGGATATGCTCGGTGCCGATGTAGTTGTGGCCGAGTTGCTGCGCCTCACGCAGCGACAGCTCAAGCACCTTCTTGGCCCGCGGCGTGAACGGGATATGCCCGGACGGCGCCTGCTGGCCCTGGCCGATGATCCTCTCGACCTGCTGCCGCACGGCGTCCAGGCTGATGCCCAGCGACTCCAGCGCCTTGGCGGCCACGCCCTCGCCCTCCCGGATCAGGCCCAACAGGATGTGCTCGGTGCCGATGTAGTTGTGATTGAGCAGCCTGGCTTCTTCCTGTGCCAGCACCACAACCCGGCGTGCCCGCTGGGTAAACCGCTCGAACATGCTCCGCGCCGCCCTTCTCACCTCATCCCGGCCATGCCCGCTGCCAATACGATAGATCGTGTCGGCGGAGATTAGCGGAGCCGCGTTCTGCGGAATCGTCGCGATCTCCCGTATGTAAGCCTGAACTGGAGACCCGCCCGGGCGGGTGAGTCTGTTTCGACGGTGACCACCTGGTCCCGGATTGCGACCGCGGGCGCGAGCGAGGGCGAGATTTCCCGCCATTCCGGCATCCCACCGGTCAGGTCATACGGCGTGGATGCCTCGTTCATGTCGTTCTTACTGCATGGCTGAGGCATCCACATCGTATGCGCGGGACGCGGGTACGTAACACCAATCACGACAGTGTGCCAGGAGCGCAGGAACACCAGCAGTTGGGGCTGGGCCACGCCCACCCGCCTGCCCAAGATCAACTTCAGCGAACGGCAGGGCGGCGCGACTAAGTCGCTGTCGCGCAGTCGCTGCGCCATCCGCAGCTGACCACCGTAGGCAGCTGTCAGACGACGGACAGCAGGCACCGGCCCGTCACGCCGCCTGTGAGAACTCCCAGGATCGATCCCAGCGAGCCTCGAGGACAGGCGGGACTGAACGGGAGTCACGAAGACCTGGCGCCACGGGCTCCAGCCCAGCTACGCCGCGGCCCCGGTGCCGATACCGCCGCTCGGCGGCTTCACGGCCCTCACCCAGCCTGATCAGGCAGTTAGGAGAGGTGGAAGCAGCCAGAAGACGTCCAGAAAGCAGAGGAGTCTGGACTCGGAGCGGGGCCTGGCCACCCCGAGCCCAGACGGGAAAGGCGAGATAACTCTCGGCCCTTCAAAGACGATCATGCCGCCTGATCCTTACAGCACGCTAGGACGCAGCTGTGAACCCGCTTATTCACGTCGAATTGCCGGCCCCGGGGAGGCGCGGCGACGTCACGCGCTGGCCGCCGGCTGGTCCGCGGCCGCCGGCTGGTCCGCGCCAGGTGGCCACCGGGCGAGCTGCTGGGCCGCCTGGCCGGGAAGCTCAGCCCCGAGGCCCAGCCGGTACGTCACCGGCCCGATTCGGTGACTCGTGGCCGCGCGGCGCGCTGAATACGTGCGGCGGGCACGTACGGCTAATTCTCGGTCACGCATCGTACGCCCCCCTGAGAGCGGACCGGCCCCGGCAACGCGCCATCCCGGATGTGCCTGGCGGGCGATTCCCTGCCGGGCACCATCCTCGGTGCGGCACTCCGCCACCGGGGCCGACCCCCCATTCCATCGATCGAGTGCTGCCGTATTCACCCTGGGCGGTTCCCGACGGGCGCCCGCCTGGCGAAGACGGCAGAAGATCACTCGGAGCGCTGCTGCGGAATACCCGCGAGCAGTGCACGAACCTCGGTCTCCCGGTACCGCCGGTGTCCCCCCAGCGTGCGGATCGAGGTCAGTTTGCCGGCTTTCGCCCACCGTGTGACGGTCTTGGGGTCGACACGGAACATCGTGGCGACCTCCGCGGGTGTCAACAGCGGCTCGGCCTCTGGTGTACGTGCGGACATGTGCGTGGCCTCTCCTCCTGGACCAGTGTTGCGATCTTGCATTCTTGTTTGCCTGGTGCCCCATGTGGAGCGAGTCGGGGATGTCCAAGTTTGGCCCGACAAGGACCATATTGCCATCACCAACGGTGACACGTCGACCACCAGACGCAAAAGTTTCTGTACCGGAATGCCCAGTTACTCCCCCCGATCGCCGTCACTCAGAGTGAGTTCGGCAATACCCGTTATCGTATCGCGCCGGATTCGGAAAAATAACTGTCCGGCAGGTATTGGCCGGCCTCCCCTCCGGGGCGCGCGGGTACTCTACTCAGTTCCGAGGGGAGACGCCCCGGAACCTCCTCGGTACTCAGTTCGCCCGCTCGAACTCGGCGAACGCGCGCCAGCGGTTGCGGGCGCGCATGTACATGGCGGTGGCGAGCTCACACTCGTCCCGGGCCGCGCCGTCGATGGCGGCGCGGATCTCGGCCACCGACTGATCTGCGCAGAGCGCGTCGTCGCTGACCAAGTGCACGAGCCCGCCGTAGTCGAGCTCCACGAGCGAGTTCGGGTGGAAGTCCTCTAGCCAGCGGCCGACTTCGGCCAGGTCGCCGACGGCCCGGGCCGACCGCCCGCCGGGCCGGCTCCGGCCAGCAGGCAGCGCAGCCTGGTCTGCCACGGGCACACATAGGTGATGCCATCCGCACGCCGGACATAGGCGTGCTCGCTCTCGTGTTCCGGCACGGCGACCTGCGGCGTGGTAACGGCCCGGCGCAACGCCTCGGCCCGCTCCGCCGCGAGCGAGTCCCGCCGCCGCGGCCGAACGGGGGAATCAGCGTAAGCCGTCCAGCGTGAACGATCGGGTTCGCGGAACGCCGACACCGGCTCGTAAACGCGAAGATACGCGGCGTAGGCCATCACTGTCGTATCGTGACATACCAGTTCCCCCGACGGCGGCAGTCAAGGGTAACAACATCATCTCTACTGTCAGTTACCGCTCAGTACGGAACGCATCGGACCTTTACCCGCCCTTCCAGGTATCCCCAGACCGGTTCGCCTGGCACTCCCGGACCGGTTCGCCTGGCACTCCCAGACTGGTGCGCCTGGCACTCCCGGACCGGTTTGCCTGGCACTCCCGGGCCCCAACTCCGCGCACGCAATACGCTGGTTCCGATCTCGGTTCAACGAGGAACCGGAACGGGATGAGAAGAGTCGCCACCGTGACCAACGTGTTCGCGATACCCCATGAGAACGGCGCCGGCCCGGAAACACAGCCAGCCGGGCGAGCCGAACATGAGCAGGTCGTCTTCTGCCAGGACCACCACACCGGGCTCAAGGCGATCATCGGCATCTATTCCACCGCGCTGGGCCCCGCGCTGGGCGGGACCCGCTTCTATCCATACGGCAGCGAGGACGAGGCCCTCGCCGACGTGCTGCGGCTGTCCACCGCCATGGCGTACAAGAACGCACTGGCCGGCCTGGACCATGGCGGCGGCAAGGCGGTCATCATCGGTGACCCGGCCCGGGTCAAGACCGAACCGCTGCTGCGCGCCTACGGCCGCTTCGTCGCCTCCCTGGGCGGGCGCTACGTCACCGCGTGCGACGTGGGCACGCGCAGCGAGGACATGGACGTCATCGCCAGGGAATGCCGCTGGACGACGGGCCGGACCACCGCCCACGGCGGTGCGGGCGACTCGTCCGTGCTGACCGCCATCGGCGTCATGCACGGCATGCGGGCCGCGGCCGAACACGCCTGGGGCAGCACCAGCCTGCACGGCCGGACCGTCGGCGTCGAGGGAGTCGGCAAGGTCGGGCACCGCCTCGTCGGCCACCTCATCGAGGCCGGGGCCGAGGTGGTCATCTGCGATGTCAGCACGGCCGCGGTCGACGCCGTCCGCGCCCGCCATCCCGAAGTCCGCACGGTCGCGGACGCCGACGCGCTCGTCGCGGAGGAACTGGACATCCTGGCCCCGTGCGCGCTGGGCGGGACGCTGAACGAGCGCGTGGTGAACGCGCTCACCGCGCGCATCGTCTGCGGCGGCGCCAACAACCAGCTGGCCCATCACGGCATCGAGAAGCTGCTCGCCGACCGGGGCGTTCTGTACGCGCCCGACTACGTGGTCAACTCCGGCGGCGTCATCCAGGTGGCGGATGAGCTGGCGGGCTTCAACTTCGAGCGCGCCCGGGCGGCCACCGAACAGATTTTCGTCACCACCGGCAAGGTTCTCGCCATCGCGGACTCCGACGGCGTGCCGCCATCGGTGGCCGCGGACCGCCTGGCGGAGCGGCGGATGTCCGAGGTCGGCCGG
>Ga0335085_10009555_pt1 | contig 14618 bp, 13 predicted proteins | sample Lox_Sample_45_FD_206712 | JGI IMG/M metagenome (GOLD analysis project Ga0335085, IMG submission 206712) | Soil microbial communities from Loxahatchee National Wildlife Refuge, Florida, United States - Lox_Sample_4.5 | ecosystem: Environmental > Terrestrial > Soil > Wetlands | place: USA...
GCGAGGCGAGCGTCAGCCGCCGCAAGGATGTCGCGAACCCCGATCCCGATTTGCAGAAGCGTGTGATCGCCGGCTTCGAGGCCGGCTGGCTTCAGGGCAAGGGCATGATGACCGACGGCGATGAAGGCTTGCGCCTCCAGCGCAAGGTCATCGAGATCGCGCGCCAGGCGGGATACTGAAGCCGGATCGTGTGAGGTAATAGACGCATGACCTCGGCGGCGCTGCAGGGGCGGGTGGAGGCAGCGCCGGTGCGGCGCTGGCCGCTGTCGCCGCGGGCGCTGCTCTTTGCGATCGTGCTCACGCTTGTCGCTTTCTTCGTCCTCTACCCGCTCGGCTTCCTCGTTTTCGCCAGTCTGCAGGTCGGGCCTTATGGCCAGGCGACGGCGTTCGGCTTCGGCAATTGGGTCTCGGCCCTTGCCGATCCCAATCTCCGCGGCGCCATCGTCAACACCCTGACCTTGACCGTGACGCGGCAGGGTATCGCCTTCATCCTCGCCATCGGCCTCGCCTGGCTGCTCGCGCGCACTGATCTGCCCGGCCGAAACTGGCTCGAATTCGGCTTCTGGATTTCCTTTTTCCTGCCGACCTTGCCCGTGCTGGTCGGCTGGATCTTCCTGCTCGACAGCCATAGCGGCTTGATCAACCGCCTCATCCTCGCGCTCGGCTGGGCGAGCGATCCGCCTTTCGACATCTATTCCTGGTGGGGCATCGTCTTCGTGCATTTGATGACGAACACCCTCGCCGTGCAGGTGATGCTGTTCACGCCGGCGTTCCGCAACATCGACTCATCGCTTCTGGAGATGGCGCGCGTTGCGGGAAGCGGCACGTTGGGGACGCTCTGGCGCATCATCCTGCCGGTGCTGGCGCCGACGATCCTCGTCGTCGTGCTGCTCGGCACGATCCGCTCGCTCGAAGCCTTCGAGATCGAGCTCATCCTCGGCCCGCCGGCCAAGATCGCCGTGTTCAGCACCGCGATCTACCAACATGTCTTCGATTCGCCACCGACCTACGGCGCGGCTTTCGCGCTCAGCATCGCCGGCATCGCGCTGATGGTGCCGTTCGTCGCCGCGCAGCAGATCATCGCGCGGCGCCGCGCCCGCGCTACGGTCGCGGGGAAATTCTCGGCGCGCAGCGCCGGTCTCGGCCGCTGGCGCTGGCCGTGCTTCGCGCTCATCGCGCTGCTGCTCGGCGCGATGACCTTGCTGCCGGTCGCCTTCATGCTGCTCGGCAGCTTCATGGAAGTGTTCGGCTATTTCGACGTGCCGGACGGCGCCTTCACCTTCGCGCATTGGGCGAGCGTGCTGCAGGATCCGCTATTCCTCGGCTCGCTCTGGGATACGCTCGTCATCGCCGCGTCGGCGGCGGTCTTGTCGATGCTGCTCTTTGCGCCGATCGCCTATCTCGTCGTGCGCACGCGCTATCGCGGCCGCTCCGCGCTCGATTTCCTCACCTGGCTGCCGACGACGGTGCCGGGCATCGTCATCGGCCTGGCGCTGCTCTGGGTGTTCCTGAAGACGCCGGGGCTGCAGCAGATTTACGGCCATCCGATCGGGCTGGTGCTCGCCTTCACCCTGGCCGGCATGGCGCTCGGCGTGCAGATCATCAAGGCGGCGATCATGCAGCTCTCGCCCGAGCTGGAAGAGGCGGCGCAGGCCGGCGGCGCCAGCTGGCTCGTGACGATGCGCAAGATCGTCGTGCCGCTGATCGCGCCGGCGGTCGCCGTCGTCGGCATCCTCGAATTCGTCGCGGCGACGCGCGGCGTCAGCACGGCGGTGCTGCTGTCGTCGCATGCGACGCAGACCCTCGCCGTATTTCAGCTCAAATATATCGAGGCCGGCGATCTCGAGACCGCGAGCGTCGTCGGCATCGTGCTCTTGGCGCTCAGCACCGGCGTGGCGCTCCTCGGCCGCCTCTTCGGCCTGCGTTTCGGTCTCGGCGAGCGCTAGCTATCCGAACTTGACCAGATCGGAGCGGCTCAAGGTCGAGGTCTTCGGCTTCAGCGGCTCGTTCGTCGGATTCGCCGCGCTCTGGTTGAGGATGGCGTAGATGCCGATGGCGATCTCGTAATCGCTCGGGCCGCTGGTCGCATCGAGGGGGATGACGACGGTGTAGCCGCGCAACGTGGCGGCGACCGAGGTATAGAGCAGCGAGCCGCTGATCTTCCAGCCGGTGAGGATGATGGTCGTGATGCCCTTCGCCTTCAGCACGGCGTCGAGCTCGGTCGAAAAGAATCGGTCCTGGGCTTTCGAGGCGATCAGCGCATCGCCCGCGGCCGGCGCCACCGCCGGCATCCATGTCGCCATGTTCTCCGCGCGCGTCGCATAGACGACCGGCATCCCCGCGGCGCGGGCGCGCGCGGCGAGATCGGCGATCGTCGGCAACATAGCGTCGATACGGGCCGGCTCGCGCGCGTGGATATGCTCGATCACGTCAGTGACGAAAAGCGCCGTCGTCGCCGGTCTCAGCGACACCGAGACGGGCGCGGGCGGGGCGGGCATCTGCACGCTGATCATGGCGGGGCCGCTCACGCGCGTCGCTCCCTGATTTCGGTCATGGCGTTCTCCTTCGGCCGAAAATCGAGTATAGCGCGCCGCCGCGCGCAAGGCGGCAATCGCCGGCCGGATTGCGTCGGGGCGCGATCTCGCCGACAATCAGGGCAACGACAGGGAAGGTTCAGGGAGAGGCGCCATGTTTCCGAAGAATTTCTGGTACGTCGCTGCCTGGGATTGGGAAGTCCGCCGGCAGGAGCTGCTGGCGCGCACCATCTGCAACGAGCCGATCGTCTTCTGGCGCCGCGAGGACGGCACGCCGGCGGCGCTCGAGGATCGCTGCTGCCATCGCCACATGCCGCTGTCGCACGGCAAGCTGCGCGGCAACGACGTCGAATGCCTCTATCACGGCCTCGTCTATGACGGCAGCGGCGCCTGCATCCGCATCCCGAGCCAGAAGGCGATCCCGCCCTCGGCGCGGGTGCGCTCCTACCCGGTGGTCGAGCGCTATCACTGGATCTGGATCTGGCTCGGCGATCCGGCGCAGGCCGATCCGAGCCTGATCGAGGATTTCCACTGGATGGACGATCCGGCCTGGCGCGCCCGGGGCGAGCGGCTTGACCTCAAAGGCAACTACCTGCTGATCGTCGAGAATCTCCTCGATCTGACGCATCTGCAATTCGTCCATCCGACGACGCTCGGCACCCAGGCGATCGCCGGCAACCCGATCAGGACCGAGCGCGACGCCCAGCGCGTCCGCGTCATGCGCTGGATGCTCGACCACCCGGCGCCGCCCTTCTTCCAGAAGGCGGGGCGCATCGCCGCCGACCAGCACGTCGATCGCTGGCAGATCATCGATTACTCGCCGCCGGCTTTCGTGCGGCTCGATGTCGGCTGCGCGCGCACCGGCACCGGCGCCCCCGAGGGCGACCGCTCGCAAGGCATCTCGATGCGCAATCTCAACGCGATCACGCCCGAGACCGAGACGACGACGCATTATTTCTGGGCCCAGGCGCATAATTTCGCGATCGACGATCCGAGCGTGACCGAGCTGATCTTCCGCCAGGTGCACACCGCTTTCATGGAAGACCTCGCGGTCATCGAGGCGCAGCAGAACACGATGCGCGCGTTCGGCGACGCGCTGCCCGAGCCGGTTGACCTCAACCAGGATGCCGGCGGCATCCAGGCGCGGCGTATCGTGGCGAATATCCTCGCCGCGGAGAACGCGCAACCGGCCGCGCGGCGCGTGGTGTAAACCAGGCTCATTCGGGGAATCACGATCATGCACCGCTTCAAGAATTTCATTCCCGCCGTTCTGGCGCTCGCCTTCGCCGCGGCGTGGGCGCCGTCGTCGGCAAGGGCCGAGACCAGTCTCACCGTCGGCAAGGCGTCGAACGATTCCGATTCGATCATTCCGGTCAATGTCGGCGATCAGCTCGGCTTTTTCAAAAAGCGCGGTCTCGCGCTGAAGATCGTCGATTTCGAGGGCGGCGGCAAAATGATCCAGGCGATGGCCGCGCACAGCATCGATATCGGCATCGGCGCCGGCATTCAGCTGGCGTTCATCGTCAAGGGCGTGCCGATGAAGGCGGTGTGCGAGAGCACGACGACCTTGCCCTATTTCAGCTTCGGCGTGCCGGCGGATTCGCCGGTCCACACGATGGCCGATCTCAAGGGCAAGAAGATCGGCGTCTCCACCATCGGCTCGCTCAACGACTGGCTGGCGAGCGAGTTCGACAAGTCGCAAGGCTGGGGACCGGGCGGCACGACCCATGTCGCGATCGGGAGCAACTTCCCGGCGATCGTCGCGGCGTTCCGCGCGCATCAGATCGACACCTATGTCGGCGGCACGACGACCTTCCTCGGCATGGAGGAGAACGGCGTCGGACGGCTGCTCTTTCCGGTCAGCGCCTATGAAGGCAGCGTCGCTTCGGGTGCGATCTTCGCCTCGGACGATCTCATCGCGCGCGATCCCGAAGCGATCCGCGCCTTCCTCGCCGGCTGGCTCGAGACCACCGCCTTCATCCAGACGCATAAGGCGGAGGCGGTGCCGCTGATGGCCGGCGTCACCCATTTCTCGCAGACCGTCACGTCGAAGGACTACGACATCGTCAAGGACATGTATTCGAAGGATTGCCGCTTCGACAAGCCGTCGCTGGCGACGCTGCAGCGCTCCTTCATCGAGCTGAAAACCCTCGACACGCCGCCCGACATGGCGACGCTCTACACCGAGGCGTTTCTGCCGAAGTGACCTGTTTCCCGAGGTGATGGGCGCGGGGCGCCGATGAGCCCGGCAATCCTTGTCCCGCCGCGCCCCTTTCTTTATACCCCCGCTGCATGAGGATTCTCTTCGTCACGGCGACGCGAATCGGCGACGCCGTGCTGTCGACCGGGGTGCTGTCGCATCTGCTCGATCGCTATCCCGGTGCGCGCCTCACCATCGCCGCCGGGCGCGATGCCGCGCCGTTGTTCGCCGATGTGCCGGGGCTGGAGCGGATCATCACCATCGAGAAGCAGCGCTGGCGGGTGCATTGGCTCGGGCTTTATCGCGCGGTGGCGCTGAAGCGCTGGGATGTCGTCGTCGATCTGCGCGCCTCGGCGCTCGCTTATGTGCTTTGGGCCGGGAAGCGCTATGTCGCCCAGAAACGCCAGGTCGGCGAGCATCGCGTCAAGCAGATGGCGCGGATCGTCGGCCTCGATCCGCCGCCCTCGCCGCGTCTCTGGATTGCGCCCGCCCGCGAAGCCGAAGCGGCGAATCTCATCCCGCCGGGCGCGGCGGTGCTGGCGATCGGCCCGGCGGCGAATTGGCGCGGCAAGGAATGGCGCGCCGAGCGCTTCGCCGAGCTGGCGCAGCGCCTGACCGCGCCGGGCGGGCTCTTTCCGGGCGCGCGCGTCGCGGTGCTGGCGGCGGCGCATGAGCGGCCGCAGGCGATGCCGCTGATCGAGGCGCTAGGCAGCCGCGCGCTCGATCTCGTGGGCAAGATTCATCTGCTGACGGTCGCCGCCGTGATCAAGCGCAGCGCGCTCTTCATCGGCAACGACACCGGCCTCATGCACCTTGCCGCGGCCACCGGCACGCCGACGCTCGGGCTCTTTGGGCCGAGCCCGATCGATCAATATGCGCCCTGGGGACCGCATACCGCCGTCGTCGCCACCGCGATCCCGCATCGCGATCTGATCCCGCCGGATTTCGATCGCCTGACCACCGACACGCTGATGGATTCGCTCAGCGTCGACATGGCCGAGGAAGCCGCGCGCGCGCTTTGGGCGCACGTTGCCGGCAAGGCCGCGTGAGCATGGCGCATGTCGTAATGACCGATGACGGCATTCCCTTCGATGGCATGACGCCCGCGCGCGGACCGCTCGGCGGCGCCGAGACGGCGTTCTTGACCGCGGCCGAAGCGCTGGCCGCGCGCGGCCATCGCGTCGAGGTGCGCAATCGCTGCGCCGCGCCGCTCGAACACAACGGCGTCGCCTGGGCGCCGCTGACGAGCGGCGTGCCGGACGAGTGCGATCTCTACATCGCCAATCGCAGCAATCATCTCATCGGTCTCGCGCCGCACGCGCGCCGGCGCACGTTCTGGATCCACAATCCCGGCCGCTATCTCCGGAAATGGCGCTATGTCAGCGCGCTGTGGCGCCATCGCCCGGTGATCGTGACATCGGGCCGCTACCACGAAGCGACGGTGCCGCGCTGGATGCCGAGCGGCGGCCGCGTCTCGATCCCCTACGCGATCCCGGACGCGTTCCGTCACACGACGCCGCTCGCCGCGCCGCCGCCGCCGCGCGCGATCTTCACCTCGAACCCGCTGCGCGGCCTCGATTGGCTGCTCGATCGCTGGCAGCGACAGATCAGCCCGGCGCTACCGCAAGCCGAGCTCGATCTCTATTGCGGGCCCTCGGTCTATGGCGCGGTCGGCGAGGCGAAGGCGGCGCCGATGCGCGCGCTCCTTACGCGCGCCGACGGGCTCGCGCGCCACGGCGTGCGGATCTTCGCGCCGCTGCCGCGGGCCGAGCTGATCGCGGCGCTCCGCCAGAGCCGCGTCATGCTCTATCGCGGCGATCCGAACGAGACGTTCTGCATGGCCGTCGCCGAGGCGCAGGCTTTGGGCGTGCCGGCGGTGGTGCAGGGCTTGGGCTCGCTGCCCGAGCGCGTGCAGAACGGCGTCACCGGCTTCGTCGCGGGCGATGACGACAGCTTCGCGCGGCATGCGATCGCTTTGCTGCGCGACGACGCGCTATGGCGGCAACAGCATGAGGCGGCGTTGCGGCTGCAGCGCGGAGCGAGCGCCGACGACGTGGCGCAGCGTTTCGAGGCGCTGATGGCATGACGCGCATCCTGCAAGCCATGGCCGGCGCGCCGCATGGCGGGGCCGAGGCGTTCTTCGAGCGGCTGGCGATCGCGCTGCATCACGCCGGCGAGACGCAGCTCCTCGTCATCCGCCGCGAGCCGAGCCGCGCGGCGCGGCTGCGCGCCGAGGGGCTCCCGGTCGAAGAGGTCGCGTTCGGTCGCGCGCTCGATTTCGTCAGCGCGCGGCGCTTCGCCGCCATCGCGCGCGACTTCAAGCCGCAGGTCGTGCTGACCTGGATGAGCCGGGCGACGATCTATTGCCCGCGCGGCGGTTTCGTCCATGTCGCGCGGCTCGGCGGCTATTACGATCTGCGCTACTACAAGAATTGCGATCACCTCATCGGCAATACGCGCGCGCTCACCCAGTGGATGGTGAAGGAAGGCTGGCCCGCGAGCCGCGTGCATTATCTGCCGAATTTCGCCGAGATCGCGCCGGCGCCGCCGGTGCCGCGCGCCAGTCTCGACACGCCGGCCGATGCACCGCTCGCCATCGCGCTCGGCCGGCTGCATCCGAACAAGGGCTTCGACACGCTGCTCGCGTCGGTCGCGAAAGTGCCGGGACTTTATCTCTGGCTCGCGGGCGAGGGCGCCTTGCGCGCGGCGCTGCGCCGTCAGGCGTCGGCGCTCGGCATCAATGACCGCGTGCGCTTTCTCGGCTGGCGCCAAGATGTCGGCGCGCTGCTCGCCGCGGCGGATATGCTGGTGTGCCCGTCGCGGCGCGAGCCGCTTGGCAACACCATCATCGAGGCCTGGGCGGCGAGGAAGCCGGTGATCGCCTGCGCCGCGATCGGCCCGGCCGAGCTGATCGAGAACGAGAAGACCGGGCTGCTCGTCCCGATCGACGATGCCGCCGCGCTCGCCGAGGCAATGCGGGGGCTGGTGCAGGACAAAGCACGCGGCGCGACTCTCGCCGAAGCCGGCCATGCCGTGTTCGAGGCGGAGTTCAGCGAGCCGCGTGTCGTCGCGCGCTATCGCGATTTTCTGGCGACGGTGGCGCGCTGATGTGCGGCATCGCCGGCATGATGAGCGTCAACGGCGAGGCGCCGCCCAGCCAGAAGCTGCAGGCAATGGAGAAGGCGCTCGGCCATCGCGGTCCCGACGGCAACGGGCATTACGGTTCGGGCGATGTCGGGATGGTGCAAACGCGGCTGGCGATCATCGATCTCGCGACCGGCGACCAGCCGCTCTACGAGCCGGGCGGCGCGGCCCTCATGGCGAACGGCGAGATCTACAATTACCGCGAGCTTCACGCCGAGGTGCCCCAGGCGCATTTCGCCACCGGCTCCGATTGCGAGCTGCCGCTGCATCTCTATCGCAAGTTCGGCCTCGATTTCCCCAAGCGTCTGCGCGGCATGTATGCGATCGCGCTGCACGATCCGGCGGCGGGACGGCTCGTCCTCTGCCGCGATCCGTTCGGCATCAAGCCGCTTTATTACGCCGAGACGGCGCAGGGCCTCGTCTTCGCGTCGGAGATTCAGGCGATCCTTGCTTCGGGCATTGTGCCGGTCGAGCTGGTGCGACAATCGCGCAACGAGCTCTTGGAGCTGCAATTCACCACCGGCCGCGACACGATCTTCGCCGGTATCGAGCGCGTGCTGCCCGGCGAGACCCTCGTCGTCACCAAAGGCCGCATCGTCGAGCGGCGGCGCATCGAGGCGCTGCCGCATGGTGCGACCGCGGCGCTCGGCGAGGAATCGGCACTCGCCGAATTTGACCGCGTCTTCGAAGAGAGCGTCAGGCTGCATCAGCGCGCCGACGTGCCTTACGGCATGTTCCTCTCGGGCGGCATCGATTCCTCGGCGGTGCTGGCGATGATGGCGCGCTTGAACGAGCGGCCGGTCAAAGCCTTCACCATCGGCTTCAGCAATGCGCAGGTGAGCGACGAGCGCGAAGCGGCGCGCGCGGTCGCGCATGAGCTCGGCGCCGAGCATCAAGAGGTCGATTTCCGCGAAGGCGATTTCTGGACGCTGCTGCCCGAGATCGCGCGCGCGATGGACGATCCGGCCGCCGATTACGCCATCCTGCCGACCTACAAGCTCGCCGCGATCGCGCGCGAGGCGGGGCTCAAAGTGATCCTGTCGGGCGAGGGAGGCGACGAGCTCTTTGCCGGCTATGGCCGCTATCGCAGCGTCGGCCGCCTGTGGTGGGCGGGCGGCAAGCTGCTGCGCGCGCGCGGCAATCTCGACAAGCTCGGCATCTTGCGCGGCGATCTCGCCGGCTGGCGCGATGGCGTTGCCGCGGCCGAGCTCGCGGCGCAGGACGGCGTGCGGACGCGGCTGCAGATCGCGCAGGCGACGGATTGCGCCGACTGGCTGCCGAACGATCTTCTGACCAAGCTCGATCGCTGCCTCATGGCGCATGGCGTCGAAGGCCGCGTGCCGTTCCTCGACAGCGGCGTCGCGGGGTTCGCGTTCCGGCTGCCCGACGAGCTCAAGGTGAAACGCGGCCTCGGCAAATATCTGCTGCGGCGCTGGCTCGCCGGCCAATCGAAAGCGGCGCAGCCGATGGCGAAGAAGCGCGGCTTCACCGTGCCGGTCGGCGAATGGATCGCGCGGCGCGGCGCGCAATTGGGTCCCCTGGTTGCTTCGCAACCAGGGATTCGTGAGATATGTCTCGACGGCAGCGTCGAGAAGCTTTTCGCCGCGGCGGCCGAGAAACGCGCCGGCTTCGCCGCCTGGACGTTACTGTTCTACGCGCTCTGGCACCGCCACCATATCCAGCGCCTGCCGCTGGCGCCGGACGTGTTCGCGGCGCTGGCGGGCTAGTCGGTCGCTTTACCCAGCCCCTCACCCTCACCCTAACGCTCCCCCTCAAGGGGGGAGGCGATTCCTACTGAAGACAGAGGAGACAACCCCTCCCCCTCAAGGGGGAGGGTAGGGAGGGGATGACTCTGTAATTAGCTAAAATCACCGGCAATCGCGCCGTGGCAAGGAAGATCGCATTAATTTTTGCGGGGCTATCCTGCGATGGATGAGCGACGCTTACGGTCCCTCCAGCGGTACGATGCTGCGCCGTGCGGTCCTGATGCTGGCCGGCTGCGGTGCGCTGGCCTACAGCTTTCCGCGTTATCTCAGCAGCTCGGATTTCACCTCGGACACCAGCACGCCTGCCGTGCGCGTGCCGTCGACGCCGCACCCGCCCGCCCCGCATCCGGACAGGATCGCCGTCGCCGAGCCGCCGGCGACCCAGACCTATCACGCACAGCACGGCAATCAATTCTTCCTGGCCGGCACGGTCAACGGCAATCAGATCCAATTCCTGGTCGATACCGGCGCGACCTATGTCTCGCTGAGCGCCGCGGATGCGCAGCGCCTCGGCTTCGACTTGGCGAAGCTCAACTGGAACATGGCGATGCAGACGGCGAACGGGGTCACCCGCAACGCGCAGGTGACGCTCGGCGACATCCGCCTCGATCGCATCGTGCAATACAATGTGCCGGCGATCGTCATGCGCCAGAACGGCATCTCGCTGCTCGGCATGTCCTTCCTGTCGCGCCTGCGCTCCTGGCAGATCGCCCACGGCGTCCTGACCATCGCTTCCTGAGCCGGTCGCAACTTCAGGCGCGGCTCGCTACTCTCGTCCCAGAATGGGACCGGGAGGAGAATGCCGTCGCGATCCTCATCCGGTCGAGCTGATTGAAGATTTGGCCGGACAGGTCATCATGCGGCGGGAGGGCTGACATGGACACGATCGCCGCGACCCGTCTCGATATCCGGAAGCTCCACCCGACCATCGGCGCCGAGGTGGTCGGCGTGGACCTTCGCGCGCCGATCGACGCGGCGACGGCGGCGGCACTGCGTCAAGCCTGGTACGATCATTCCGTCCTCCTCCTGCGCGGCCAGGATCTGACCGACGCGCAGCAGGTCGCCTATGCCGAGATCTTCGGCCCGCCGATGCTGGCGCATCCGACGCGCCGCCTCGATGGCCGGCCGCAATCGATCATGCTTATCTCCAACATCCGCGAGAACGGCAAGCCGATTGGCGCGCTGCCCGACGGCGAGATGTTCTTCCATTCCGATCTTTGCTACATCGAGCACCCGGTCGTCGGCACGATGCTCTACAGCGTCGAGGTGCCCGCGGCCGGCGGCAACACGCTGTTCGCCGATCAATACGCGGCCTACGAGACGCTGCCCGCCGCGCTGAAGGCGAAGATCGATCCGCTCCGCGCCACCAACCGCTACGAGATCGGCTACGACGTCACCATCCGCCGCGGCCGCGCGCCGGAGAACGCGCCGGCCTGGACGCATCCGATGGTGCGCATCCATCCGAAGACCGGCCGCAAGGCGCTCTACGTCAATCGCCTGATGACGCACGACATCGAAGGCATGGCGCAGGACGAGGCCGATGCGCTCTTGGATCAGCTCTACGATCACCAGGAGCAGAAGCGCTTTGTCTACGAGCACATCTGGCGGCCGGGCGACGTCATCCTTTGGGACAATCGCTGCACGCTGCACGCGCGGACCGATTTCAGCCCCAGCGAGCGCCGGCTGCTGCGGCGGATCACGATCGCGAAGGATATCGACGCATAAGCCGCACCCCCCTCCCTAGCCCTCCCCCTCAAGGGGGGAGGGGACTCGATGGTGGGTCATTGGCCAATTCAGCTTCGATCGCTAAAACGCATCGCCCCTCCCCCTTGAGGGGGAGGGGACGCGCTTTCTTCGCCCTCCCCCCTTGAGGGGGAGGGTAGGGAGGGGGGTAGTCTCAAGCGGCACTCACATCGGGGGACCATGGCCGAGGAAACCGCAAAGCCGTCGCGCGTCAAGGCGCTGGCGGAGAAGTTCACGAAGGGCGACAAGAGCGGCGAGCCGGCGCCGAAATGGGTCGGCTATGTCGCGCTGCTGACCGGCATCCTCGCGGGCCTTGCCGGATTCCTCACCGTGCGCGCGACGACCCTCACCAACAACGCGATCTACGAGAGCAATCAGGCGATCCTGGCGCAGGCGCAATCGTCGGATTCGTGGAACGAATACCAGGCCGACAGCATCAAGGCGCGCATTATCGAGACGCAGCTCGCCGCCAATCCCGGGCTCGACGCGCAAAGCCGCGCGACGCTCGAAAGCCAGGAGAAGGATTTCCGCGACCGCCAGCCGAAGATCCAGACCGACGCGCAGAATTTCGCCAAGGAACGCGACGCGCATCTGGCGCAAGGCAAGGGCCTGCTCGCGACGCGCGATCTCATCTCCTATGCCGATCTTGCGACCCAGCTCGCCATCGCGCTCGCCTCGGTGGCGGCGATGGTGCGCGTGCGCCGCGCCTTCGATGCCGCGATCCTCATCGGCGTCATCGGCATCGTCATCGCCGCCTATGCCCTCGGCCGGCAGTATCTCGCCGTCGGGCTGATGTAGCCCTAGCGCGCCAGCAGCGTCTTCATCCAGCTCGTCACGAAAGACTGCGCGTCGCTATTCGCCGGCAGCGGCGTCGCGCCGGTCGCCGCGGCGCCGAGCGGCATCGCCGCCACGGCGCGGCAGAGATTGAGCTGGTTGCTGTTGCCCGGCGCCGCCGCGCGCTGCAGCACTTCGGCGGCGGTCGGCTCTGCCGCCGTCGGCTCGATGCGGTCGGGCCCATCATTCGTCGGCTGATCGAGGCTGAGCGCGCCGAGGAGATCGGGCGCCACCGCGTCGCGATGCGTCAGCGGCGCGCCGAGAGCGAAGAGCCGGCGCAGGGTCGCGATGATCGAGGTGTGATCGAACGGGTAGGGCGGGCCCTGATGCGGCAAGCCGTTCTCGGCGGCGCGCACGATGCTGCCGGCCGGCATATAGGGCGAGACGATCACCGCCGGCACGCGCACGCCGTAGCGATCGAAGGCGAAGCCGTCGGGGCGCTGGTCGTCGGGCGGCACGGCGCGCGGCGGTGGCATGTGGTCGAAGCAGCCGCCATGCTCGTCATAGGTGATGATGAGCAAGGTCTTCGGCCAGGTCGGCGCGGCGCGCACGGCGTTGTAGACCTGGGCGATGAGCTGCTCGCCATAGACGACGTTGTGCGGCGGGTGCTCGTCGTTGGGGATGCGCTGCAGCGGCCCGTCGGTGAAATATTGCGGCTCGATGAAGCTGTAATTCGGCAGATTGCCGGCCGCCGCATCGGCGATGAAATCGTCGAAATGGCGGAAGCGGAACGGCGCGTTGAGCCAGAGATCGCGGATCGTCATTACCTGCGGCACGTCGTGGAAATAGACGCGCCAGCTGTGCTTGGCGTCCTGCAGACGATGGAAGATCGTCGGCTGCGTGTAGGGGATGGGGAAGTTCTTGTTGTTCACATAGCCGGCGCAGGTCGCGGAATGGACGAAGAAGCGGTTCGGCCAGGTCTGGCACGGCGCCGAGGCATACCATTGATCGCTGACGCCGAACGCCTGGGCGAGAAGCGTGATCACCGGCACCTGCTTCGGCGTGAAGTGATGCATGGTCGTGTCTCTATCGGGCGCGGCGTTGTCGATCGGCTGCTGCGCCATGTAGTTCTGGACGAAGCCGCTCATCGGCGGCGGATCGTTGCCGGGCGCGGCGCCGCCGAAGAGCTGCTGGTTGATGTCGGCGAAATATTCGCCCGGATCGGGATTGGGGATCGTCGCCGTGGCGGCGCTCATGCCCTCGTCGTTCCAGACGCGGATCGGCGTCGTCGTGCCGCCGGCGGTGTAGGGATTGGTCTCGTCGCCTTTCAGATTGTCGAACCCCGCGCGGCCGGGATAGAGCGCGCCGAACATGCAATCGAACGAGCGGTTCTCGAGCATCAGCACGACAACATGCTCGATCCCTTCGCGTGCGCCCATCTCCCCCTCCCGCGAAATTGGCCGGACGAAAAAAGACCCTACGCCTTGCCGCGCTTCATCAGCGCGAACGCGATGTCGCGGCCCTGGCCGCGCTTCAGCGCGAGATCGATCCACAGCATCCCGTACGGCTCGAGCAGCCGCGCATTGACGAGCGGCCCGGCGTCGATCGGCTCGTAGCCGAGATCGGCGAGCAGCGCCGCAACCGTCGCGCGCCTGGCCGTGTCGTCGCCGGCGAAGAACATCGCCGGCTTTTGCGCATAGCCGCCGCTGCTCTCCATGTTGTTGAAGCCGGTGGTGTTGAGCGTCTTGAACACCGCCGCGTTCTTTGCCCAGGCGGCGACCTGCTCGCCGCCAGATGTGGTATGCCCGATCGCGAGGCCCATGCCTTGCGGCCCCATGGCCAGCGGGTTGGTGGCATCGAGCAATAATTTGCCGGCAAGATCGCCCGCGGCGCTCAGCGCCGCCTCGGTCGCGCCCCAGGGCGTCGCCAGGAGGATCGCTTCCGCGGCGCGCGCGGCGTCCGCGACGCTCGCTGTCGTCAATCCGTCATATTTCGCATCGCCGGGGTTGCGCACGCCGTACGTGACCGCGTGGCCGCGCCGCGCCCAGGCTTTTCCCAGCGCTTTTCCGACGTTTCCGGCGCCGATGACCGCGATTTTCATGGAGCCTCCTGGCCTGGAGCAAGTCGAGTTTAGCGGCATCGCCGCGGCGCCGCGACCCTCGCGCGGATGGAGCGCCTACCATAAAACCCTTGCCGCGGCGGCGGAGAAGTCTCATCCTTGACGCAGAAGGCAGGGCGAGGGGGCTTTGTCATGATCTCTGACCGGCTGCCGATACATCTCGCCGTTGCGCTCGCGACGATGCTGCTGCTCGGATTCGCGGCGCGCGATGCCGCCGCGCAAAAAGCGCCGCCCACGCCCTTCACCGGCATTCCCACCGTTCCGAAGACGCTGCCGCTGCTCGGCCACGCCACGGTCGACGGCCAGGTGCTGGCGGCGACGACGCAAAATGATGCCGG
>Ga0335085_10009557_pt1 | contig 14615 bp, 14 predicted proteins | sample Lox_Sample_45_FD_206712 | JGI IMG/M metagenome (GOLD analysis project Ga0335085, IMG submission 206712) | Soil microbial communities from Loxahatchee National Wildlife Refuge, Florida, United States - Lox_Sample_4.5 | ecosystem: Environmental > Terrestrial > Soil > Wetlands | place: USA...
GCCGGTCCACCCTCTCGAGCGCCTGACCGGCCACCTCGGCGGGGCGTCGCTGTGGGCGAAGCGCGACGACGTCAGCTCCGGCCTCGCGTTCGGCGGCAACAAGACCCGGAAGCTCGAGTACCTCGTCGCCGACGCGCTCGCGCAGGGCTGCGACACGCTCGTCTCGATCGGCGGCGTCCAGTCGAACCACACGCGCCAGGTCGCAGCGTGCGCGGCGCGCGCCGGCCTCCGCTGCGTGCTGGTGCAGGAGAGCTGGGTCGACTGGCCGGACGCCGTCTACGACCGTGTCGGGAACATCCTCCTCAGCCGGATCCTCGGCGCCGACGTCCGGCTGGTGGAGTCCGAGTTCGGGATCGGCTTCAAGGAGAGCTGGCAGCAGGCGCTCGCCGACGTCGAGGCACGCGGCGGGAAGCCGTACGCGATCCCGGCGGGCGCCTCCGACCACCGCCTCGGCGGCCTCGGCTACGCGCGCTGGGCGCAGGAGGTCGCCGAGCAGGAGCGCGAGCTCGGCGTCTTCTTCGACACGGTGATCGTCTGCTCCGTGACCGGGAGCACCCAGGCTGGGATGGTCGCCGGCTTCGCCCTCCAGGAGCGGGAGCGGCGGGTGATCGGCATCGACGCGTCCGCGAAGCCGGCCGAGACGCTCGAGCAGGTGACGCGCATCGCACGGGCGACGGCGGAGCTGATCGGCGCCGGCCGCGAGCTCCGAGACGACGAGCTGATCCTCGACACGCGCTACCACGCCGGCACGTACGGCATCCCCGACGAGCGGACCCTCGACGCGATCCGGCTCTCGGCCCGGCTCGAGGGGATGATCACCGACCCCGTCTACGAGGGGAAGTCGATGGCGGGGATGATCGACCTCGTCGCCCGCGGCGAGATCGACAAGGGCTCGACCGTCCTCTACGCCCACCTCGGCGGCCAGCCGGCGCTGAACGCCTACAGCGCGCTCTTCCGCTAGGTCTCGAGAGAGCTCGGCCTGCGCGGATCGTCGCGGTCGACGTTCCAGTACCGCCCGGCAGCCGTCAGCCAGACGCCGTCGGAGTGCGGGAGGAGCGCGAAGCGCGTGATCGTGCGCTGGCCGCCTTCGTGGTCGCCGTAGAGGATGTCGATTGTGACCGGCGTGCCCGCCTCGATCGCCGTCCTCGCCTCGCCGAACTCGGGCGAGGCGGGGTCGCGGAACGCGCCCTGCCAGAAGCCGAGGTCGCGGGCGGGGACGTAGATGTCGCGCGTCAGCCGGGTGAAGGAATCCAGGTCGGGCTGCTCCCCGGTCGTCACCCGCTCCGGGTAGAAGCGCCAGCCGTCCAGGACGGCGACGCCGGCGCCGGCGTTGCGCACCGAGATCGCGAACAGGATCGCGTCGTCGCTCGTCTCGATCGCGGCCCGGCCACCCTCGACGCGCAGGTACTTGTCGTCGACGAACGAGACCTTCTGCATGGGATCCTCGAGTCGCGAGGGAACGAGCAGCGGCCGGAGCCCGGCGAGCAGCGTCCGCTCGGCGACACGGGCGGCGCGGTGCGCGGAGCGCACGGAGGCGTAGGTCGCGGCCGCGAGCACCAGCGTGCCGCAAGCGGTGGCGAGCGCGGAGATCGTCACCCAGTCGGTGGCGACGAGGCTCACGGCCGGTCGAGCTTGGCGATGTTCGCCGCCTCGTCCTCGTCGGGCGCCTCGACCGCGAGCCACGCGACCACGATCTCGCGCGCCGTCTCCGGCTCGGTCCGCTTCAGGCTCATCACGAGGACGTTCGCGTCGTTCCAGCGCCGCGCGCCCTCGGCGATCCACGGGTCCCACGCGAGGGCTGCGCGGACGCCCGGCACCTTGTTCGCCGCCATTGACGTCCCGGTGCCGGTCCAGCAGAAGAGGAGCCCCTGGTCGGCCTCGCCTGCCGCGACCGACTCGGCGACGCTCCTGGCGACGTCGGGCCACTGGCCCTGCTCCAGCACCTCGACGTCGTGGCCGTGCCGGCGCAACTCGTCCACCGCCGCGTCGAGCGCCTCGCCCTCGTCGTCGCTGCCGACCACGAACCTCATCTCGCATACCCTAGAAAAGGCTGCGCGGTCTTTCGACCGCGCAGACAGCTGGGAGAGGCTCCTCCGACGAACCTTGCCGCCGACTCTACTCCTCTCGCGCGGCCAGGACAAGCTGCCTAAGCTCCGCGCGTGCGCAGGCTCTTCCGGCCGGTCGAGCGTCTCTTCATCGGAGCGCTGATGACGATGCTCGCGATCGTCCTCGAGCGCCGCCTGCGCGCGAAGACCCGCCGCTAGGACGGCTAGCGCCGGCGCGTGAGCTCGCGGATCAGCGCGATCCCGGCCAGGCCGGCGACGACGCCCAGCGTGATCGGGACCCACCGCTCGATCGACTCCGCCGCGGCTGCGAGCACCGCGGCGAGGAGCGCGGCGCCGCCGGCGAACGCGATCGCGATCCGGCGGCCCGCCCGCCTGATCGCGTCCTCGAGGCCCTTGCTCCCGCGCAGCTCGATCTGGAGCCCGGCGCCGGGCCGCGCGCCCGTCACCCGCTCGAGCCCCTCGACGAACCTCAGCGCCCGGATCTTCAGCTTCTGGAGCTCGTAGGCGTAGCCCTGGAGGTCGAACGCGCCGCGCAGACGGTCGCGCACGCCCTTGACCATGAAGCTGTTGATCGACTCGAACGGGTCGAGCTCCGGGTCGAGCTCCGTGACCGCGAGCTGCATCTGGCCGAAGGCCTTGCCGGTCATCGCCAGCGCCGCCGGAAGCCGGATCGAGTGCGCCGCGGCGATCTCGACCAGCGCGTCGAGCATCGGCCCGAGCTGGATCTCGCTGAGCGACTCGACCCGGAAGCGCTCGATGAAGTCGCGCAGGTCGGCGCGCAGCTCGTCCCCGTCGACGTCCCCCGGCGCGTCGCCGAGCATCACGATCACGTCGGCGAGGAAGTCCGCGTCCCGCCGCCAGAAGGCGAGCAGGAGCAGGAGCAGGAGGCCGCGTGTCTCCTCGTCCAGCGTCCCGACCATCCCCAGGTCGAGGAGGTAGATGCGGTCGTCGGCCCAGAGCAGGTTGCCCGGGTGCGGGTCGGCGTGGAAGAAGCCCTCCGTGAGCACCTGCGCGTAGAACGAGTCGAGCATCTGCTTCGCCGCCTCGCGGCGGGCAGGCCCCATCGGCGCCTGGCCCAGCGCCACACCGTCGACGACCTCGTCCATCACGAGCAGCCGGCGGGTCGAGAGCCGGTCGTGCACCGCCGGGACGGCGAGACGCGGGAAGGGCGCGAGCACGTCGCGCATCCGGTTGATGTTCGAGGCCTCCTCCGTGAAGTCGAGCTCGCGCCGGAGCGACGACGAGAGGTGCTCGACGACCGCCGGGATGTCGATCAGCTCGCGGAGCCCGTCGCGGCCCTCGGCCTTCTCCGCGAACAGCGAGAACAGCCCGAGGTCGCGCTCGATCTCCTCGGCGGCGCCCGGCCGCTGGAACTTGACCACCACCCGGTGCCCGCCCTCGAGCCGGGCCCGGTGTACCTGGCCGATCGTCCCGGCGGCGAGCGGCGTCGGCTCGATGCTCTCGAAGACGTCCTCCCACGGGACGCCGAGCTCCTCCTCCATCACCTGGACGACCTCCGCCTCGGTGAGCGGCGGCACGTCGTCCTGCAGGCGCGCCAGCTCGGCGGCGTACTCGGGCGGGATCAGGTCGGGCCGGGTCGAGAGGATCTGGCCGAGCTTGGCGAAGGTCGGGCCGAGCTCCTCCAGCGCCTCGCGGAGCCGAGCCGGCCGGTCCTCGCCGTGGTCCTTGAGGTCGCGGAGCCCGTGCTTGGCGAGGATCGCCGAGATGCGGGCGGCCCGCGCGGTCAGGTGCCCGCCGGCGAGCTCGGTCATTTCCGCTCCGGCGCCGGCAAAGCCGGCACCTCCGCTCTTTGTTCGCCTCCGTCGAGCCTACGGCTCATGACCGTCTCCACGGCAGCCGGCTCGTGCGCTCGGGCTCGGCGGTGTTGACGATCACGACGGTGCAGCGCGCGTTGTGCGAGACGCGGTTGGGGACGTTGCCGAGCAGGAACTCGCGGCGGCCGCTCATCCCGAGGTTGCCGACCACGAGCACGTCGGCGTCCGCCGCCTCCGCGGCGGCGACGATCGCGTCGCCGGGATCCTCGCCGGCGCTCACGCGCGCGCCGGTCCCCGGCCCGGCGATCTGCTCGGCGTACACCGCGAGCTCGGTCTCGGCGCCGGGTGGCGGCGGCCCCGGGACGAAGACCTGCACGACGGTGAGCTCGGCCTCGTAGCGCCTGGCCATCTCGGCCGCCCAGACGACCGCGCGGGTGGCGGTCTCCGAGCGATCCGACGCGACGACGATCCGCTCGACCGCCATCAGAGAGCCTCCCCTTCTGGCCCAGCTATGCCTCCCCCGAGAGCGACCACGCCCGGCATGGGGGAGAGCTTACGATCTCAGCCGCCGCCGAGACCCGGGAGCGCGGGAGAGCCGCTTCCGCCGCCGCCGGAGCTCGTGCCGCCGCTTCCACCGCCCGTCTGCCCGCCGCCGCCGAAGCCGCCGCCGCTCGAGCCGCTGCCGCCCGACCCTCTGCCGAAGGCACTCCCGCCGCCGAAGCCGCCGCCGAGCGGCGACTGTGACCCGTTGTCCGTGATCGACGTCGCCCGATAGCCGCTCGCCGTCGGCGTTCCCTGCACCGTGACGTAGTCGCCGGGGCGCACCTTCTTCAGTGTCCCGTTGCTCGTCACGCGGATGGTTGCCCCCGGCCCCGTCGTGATCTTGACGGTGTTGCCCTGGAGATCGGTCACGTACAGGCTCGTCCCGTCGATCGTCTTCACCTGCCCGACCGTTCCGCTGCGCGTGAACCCGGCCGCGCCCGCCGCGCGGCCTCCCGACGCTCCCGCCTGTCCGGTTCGGCCCCCGGCTGCAGCTGCGAAGCCGGCTCCACGTCCACCGCTCGCAGAGCCGCTCCCGCCCCAGTGCTTCTGGATGATGACGCCGAAGACGACGCCGACGCCGATCGCGGCGCAGAGCGCGAGCCCGGCCGTGACGAGCGGAAGCCGCCTTCGCCTCGGCGGTGGGGGCGGGAGCTCGGAGTCCAGGTCGAAGTCGAAGCCGTCGTCGCGCGCCGCCGCGGGGAGCTCCTCTGTCGGTGCCTCGTCCTCCGGTTGCAGGCCGCGGCTGGTGCTCACTCGTACCTCAGAGCCTCGATCGGCCGCAGCTTGGCCGCTCTCGCCGCGGGGTAGCTGCCGAACACCAGACCGACGATTGCCGACACCGCGAAGGCGAGGATGACGGAGTACGGCGCGACCACGGGCTGGATCCCGATGATCCGGAAGCGGCTGCCGGCAATGCCGGCGGCGACTCCGATCAGGCCGCCGATCATCGACAGGAGCACCGCCTCGACCATGAACTGGCCGACGATGTGGACGCGCCGCGCGCCGATCGCCTTGCGAATGCCGATCTCCCTGGTCCGCTCGGTAACGGTGACGAGCATGATGTTCATCACGCCGATCCCGCCGACGAGCAGCGAGATCGCCGCGACGGCGCCGAGCAATACCGTGAACGTGCGTCGAGACGCGTTGGATGCAGCGATGAAGCTGGCCTGGTTGAGCACTCTGAAGTCGGGCTGGTTGTTGGTGATCTTGTGGGTGCTGAGCAGGGTCGCCGTGATCTCCGCTTCGGCCTGCGTGGTCACCTTGCCCGACTTCGCCTCGGTGACGATCTGGTTGAGCGGGCCGTTGACGCCGGTGAGGGTGTTCTGGACGGTGGAGATGGGCGCGATTGCGACGTCGTCCTGGTTCGTCAGCCCCTGGTTCCCCTTCGACTTGAGCACGCCGACGACCTGGAACTGGACGCCGTTGATGGTGATCGCCTGCCCGACGGGGTTGGTCGAACCGAAAAGGTTCTGGACGACGGTGAGGCCGATATCGACGACGGGTGCTCGGTTGCTGACGTCGCTGTTGGTCAGCAACCGTCCGGAGGCGATCTGCCAGTTCTCGGCCTCGAAGTAGCCGGGCGATGTACCGACGAACTGCCCGGGCTGATACGTCGCACCCTGGTACGTGGCCGTTACTTGTGCGTTGACGACGGGGTTGACGCTCTGCAGGTCGGGGGCGTTTGCGTGGTTACGTAGCGCGTTGACGTCCTTCGACGTCAGCTGCGAGGCGCGGCTCTGGGTGCCCGGAGTCGACCGGCCGCCGCCGCCGCCGAACGGCCCGAACCCGCCCCTGGCCGGGAAGACGGTCAGGACGTTCGTGCCCAGCGCCTGGAGCTGGTTCTGAACGGCCGCGGACGAGCCCGTGCCGACCGCGACGAGGATGATCACCGCGGCGACGCCGATCATCACCCCGAGCATCGTCAGCAGCGAGCGCAACCGATTGGCCAGGATGCCCTGCACCGCGATCCGCAGGCTCTCGACCGCGATCAAGCGACCGCCTCGATCAGCGGTCGCAGCCGCACGTCCTCGACGATCAGGCCGTCGCGGAGCCTGATGACGCGTCGTGCGCGCTCCGCGACGCTGTCCTCGTGCGTGATCAGGACGATCGTCCGCCCCTCGGCGTTCAGGCCGGAAAAGATCCCGAGTACCTCGTCGCCCGAGTGCGTGTCGAGATTCCCGGTCGGCTCGTCGGCGAGCACGACCGTCGGATCCGTGATAAGCGCCCGCGCGATCGCGACCCGCTGCTGCTGTCCACCTGACAACTCGGACGGCAGGTGGCGAACGCGGTCGGCGAGCCCGACATGCCTCAACGCGGCGAAGGCGCGCGTCTCGCGCTCCTTGCGACGGACACCGGCGTAGACCAGCGGCAGCTCCACGTTCTGCAGGGCACTCGTCCGGGGGACGAGGTTGTAGCTCTGGAAGACGAACCCGATCCTGCGATTGCGGATCACGGCCAGCTCGTCGTCCTCGAGGGAGCGGACGTCCACGCCGTCCAGGAGGTAACGGCCGCTGGTCGGGAGGTCGAGGCAGCCGAGAATGTTCATCAGCGTCGTCTTGCCGCTGCCGGAAGCGCCCATGATCGCGACGAAGTCGCCTTTCCCGACGCCGAAGGTGATGCCTCGGAGCGCATGGACGACCTGCGTCCCCATCGCGTACGACTTCGTCACCCGCTGGAAGGCGATCAGGGGCTGCCGCTCGCTCACCCTCCGAACCCCCCGCCGGGGATCCGGAATCCGCCGCCCCCGCCGCCGAATCCGCCCCCGCCCCCGCCCGTGGGCGTCGTGGTCGTCAGGGAGGAGGTGAATGTCGCGACGACGATCTCCTGGTTCGCCTTCAGTCCGCTGACGATCTCGGTCGCATCGTCCCCGACGAGGCCGGTCTGGACGGCCTGCTCGGTCTGGGCGCCATTCGAGCCGACCACGGTGACGAAGCTTCCCCCGCCGGTCGTGTGCACGGCTGCGTTCGGGACGTGCAGGACGCCGTCGCGCTTCGCGATCACGACCGCGGCGCTGACGGTCATTCCGGGCTTGACGTTCGGAGCCGCCTCGTCGAGCAGGAACGTGACCCCGTAGGTGACGACGTTGCTGACGACCGTCTGCGTCGTGTCGATCGAGATCACGTGGGCGCCCAGCTGCGTGTTCGGGAGCGCGTCGACCTGGATCGTTGCCGGCTGGCCGATTCGGATCTTGGCCGCGTCGCTTTCGCTGAATCCGGCCAGCACTTCCGGCCGGGCGAGATCGACGAGCGTGATGAACGGGCTGGCCGGAATCTCACCGACGCTGCCGCTCACCGTTGCGACAGTCCCGAACGTCGGCGCGAAGAGGGTCTGCTGGTTCTCCGCTGCGATCGCGTTTGCCAACGAGGCGTTCGCAGAGGCGATCTGCGCCTGCGCGCTCGCCAGGTCGCCGGCCGTCGCGGGCGCAGCCTTGACGGCGTTCGCGGCGAGCGTACTGGCGAGCGACTGCTTCGCGCTCTTGACGGATCCGCGGGCGCTGTGCAGCGTCTGCGCGTCCTTGACCTTCCCCGCCTGGAGGCTCTGAAGCGCGTTCTTCAGGGTGTTCTGTGCGCTCTGGGCCGACTGGCGGTTGTTCAACTGGCCCGACGTGAGCGCCGTCTTGGCGTTCACGTAGGCGCGGAGGGCCTGAGTGACGGACTGGGAGTCCTTCAGCTGGCCCGCCGCGAGCGAGTTCTGGGCGTTCGTGACTGCGTTCTGGTCGCCGACGATCTTCGTCTGGTCGGACGCGACCGCCGAGGTCGCGGCGTCCGCCTTCGACTGGGCGGAGCTCTGGTCGGACTGGGCGGTCGAGAGGCTGGACTGGTCGCTCGAGAGCTGCGCCTGCGCCTTGGTGAGGTTGATCTGGATGTTCGTGCTGTCCTTGCAGGGTGGTGTGGTCTTGTTGCACTTGATCTGCTCCACCTGCAGAGACGTCACCTGATCCTTGTCCGCATTGACCTGCGACTGGAGGCTGGCGACGCTGCCGGTGCCGTCGTTGGCCTGGCTCGTGTACGTGGACGCGTCGCTCTGGTCGGAGGCGAGCTGCGCCTGGTCGCGCGCGAGCTGGGCATTCGACTGGTCGAGCGCGGTCTGGAGCGTGGCGACGTCCTTGGCGGCCGAGGCCTTCGCCTCGAGCCAGGCGCCCTTCGCCTCGCCGACCGCGTTTCGGAGAGAGACGGCGCTCGCATTCGAGCCCTTCTGAGCCTGTTTGAGAGCGGTGCGAGCCTGGGCGACCGCTTTCTCGAGCGCCTTCAGATCCTGGTTCGACGCGGCGGCCGCGTCGCGCAAGGCGGTGTTCTGGCTCGCGATCGCAGCCTGCGCCTGCTGGACGGCGACCTGGTTCTGCTTCTGATCCTGCGGTGTCAGAGGCTGCGCAAGGCTCGCCACGTTCGCTTCCGCGGCGGCCAGGTTCGCCTGGGCCGTACGAACCGCTCCGGCCTCACTGGAGTCGTCGAGCTTCGCAAGCACCTCCCCCTGGGCGACGTGCTGCCCCGGGTGCACGTTTACGGCGACGAGCTTCCCGGTACCCGAAAAGCTCAATTGGACGGTCTTCGCCGGCTGGATGTTGCCGCTCGCGGAGACCGTCGACAGGACGGAGCCCCGCTGAGCGGTTCCGGTCGTGACCTGGGCTTGCGCTGCAGTCTTGGTTCCCGTGACGAAGTAGGCGGTCACGCCCGCTGCGACGACGACGGCCAGAAGAATCAGGTTTACAATCCGCCCTCGCGCCGGCAAGGGTGGCAGCCGAAGCGCCGGCAGGGGTGGCAGCCGAGCCGGCCTGCGGGGCATCGCAGGAGCCTTCACGCGCATCGAACGGCGCCAGACTACTAGACCTTCCTGAGATTTCCGTGAACGGCCGCGTAGCATTCGGCCTTCATGCAGGGCGCCGCCGAGATCGTCTTCGACCACGTGACGAAGCGGTACGAAGGCCGTGAGGAGCCCGCCGTCTGGGACCTCTCGCTGACCGTCCCGGCCGGCGAGATCTGCATCCTCGTCGGCCCCTCCGGCGCCGGCAAGACGACGGCGATGAAGATGGTCAACCGCCTGATCGAGTTCGACGACGGCGACATCACGATCGACGGGACGAGCGTCCGCGACCACGATGCGACCGAGCTGCGGCGCGGGATCGGCTACGTGATTCAGCAGGTCGGGCTCTTCCCGCACATGACGATCGCCGACAACGTCGCCACCGTCCCACGCCTGCTCGGCTGGCCGAAGGCACGCGTCGAGGAGCGCACCGGCGAGCTGCTGGAGCTCGTCGGGCTGGAGACGGAGTACGGCGACCGCTACCCGGCGGAGCTCTCCGGGGGTCAGCGCCAGCGCGTCGGCCTCGCCCGCGCGCTCGCCGCCGACCCGCCGCTGATGCTGATGGACGAGCCGTTCGGAGCGCTCGACCCGATCACCCGCGACCGCCTCCAGCTCGAGTTCCTTCGCCTCCACGAGGAGGTGCGGAAGACGGTGATCTTCGTCACCCACGACATCGACGAGGCGATCAAGCTCGGCGACCGGATCGCGATCCTCCGCGAGGGCGGCGTGCTCGCCCAGTACGACACGCCGGACCGGATCCTCGCGCACCCCGCCGACGACTTCGTCGCGCGCTTCGTCGGCGCCGACCGCGGGCTGAAGCGCCTCGCCCTGCGGCGCCTGGACGAGATCGAGCTCGAGCCGGTCGACGGCGTGCCGCCGGACGCTCCCCGGGCGCCGGGGTCGACCACGCTTCGCGACGCGCTCTCGCTGATGATGGCCGAGGGCGCCGACCCGCTCGTCGTCGTCAGCGCAGCGGGGGAGCCGATCGGCCTCCTCTCCGTCGAGCGGGTCGGCCGCGTTCTCTCCGAGCTATGAGCCTGATCCTCTTCGACCAGGGCCCGGTGATCCCGAACTTCGGCCAGGGCTCGAAGTGCGAGACCGAGAACCACGCCTTCTGCTGGGGCTGGGTCCGGGACCACTGGAGCGACACGCTCCAGCCTGCGCTGCTCCAGCACGTCAAACTCGCCGTGATCGCCGTCGCGATCGGCTTCGTGCTCTCGTTCGCCGCTGCGCTCGTCGCGTACCGTTACCGCCGCGCCGACCAGCCGATCGGGCTCTTCTCCGACTTCCTCTACACGATCCCGAGCCTCGCGCTCTTCCAGCTGCTCGTGCCGCTCACCGGCCTCACCGTGACCACGGTCGAGGTCGCGCTCACGAGCTACACGCTGCTGATCATGTACCGAAACATCCTCGAGGGCCTGCGCGGGGTGCCCCCGGAGGTGAAGGAGTCGGCGCGCGGGATGGGCTTGTCCCGCCTCCAGACGCTGGTCCGGGTCGAGCTCCCGCTCGCCACGCCGTCGATCATCGCCGGCGTCCGGATCGCGACCGTCTCGACGATCTCGATCGCGACCGTCGCCGCCTTCGTGATCCCGGAGGGCCTCGGCCGGCCGATCTTCATCGGGATCACGCAGGACATCTTCAAGACGGAGATCATCGCCGCCGGCGTGCTCGCGATCCTGCTGGCGCTCGGCGCCGACGCGATCCTCGTCGCGGTCGGCCGGGCGTTGACGCCGTGGAGGGCTGCGGGATGATCGCCGACACCTTCAGCTGGGGGACGTTCCCGGATGCGATCCGGTTCATCTGGAACCACCCGCACCTGCTGTTCGACAAGTCGGTGGAGCACCTGCAGCTGTCCGGCACCGCGCTCGCGATCGCCCTGCTGCTTGCGTTGCCGATCGGGGTCGTCCTCGGCCACTACCGGCGTGGGTCGTTTCTCGCGATCAGCGTGTCCAACGTCGGCCGCGCCCTGCCCAGCCTGGTGCTGATCGCGTTCTTCCTGCTGGTCTCGACGAACTTCTTCTGGGACAACACCGCCGCCCTGGTCATCCTCGCCGTTCCGCCGATCCTGACGAACGCGTACTTCGGGATCGAGGGCGTCGACCGGAGCGTCGTCGAGTCGGCCCGGGGGATGGGGATGACGGGTCGCCAGATCCTCGTGCAGGTGGAGCTGCCGCTGGCGGCGCCGCTGATCTTCGCCGGGATCCGCATCGGCGCCGTCTTCGTGATCGCCACCGCGACGATCGCGGCGATCGCGGGCGGCGGCGGGCTCGGCGACATCATCGTCAACCAGGCGACCTATCGCCTGTCCGGTGTCGTCGCCGCGTCGCTCGTCGTCTCTCTGCTCGCCTTCGCGATCGCCGGGATCCTGGCGCTCGCCAGGAAGCTTTTGCAACGTCCGTACGTTGTCGCGGACTAACCCGCTAGGGTCCGCCCGTCCTCTCCCCGGAAAGGAGCGCTCGTGATCCGCAAGCACGCGCGGCGTGCCGTCAAGGCCGCCTTTGCACTGGCGTTGGCCATCCCCATCGTCTTAGGCGGGACCGCCAACGCGAAGACCCAGGCGACCACCATCACCATCGGAACGAAGAACTTCACCGAGGCGTTCGTGCTCGGCCAGCTCTACAAGCAGGCGCTCGAGGCGAAGGGCTACAAGGTCGCGTACAAGGAGAACATCGCCGGCTCGGAGTTGCTCGACACCGCCCTGAAGGGCGGCAAGGTGAACTTCGCTCCTGAGTACACGGGCATCGTCGCCCTCAACCTCGCCCAGGCGAAGAACGTCAAGACGGCAGCCCAGAACTACGCGGCCGCGAAGGCGTACGAGGAGAAGAGCGGCTTCACGCTCCTCAGGCAGACGCCGTTCTTCGACGCCGACTCGTTCGCGGTGCTGAAGACGACGGCCGCGAAGTACGGGTTGAAGACGATCTCCGACCTGAAGAAGGTGCCGAACCTCTCCTACGGCGGATACCCCGAGTGCGACAAGCGCATCACCTGCCTGCTCGGGTTGAAGCAGATCTACGGGCTGACGAAGATCAAGTTCGTCCAGCTCGGGACGATCCCGGTCACCAAGCTGATCGACGACGGCACGGTCACCGGCGGCGACATCTTCACGACCGAGCCGGCGTTCGCAACCGGCAAGTACGTGGCGCTGATCGACAACAAGCACATCTACGGGTTCCAGAACGTGGCCCCGATCGTGTCGAAGAAGCTGGTCGCGGAGTACGGCGCGAAGTTCACCGCCGTCGTGAACGCCGTCAGCGCGAAGCTGACGAACGCGGCGATGATCGCGATGAACAAGGCGGTCGCGGTCGACAAGAAGACGCCTGCCGCCGTGGCCGCAGCCTTCCTGAAGGCGAACGGCCTGGCCTAGACCCGGACCTCGACCTGGGGACAGGTTGCGAACGCCGTCCCCGGGTCGAGTATCCTCGCGGCGATGACCGCCGACGGATTCACGATCAAGCGCCTCGGCGAGTTCGAGACGAACGGGCGCTGGTCGCTCGTCCGCAGGGGGCTCGACGTCACCTCGTTCGGCCTGAACGTCGTCGAGATCGAGCACGGCTACTCGATCCCCGAGCACAACGAGCTCGAGCGTGACCAGGAGGAGGTCTTCATCGTCCTCGAGGGAGACGCCGTGATGGTCATCGACGGCGAGGACCACCCGGCGCCCGCAGGGACGTTCGTGCGGGTCGCGCCGGCGCTGACACGGACGGTGCGGAACGACAACGAGCAGCCGGTGAAGCTCCTGATCGTCTCTGCGCCGACGACGAGCGGCTACACCGACATGGGGTGGGCCTGACCCAGCCGGCACGCCCCGATTTCGGGGCGTTTGCGCGCGATTCTTTAGCGGTGATGTCCCTCGAACGAGGGGGAGCCGCCCGCTAAAGCGGCCCACCGGGAGCGCCGATACGACTCAGCGTATGGACGCTGCCGAGCGCAAAGCCATCCTGAGCCGCTACATGGACCACTCCCGCCGCTTCGACCAGGCTGCGGCGAGGCGGTCGGGCAGCGCCGAGATCATCCCCTTCCAGGCGCCTCTGAAGGAGCTCGAGCAGGAGCCGACGCAGCGGGAGATCGAAGTCCTCCAGCTCATCTCGGAGGGCCTCGTGAACCGTGAGATCGGCCGGATGCTCTTCCTCTCCGAAGAGACGGTCAAGTCCCACGTCCGGCATCTACTGGCAAAGCTGCAAGCTCGGTCTCGAGCCCACGCCGTTGCCGTTGGATTCCGGCGCGGGCTCTTGACCTAGCGCTAGGCGGTTCCCACAACCCTGTGGATATCCCGCAACAGGGGGACGCCACTGGCTTGCAGAGACCAGATGCTACGAACTGCTACCAGGGATTGCTCCCGCCTGGAAGCGGGATTCGAATGCGCGCGACAAGCCTACGCATCAGACAACTCCTCTCTCGAGGGACTAACGGCAAGACGGCTTATACCTCGTTCGGGTGATGAAAGCAAATGAATAGGCCGGCCAGTTCTCTCGCTTCGGCCCTGAGGCCGACCGAACTCCCGATGCGGATGGTCGCCTACGCCGGCATGTTGGGTCTGGCCGCCGGCGCGCTTGCGCTCAGCCTGGTGGAGTCAGGTTGGACTCTCGGGACTGTCTGGACGGTAGTCGCACTGTCCGGCGCGGCTGCGGTGGCCGAGCGTGCAAGCGTCCAGCTCGAGCGTGGGATTCAGATGGAGACTTCGATTTCGAGCTTCTTCATCCTGCTTGCTGGAGTCTTGTTCGGCCCGCTTGCTGCGATGCTTGTCGGAGCCAGCTCGATGCTCGGGGCGTTTCGAGCCCCGTACCTGAAATGGGCTACCTACACGTTGACTCGAGCGATTAATGGCTGCCTCGCCGGCTTGGTGGCTGTGGAATCTGCCGCCCTTTCGAGTGGCGAACTCGGATCGATCGTAGTGGCGACTGTGTGTGGCTGCATCGCAGTCGAAGCCATTGATCTGGGGTTCGCGTGTCTGACCTATCGGCTCCGCGGCCATCGGGTGCGTGGACTCGCCCGCGTTCTTCTGCCGCTAGCAGCCGCCTCCATTCCGTTCTATATGCCTCTTGTTGCGCTTCTGGCGATTGCATATCGCGACATCTCTCCACTCACACTCCCCTTCTTCTTGGTGCCGGCCCTCGCCCTCCAGCGGCTCTACACGCTCTACCAGCATCAGCGCGAACTCGCGGAGGACCTCAGCGTGGTCAACAGCAGGCTCGAGCGCGCCAACCTGTCCTTTGCCACCGCACTGGTTGCGACGCTCGACGCCCGGGACCGCTACACCGCCGGCCACTCTGCGGCGGTCGCGATCTACGCTCGCGACATCGCGAGCCGGCTCGCACTTCCCGAGGATCAGGTGCGTCTTGCACATCTCTGCGGCCTGGTTCACGACATCGGCAAGATCGGACTCCCGCCCGGTCTTCTGGAAAAGCCCGGAGCTCTGACCCTCGAGGAGCGC
>Ga0335085_10009560_pt1 | contig 14612 bp, 12 predicted proteins | sample Lox_Sample_45_FD_206712 | JGI IMG/M metagenome (GOLD analysis project Ga0335085, IMG submission 206712) | Soil microbial communities from Loxahatchee National Wildlife Refuge, Florida, United States - Lox_Sample_4.5 | ecosystem: Environmental > Terrestrial > Soil > Wetlands | place: USA...
TCGTCGTGTGAGAGCGGCGTATCCATTTGCGGTCGTCGATGTCGAGCGTGCGGACCTGCGGTCGACTGTAGCCAAGGCCACGCCGACGTCTTGACCGCAAGAGGCGATAATTTGACAGTTGGTGACAGCAGCTCGAACGAGACGTGGGCGCCAAAACAAAGCGCGGGGTTCGCAAGTGAACCCCGCGCTTCAGTGAAACGCCGCTGCGCGACCGATCAGGGCGCTGTCGGCCTCCGATCGCTTATCGCGTTCATTTGCCTTCCGGGACACCCTGATAGATGAGGCGCCCGATCTTGTCGTATTTCTCCGGGTCTGCGCGCCTGAGGTAGAGGGCGCCGACGACGCCGATCGCCAGGACCGCCAGATTGATCCAGACGATGTAGTCGGCGAACCTGTAGCCGCTGCCGAGGAAATCCATCTTCCAGATCATGACCCCGATGATGGCGAGCTGGGCGAAGAAGGCGATCAGCGGCGCCACGAACGTGGTCCACCAGTGATGCTCCTCCCGGTGGTGCGTCCGGAAATAGACGATAATGGCGACGGAAACGAGCGCCTGGGCCAGCATGATCAGCATCGTGCCCACTACGGCGTACAGGCTGTAGACGCCCAAATAGGCCTGCGCGAAGGGATCGTTGCCGCCGTCGCTGATCCAGTACGCCACGACCAGGATCGCCGCGATGACCGACTGCGTGAAGGAAGCGACGTACGGGCTCTTGTAGACGAGGTGAGTCTTGCCGAGGCTGCGCGGAAACACCCCTTCGCGTCCGAGGGAGTAGAAGTAGCGCGCCGCGGTGTTGTGGAACGCCATGCCGCAGGCGAAAGCTCCCGTGAGGATCAGATAGCTCATGAGCTGACTGACCCATCCGCCGACCATGGAGGCGGCTGGAGTCAGGAAGAAATGAGCCGCGTCGGTCTGCGAAATCTTGATCGCGTCATCGATGGTGGGATAGGCGGAAATGCCGGCCCAGCTCGTGATCGTGTAGAAGATGCCGAGTCCGAGTACAGAGATGTACATGGATAGCGGCACGATGCGTTTGGGATCACGAGATTCTTCGCCATAGTTGGGGGCCATTTCGAAGCCGACCCATGACCAGAAAGCAAAGAACAGTCCGATGACCCAGGCACCTGCTGCCAGGTCGTTGTGGGCCTCGAAGTCCTTGAATGCATTGATCGGGTTGATCCCAGCGCCGTCCAGGTTTGCGGCGGAACTGGTGAAAACCCCGAGGTCGAAGATCAGGAGAATGACGACCTCGCCGATGAGCGCGATGCCCAGAATCCAGGCGGAGAGTTTGACATCGAAAAACGTCAGGATCGCGATCAGCGCCACCATGAAGAGCGCAAAGTACGGCCAGGGCACGTTGGCGCCCGTCAGCTCCAGAATCTTCAGGTTCATGAAATAGGCGAAGCCGCCGCATAGCGAAGCTTCGAACACCGAGTAGGCAACGACGGAAGCGAACCCCATCGCCATTCCCGCCTCGCGGCCGAGGCCATGACTGATGAAGGAATAGAAGCCACCCACGGCCGTCACCTTGCGAGCCATCGCGCAGTAGCCGACCGAAAAGATGAGCAGCACGATCGTCGCCACCATGAACGCCGCGGGCGTGCCGATGCCCTCGCCGTACCCGACCGCGATCGGCGTGTTGAACAGCATGGCCGAAATCGGCGCCGAGCCCGTCACGGTAAGGAAGAGCACGCCGATCAAGCCGACGGCCTTCGGATGCAGCAGATCGACGTCGCGACGCGCCGTGACGTCGTATCCCATTGCTCCGGAACCCGGCTTGCCTGCTGATGTAGTCTGACCCTGAGCCACTGTTGCCTCCTTGTTTGCCGCCATATGGGCGGGCGTCCCCAGACGAATCGCTTTTCTTGCGGCGACGTTACTATGTTGCGATTTCGCCGTCGACCCGTTTTGTGGTGTTTTGTGGCATCGCTTGCACCCGCGGGGCGAACGTCCATTGACACTCCCAGACGGTGCGGAGTCTAGCGCTTGCGCGCCGCCTTTCTTGACCCCTGGTGACAGGCATTTGACAGTTGATGACAGCCGCCGGGCTCACGCCAGCCGCGCCCAGGTCAACTCGTGCTTGTTGTGGTGCAGATGCATCAACCGTGCGCCCGGGATGGCGGCGAAGCGGCGGGCGGCCGCGTGGTCGGTGGCGCCCTGGAACTTGAGGGTGCAGACGAGGTTGCGGACAAGGCCCGATTCCAGCCAGCGCTCCACCAGCCCGAGCAGTCGCGCCGGATAGCAGACGACGTCGCTGAAGAGCCAGTCGACCGGGCCGATCTCGCGCGGCTCGAGCGCGAAGGCGCTCGCCTGCCGGAATTCCACCCCCGCCAAGGCGGCGATCTCCGGCGCCAGCGGCGCCTTGTCCACGCTGACCACGCGGGCGCCGAGGGACTGCAGGACCCAGGTCCAGCCGCCGGGGCTGCTGCCGAGATCGAGGCAGCGCTCGCCCGGCCCGGGATGGCGGCCGAGCACGGTCAGGGCCTCCCAGAGCTTCAGATAGGCCCGGTTGGGGGGCGCCGTCTTGTCCTCGACGAACTGCGCCTCGCCGTTGGGGAAGGGGCTCGAGCAGTGCGGCGCCGCCAGGAGGGTGGCCTCGTCGAGCAGCGTCCACGAGCCCAGCGGCGCCGTCGGCGCCGGCTGCGGAAAGACCAGCGGCTTCGCGCTCACATGCGGCAGCTGCTCCTGGATCAGCCGGGCCCGCCGATGCAGCCGGCAGGCATAGAGCGCCCAGTTGCGCTGCAGCGCGCGCAGCTTCTTGGCGGCATCGGCGATCGAGGCGACGGCGATTGTCTGCGGATCATGCCAGACGTTCGCCGCCCACGCCGCCGGCGGCGCCTCGCCCTCGACCAGCAGCAGCCGCCCATGCGCCGCCACGACCCGATCCTCGCCCAGCTCCTCCCGCAGCTGCTGCTCATACCCCTCGGCGGCGAGAAAGCCGGTGCGGCCCGGTGTGGTCAAACGGACAGCCCGAAAGATCGAGTCCCCTCCTCCACGAAGTGGGGGAGGGTCAGGGTGGGGGCCATATCAGCCAACGGGATTTCAGTCCTACGCGGCGCGCGCCGCGATCAGCGCGTCCGCCAGTTCGACGAAGCCGGCGCCGCAGCGGCTGCGCGTGACATAGGCGGGCAGGGCGCTCAGACGATCTGCGAAGTCGGTGACATTCGCGACTCCGACCGCGTTCGGGAAGAACGCGAACATCGGCGCATCGTTGGGGGAATCGCCGGCGAACACGAACTCGTCGCGTCGCGCGTCGAGATCGATGCCGAAGCATTCCTGCAGCAGGATGCGCGTCATGCCCAGCTTGTCGTAGCTGCCGAACCAGCCGTTGACGTGGATGGAGCTGACCTTGGCGGTCGCGCCGGCCTCGCCGAACAGCGAGACGATGCGGTCGATCGCGGCGGGCGGCAGCTCCGCCACGTCCTCGCGGAAATCGATGGCCAGATCGGCCTCGCGATAGAGCTGGTCCGAGGCCAGGGCCGCGCCCGGCACCGCCGCCAGGATGCGGTCGCGCACCGCCTCCAGCCGCCGGCGATTGGCGGCCCGCTCCTCGGCCGGTACCAGGAACCGCTTCACCAGCTTGCGCGCCGCCGCGTCGTAGCGGAAATAGAACGCACCGTTCTCGCCCACCACCGCGTCGACCGGCCACATGCGCGCGATGTGGTCGCACCAGCCGGCCGGCCGGCCGGTGATGGGCACCACCAGGAACCCCGCCGCCTGCAGCCGCTCGAGCGCGCCATAGGCGTCGGCCGTCAGCTTGCCGTCGGTGGTGAGGGTATCGTCGATGTCGGCGAGGACGCCGCGGATGCGTCGCCGCGCCGCCACGGGAAAGTTGTCGAGCGGTTGCATGGCGGCGCCGAGCAAAGCCGATTGCGCCGCCAAGTTCAATGGCGCCTGGAACTGCCGGCGGCTGCGCGTAGACTGCGCGGATCTCGAGCGCGCTTCGCGGCCCAGGAAACCAGGAGGACCGTCGCAATGCTGTCCGCACTAGAACGGGTGGTGATGATTTCCGGCGCCAGCCGCGGCATCGGCCGGGCGATCGCGCGCCGTCTCTATGACGACGGCTATCGCCTGAGCCTGGGCATGCGGCCGTCGCCCGCCGCCGACGAGGCGGCCCGCGGCATGGAGGCCGATCGCCTGCTGGTCGCGACATATGACGCGCGCGCGGCCAAGAGCGCCCAGGACTGGGTCGCCGCCACGATGGCCCGCTTCGGGCGGATCGACGCCGTCGTCGCCAACGCCGGCATCGCCCTCGATGCCGATATCGAGACCGGCACCGAGGCCGACCTCGACGCCATGTGGGATGTCAATGCGAAGGGCCCGTGGCGCCTGATCCACGCCGCCTTCCCCCACCTCAAGGCGACCGGCGCGGGCCGCATCGTCGGCATCGCCTCGATGTCCGGCAAGCGCGTGAAGGGCGCCACCATGACCGGCTATGCCATGAGCAAGTTCGCTCTGGTCGCCCTCATCCGCGGCGTCCGCCACAGCGGCTGGCCGCATGGCATCCGCGCCACCGCGATCTGCCCCGGCTACGTCGCCACCGACATGACGGCCGACGCCAATTTCCCGTCTGCGTCCATGACGCCGCCCGAAACCATCGCCACGCTCGCCGCCCTCGCCATCGCCCTGCCCAATGAGGCGACGATGCCGGAACTGGCCGTCAACTGCGTGCTGGAGCCTTAGCGGGGAGCTTGATATGTTCCATCTTCGTTCACATATTTGGCATCTGGCTGAGCCGGGCCCACTCGGCTTGGCCGGTCGATCTTTGACATCGTGTATCTGCAACAAGACCGCGCCCCAGTTATGCGAGGGTGCGGTGCCTGGGGTTGGGGTTGTGCTCCCGCTGGGCATGGGGTCCTTCGCTCCGATTCGCCTCATGGTGTAGGGGCGACCCCATGTGGTCGCCCCTTTCGGGCTGATCGCTGGATAGAGGGCGCCCACGCGGAGGCGCCCCTACAAACCCCCTACAAACCGCGCGGTCGGATCCCCTCCGCTGGGCATGGGGTCCTTCGCTCAAACGGAAGACGCCCGGCCCGCGTAAGCGGGCAATCTCCCTTCTCTATGTCCTCTGTGTCTCGGTGGTGAATCTTCGTTCCCGACGGTTCGTCCCCGCTTGGCATGGGGTCCAACGCTCGGATCCGGTGCGGCATCGGGCCGACCCCGTGCGGTCGGCGAAATGTGATATCGTCGGCCGGCATGACGACCGCCCGCCTGACCCCCGGCGACCCCGCCCCCTGGTTCATCGCGCCGTCGCCGAACAACCCGCGCTACCACTTCGACTCTGTGGCTGGGCGCTATATCGCCCTCTGCTTCTACGGCTCGGCCGGCAACCCGGCCATTGCCCAGATGCTGGCGGCGCTCCGCCAGCGCGGCGACGTCTTCGACGACGGCCACGCCTCCTTCTTCGGCGTCGGCGCCGATCCCGCCGATGGGCAGGAGAAGCGGGTCGAGGAGCGCATTCCCGGCTTCCGGCTGCTGTGGGACTTCGGCCTCAAGATCGGCGCCCGCTACGGCGTCTGCAGCGAGCCGGCGGCCACGGCCGAGGCCTCGCGCTACCAGCCGACCACCTTCCTCCTCGATCCCGCGCTGCGGGTGCTGGCGGTGCTGCCGATCGCCGATCCGGCTGCCCACGCCCAGCATCTGCTCGACCTTATCGGCCGTCTGCCGCCGCTGGGCGGCGTGCGGCCCGCCCGGGCCGGCGCCCCGGTCCTGCTGGTGCCGCAGCTGTTCGAGCCCGAGTTCTGCCGCGAACTGATGGCGCTCTACGATCGCCACGGCGGCGAGGATAGCGGCTACATGACCTCCGACGCCGCCGGCAAGACTGTCGGCGTCATCGACTACGGCCGCAAGCGCCGCCGCGACTACGTGATCGAAGATCCCGACGCCCGCCGGGGCATCCGCACCCGCATCGAGCGCCGCCTGGTGCCGGAGGTGCGCAAGGCCTTCCAGTTCCGCGTCAGCTACATCGAGCGCTACATCGTCGCCTGCTACGACGCCGGCGAGGGCGGCTACTTCCGGCCGCATCGCGACAACACCACCAAGGGCACGGCGCATCGCCGCTTCGCCGTGACCATCAACCTCAACGCCGAGGACTACGACGGCGGCGACCTCTGCTTCCCGGAGTTCGGGCGCGAGAGCTACCGGGCGCCGAGCGGCGGGGCCATCGTCTTCTCCTGCTCGCTCATGCACGAGGCGCTCCCGGTGACGCGCGGCCGGCGCTACGCCGTTCTGCCGTTCCTCTACGACGAATCCGGCGCCAAGCTGCGCGAAGCCAATCTGGGCTACCTCGCCGACGACCGCCTGCGCGACGAGGTGAAGCGCGCGGTCGCGGGTTCCGCCGCCCCCGCAGAGACGTCCCGAACGGGATGACGACCGGTTCCGACAGCCCTGACGAGGCCGCGCGCGCGGCGCGGGACGAGCAGCTGCGGCAGGCCGAGAAGACGCAGGTGGTCGTCCAGCTCGCCGGCGGCGTGGCGCACGACTTCAACAACCTGCTGATGACCATCCTCGGCAACAGCGAGATGCTCACGGCCAAGCTCGAGGCGGGCACGCCGACCCACGAGATGGCAACCTTGATCGCCGAGGCCGCCCAGCGCGCCGCGGACCTGACCCGCCGTCTTCTCGCGGTGGCGCGGCGGCTGCCGCTACGGCCGCAACCCATCGAAGTCGAGCGCTTCGTCGCGGGACTTTCCGAGCGGTTGCGCGGCACGCTCGGCGGCGCCATCGCGGTCGAGCTGGCCTGTGCCGGCGGCCTGCGGCCGGCGCTGGCCGATCCCGCGGCGCTCGAGGTGGCGGCCATGGCTCTGGCAAGCAACGCCCGCGACGCGATGCCCGAGGGCGGCCGCCTGCTGCTCGAGGCGGGGAGTGCGCGCATCGCCGAAGCGCAGGCGCAGCAGCTGGTGGACGTCGCGCCCGGTCTCTACATCGCGTTTGCCGTCACCGACACCGGTACGGGCATGACGCCTGACGTGGCGCGCCGCGCCTTCGATCCCTTCTTCTCGACCAAGCGCGGCGGCAAGGGCAGGGGGCTGGGCCTCAGCACCGTCGAGGGGTTCGCCCGCCAGTCCGGCGGCTATGTCACGCTCGTGAGCGCGCCCGGCAAGGGCACGACCGTGACGATCTATCTCCCGGCGGCCGAAGCCGCCTGACACCGGCACGAAAAAGGCCGCGTCTCCTCGACGCGGCCTCTCCGCTGTACCGCCCTCACGCCGCCCTCATGCCGGCTCGTCCGCCTTCAGGCGCACCAGCTTGCTGAGCAGCGCATCGAGGCCTGCGCCCTCGCCGGCGTGGAGATCGATGCGGCCCACCTTCTCCACCAGCCGCTCGAGGCTCTCGAGCTCCTTCAGCCGCAGGAGGAGCGGGTTCTCCTCCATCAGCTTGGCGGTGTTGAGGAGCGAACGCGTCGCCGCGGTCTCCTCCTGGCGGCGGATCAGGTTGGCCTTCGCCGTCCGCTCCGCCTCCACCACCTTGTTCACGAGCTCGCGGATCTCGCCGGGCAGGATCACGTCCTTCACGCCGAGCTCCGTCACCTCGATGCCGGTCTCGCCCAGGCGCTCGCGCACGAAGCTGCGCAGCTCCGCGTCGAGCACGCTCTTGGCCGAGAGCACCTCGTCGAGCGTGCGGGCCGCCACCGCCTCGCGGATGGCGAACTGCACCAGGCGGTACAGCCACGCATCCACGTCCACGACCGCAGCGACCGCGCGCTCGGGATCGGTGATGCGGCGCAGCGCCGTCAGGGTCACGCGCAGGGCGATGCGATCCTTGGTCAGCATCTCCTGGGCCGTGATCTCGACCGCCTGCGGGCGCAGATCCAGGCGCTTCACCTCGACCTTGCGGTTCACCGTCCAGTAGGTGTGACGGCCCGGCGCCAGCCGCTCCACCAGCCGGCCCTCGACATAGAGCAGGCCGGCCTCGTGGTTCTCGACCACCGTCTCGGCCGCGAACGGGTTGTGCGCGCGGTCGATCAGCGCCAGGTGGCGCGGGTCGACCGTCGGGTCGCTGGCCGTGTCGATGCGCTCGACCGTCACGGCCGTCGCCACCTTCCAGAACACGCGCAGCTTCCACGGGCCGACCAGGTGCGTCGGACGGCCGTCGAGGCTGACGATGGCGAGCTCGTTGGCCCGCGTCTCCACCGCCTCGAACAGCGCAGCCGCCATCTCCGGCCGCTCCGCCTTGATCACGGCGTAGCGCTCGGCCGAGAACTCGGCCTGCACGACCTTGAAGCTCTCGACCGTCAGCTCGCGCTTCGGATCGAACAGACGGTGGCGGCCGGGACCGAGCGCCCGCTCGTAGCGGCCGTTGCGCAGCAGGAGGGCACGCTCGCCGTCCTTCACCGTCACGCGCAGCATCAGCAGAAAACGACTCAAGACACGTCTCCTTTCCTTGGCCCCGCGACAGAGCCGCGGAGCAGGTTCATCTGGAGGACACGGGTCCCGGACGCGTTCTTCCCGCGGGAGCGGCGGACCGGGGCTTGAGCGAGGCGGGACGGCGGGCACACCTCTCCTGTCGCCAGACCGGAGCCTGACGCTCGAAGGGTGGACCCGGCGACCCGCGCAGGCGATATCCGCCGCGGCGCAGGGCCGGTCTCACGGTGTCTCAGTTCGGACGGAAGGCCTTTCGGCCAGGCGACCGGACCGCGACTGAAGCGCGCGTCCGGTTCCCTACAGTGGAATTCAGCGTAACAGGCTGAACCGGAGCGTCGGAGCGGGAGTCGAACCCGCGACTGGATGCTTATCAGGCATCTGCTCTAACCATCTGAGCTATCCTCTTCTTGCGTGATCGACCGGACTCGAACCGGTGCCTCCGGGTCTCCCCGGCGCTCTGCCTCTGAGCTAGCGACCACCATCCTTCGTTCAGCGGAACACGAATACGCACTGCGCATCGCGCCAGCCGGTGCCTCACGAGCCCGCGCACGGGGCTGAGCGAAGGGCCGCGCTTATGACGCAAGTCGAAACGGAATTCAAGATTAAATTCTCCTTTCGCGCGCTTTTGATGCCGATGTGTCGTATTAGTCACAGGAGAATATGCGGCTTGGCGGCAGAGAAGACGATATGGCGGCATCGCGCACGACCCTGGCGTTCATCATCCTCGCTCTTGCGCTCGCCGCCGGCGGGGTCGCCGGTTTCCGGTATTTCTCGCCCGCTCCGACGCAAGGCGTCGGCGCGCTTACGGGCGCGGAGATCCGGGCCCTGGTCTCGGGCAACACGGTCAAAGGCCCCAAATTCTCAGAATACTACGCTCCCGATGGATCCATCCGCGGGCGGGAAATCGAGGACGCGGACGAGGAATATCTGGGAACATGGCAGGTCGATGGCGACCGGCTCTGCGTCGTCTTCCCGAGCCACGACTACAAGAGTTGTGTCGCGGTGACACGAGAGCAGGATGGCGCATACGACTTTGCGGCCGGCGAGCAGCACGCCAAGCGCACGATCGTTGCGGGCAATCCGAACAACCTCTGACCGCTCCTCGCGGAGCCGAGAGTGACGCCTAGGAGGCCGACGCCAGGGCCTGTCCCGCCGCGCATCTCTGCTCCCAGTCCAGGGCCGTGCGCACGATCGCGTCGAGGCTGTCGAGGCGGGGCTTCCAATCGAGAGTCCGGCGCAACCGGCCGGCGTCGGCGACGAGCACGGGCGGATCGCCGGGCCGACGCGGTGCGCGCCTGACATCGAGGCGCGTCTTCGTCCGTCTCTGGACCTGTTCCAGGACCTCGAGGACCGAATAGCCGCGCCCGCAGCCGCAGTTGAACGCGCGACTCGGACCTCCCGCCGCCAGATACTCGAGCGCCTTGACATGCGCGTCCGCGAGATCGGAGACGTGGATGTAGTCGCGGATGCAGGTGCGGTCGGGCGTCGCGTAGTCCTCGCCGAAGACGTCGATGTGGCTGCGCCGCCCGACGGCCGCCTCGCAGGCGACCTTCAGGAGGTGCGTCGCCTTCGGCGACAGCTGCCCGGCGCGGCCGCGCGGGTCGGCGCCGGCGACATTGAAGTATCGCAGCGTCGCGTAGGTCAGATCATGGGCGGCGCCGGCGTCGCGCAGCATCCATTCGACCATCAGCTTCGACGCGCCGTAGGGATTGATCGGCGCCAGGGGTGCGTCCTCGGGGACGGGAATGACGGCCGGCGCGCCGTAAACGGCGGCCGTCGAGGAGAACACGACGTGCCTTATCCCCTTGCGGACGCAGGCGGCGATGAGGCTGCCGCTGGCGCAGGTGTTGTTGCGATAGTACTTGAGCGGATTTCGCACGGACTCCGACACGACGACGCTGCCCGCGAAATGCATCACGGCGTTGACGCCATGCCGATCGATGACGCCGGCGATCGTCCGTTCGTCGCCGGCGTCGCCGCGCACGAACGCGACGCCGGCGGGCAGCAGGCTCGTGCTGCCCGTCGACAGGTCGTCGATGACGACCACGGGATAGCCCGTGTCGCGGAGCGCGAGCACGACATGGCTCCCGATGTAGCCGGCGCCGCCCGTGACGAGTATCCGCATCGTCGTCCTCTCCATCGTAGTCCGGCCCCGTCAGTCGCGCGCGGCGCGGGCGGGCAGCAACAGGTTATCGCTGAATTCAGCCGCGGAGTCGTCGGAAAATCGCTCCTGATATCCGGCCGAGGCGATCAGGTCGTCCGTATGAGCGCCGACCTCGTATGACCTGGACAAGCCGCCGGGCGATGACCAACTCTGCTGGGTCGGTCGCCGAGCCGGCCATTGCGAGGGGAACCCGACGTGACCTCCACCGGCCATCGCTTCCATCCATCGATCCTGCGTGAATACGATGTCCGCGGCATCGTCGGCGAGACCCTGGCCGCCGCGGATGCAGCGGCGCTCGGCCGCGCCTTCACCCTCATGGCCGCGCGCAACTGTCGCAGGGCGCCGCGCATCTGCGTCGGCCGCGACGGCCGCCTGAGCTCGCCGGAGCTCGAGGAGGCCGTCGTCGATGGCATCCGGCGCGCCGGCGGCGACGGCGTCCGCATCGGCCTGGGGCCGACGCCGATGCTGTACTTCGCCGCCAATGTCCTGGATGTCGACGCCGCCGTCATGGTGACGGGCTCGCACAACCCGCCGAGCCACAACGGCTTCAAGATGATGATCGGCCGCCGGCCCTTCTTCGGCGAGATGATCCGCGAGCTCGGCCGCGTCGCCGCCGAGGCCGGGACGCCGCAGCGGCGCGGCGCCGTCGAGACGGTGGACCTGCAGAACGCCTATGTCGGCCGCCTGCTGCAAGGGCTCGCGGGCGCCGACGTCTCCTCGCTCGCCGTCGCCTGGGATCCCGGCAACGGCGCCGCCGGCGAGATCGTGCGGCGCCTCACGCTCAAGCTCCCCGGCCGCCACGTCCTGATGAACGAGACGATCGACGGCCGCTTCCCCGCCCACCATCCCGACCCCACGGAGCCGCGCAACCTCGTGCAGCTGCAGGGGCAGGTCGCGGAGCAGCGCCTCGATCTCGGCATCGCCTTCGACGGCGACGGCGACCGCATCGGCGCCGTCGACGCACGCGGGCGGATCATCTGGGGCGATCAGCTGCTGGCGATCCTGGCGCGTGACGTGCTGCAGGCGCGCCCAGGCGCCACCATCATCGCCGACGTGAAGGCGAGCCAGGCGCTGTTCGACACCATCGCGGCCCTCGGCGGGCGCCCGCTCATGTGGAAGACCGGCCACTCCCTCATCAAGACCAAGATGGCCGAGACCGGCGCGCCCCTCGCCGGCGAGATGAGCGGGCACATCTTCTTCGCCGATGGCTACTACGGCTACGACGATGCGCTCTTCGCCGCCGTCCGCCTCCTGCGCTCCATCGTTCAGGCCGGCCGCTCGCTGGCCGAGCTGCGCGACGAGCTGCCGACGCTCGCCAGCACGCCGGAGATCCGGATCGACTGCCCGGACGAGCGCAAGTTCGCCATCGTCGACCAATTGCGCGATCGGCTGGCGGCCGAAGGCGCCACGTACGACGATACCGACGGCATCCGGATCGCGAAGGACGGCGGCTGGTGGCTGCTCCGCGCCTCCAACACCCAGGCCGTGCTGGTGGCGCGCGCCGAAGCCCGCACCGAACAAGAGCTGACCGGCATCATGGCCGACCTGCGCAGCCGGCTCTCGGACCTCGGCGTCGCCATGCCCGCGTGAGCAAGCAACGCGGGCGCGGTATAGCTGGTTGCTTGTGAGAGTGGCGTCCTATGCTGGATGAAACTGGGCACTGAAGTATGATTGTTTTTCTCGTCGCGGCTGGGCACGATTGGTGCTCGGTTGGGCGGTGGGTTCGTCCTTGGCGTGGTCCTCGCTGGTGCCCGGCAACAATTCGGCTCAGGAACTTCTCGTAGCAGCCCTTGATTTCAAGGGCCCTACCGTGGTCCACCTGATGCTCGGGCTACTCGCGGAAAATGCGGCATCGTCCGTTCTGTAGCCCCGTGCGCGTACGGGCGCCTCATCCTAGATATCGCACAAATATCGGGAGCTTGCTGCCGGTCCGGATGGTCGACCAGGCTGGACATCGTCCAGGCTCTCTGCGGCATCCCTTGCCTGAAGCCATCATGCGAAAACTCGAGCTTGGCTCTCTGCCCGATCTGGCGCGCTTTGCGATCAGAGATCAGATTATCGAGCCTTAAAAACCGGCTTTGAGAATGTGGGGTCACTCGTCGTGGAGTCGCCTCCCTTCAGGAGAGGTGGACCTGCTGCGGTGAGGACGAATGCCTGTCCGCGTGATCAGTCGATCCGCACCGGGGCAATTTTCGATTTGCCGGTTAACAAAGAGAATGTCGCAGCATGGATCGCAATGGTCGCGAAACAGAAGGGCGATGTGCCCCGCCCGATCCGCGACATGATGGCCCGCGGGCCCGTTCGTCCGCTATGGCTTGCGTCCTCCGGGTGGAAGCTCGACGCGCGCAGCCGTCTACCGACGTCGGGTAGGTCATATGGTCGCTGATACCTGATCGGTCGCTGCCTATATTCGGCGCCTAACGGTCCATCCCCCTTGAAACCCCGCGGGTCGTTTCCAACCTAGCCTCCTACGAGCCGCCTTGGCTCGTGGGTCCGGGCCCCTCTGGCAGTCGATCGCTCCGTCGGCTGCGATGTCGGACTGTTCCACCTGCCTCGACGCCGCGAACTGGCGTTGGCGCATCTGGAGGGTCCGATGGTCATCACGATCTGGTTTTGGCTCGGCTTCATCGGTTTCGTCCTGCTGCTTCTCGCCTTCGATCTTGGCGTGTTGCATCGCAGGCCGAAGACGGTGTCGGTTCGCGAAGCGCTCCTCCTCAGCTTCCTCTACGTGGTGCTAGCCGGCATCTTCAACGTCGGCGTGTTCCATTTGCTTGGGGAGCAAGCCGGCTACGAGTTCCTGACCGGCTATCTGATCGAGAAGTCACTCAGCCTCGATAACGTCTTCGTCTTCGTCCTCATCTTCACCCATTTCGCCGTGCCGCCGCAGTACCAGCACCGCGTACTGTTCTGGGGCATCCTGGGCGCGCTCATCATGCGTGGCCTCTTGATCGCGGCGGGGGCGGCGCTGATCTCGACCGTGCACTGGATCGTGCTGCTGTTCGGCGCGTTCCTGGTCTTAACCGGCATCAAGATGCTGCTCAGCATCAACGTCGAGCCGGATCTGGCGAACAATCGGATCATTGCCTTCACGCGCCGCCACCTGCGCGTGACGAACGAGTATGACGGGCAGAAATTCTTTATCCGGAAGGAGGGCGCGCTGTGGGCCACGCCCCTGTTTCTGGCGCTGATCATCATCGAGTTCACCGACCTTGTGTTCGCGGTCGACTCAATCCCGGCCATCTTCGCCATCACCCAGGAGCCCTTCATTGTCCTTACCGCAAACGTGTTCGCGATCCTCGGGCTGCGCGCGCTCTATTTCGCGCTCGCCGGCGTGATCCACCGCTTCCACTACCTGAAATACGGCCTGTCGCTGGTGCTCTGCGTGGTGGGCGCGAAGATGATCCTAAACGGCATCTTCGGCGAGAAGGTCATGCCCACCGAGATTGCTCTGGCCACCACCGGAACGCTCATCGGCGGCTCGATCGTGCTGTCGTTGATCAAGACCAAGATGAAGCCACCCGTGCCCGCGCCGGCTTTCACCGGTTGGGTGCCCGGTAGCCCGCAACAACCTGCTAAACCCGAATCTCAATCCAAAGGAGGTGCCACATGAAATGCCCATCCTGCGCTGAGAGCGACCTGGTGATGGCCGATCGCCAAGGAATCGAGATCGACTATTGCGCGAAATGCCGTGGCGTCTGGCTCGACCGTGGTGAGCTTGACAAGATCGTCGAGCGCTCGGCGGCCGAGGCGCGTACCGCAGTCGATCGCACCCGCGGTCGCGACGACGACGATGAACGTGATGGCAGGCGTGGCCGCGACCGGGACGACGATGACGACGACGACCGTCGGGGTCGACACGGCCGCGATGACGGTCGCCGCCGCCGCGGCTTTCTCGACGACATCTTCGGTGCTTTCGATTAGTCGAGACTCGTTAGGGCCCCTCCCGCATGGCGAGAGGGGCCCTGCAACTTAGAATGCTCTGCGATGACCCTTCGGTCGATCGTCGACGAGTTTAGTGTCGATGGTACCGACACCGCATCAGCGGGGAAAAGGCCAAATTGCCGGCCGAACCGCTCAGTGATGC
>Ga0335085_10009561_pt1 | contig 14612 bp, 15 predicted proteins | sample Lox_Sample_45_FD_206712 | JGI IMG/M metagenome (GOLD analysis project Ga0335085, IMG submission 206712) | Soil microbial communities from Loxahatchee National Wildlife Refuge, Florida, United States - Lox_Sample_4.5 | ecosystem: Environmental > Terrestrial > Soil > Wetlands | place: USA...
TCGATCCGGCTCGCGCCGGACGAGCAGATCGAGATCTTCCGGATCGTGCAGGAGGGGCTGGCCAACGTGCGCCAGCACGCCGCCGCGGCGCGGGCCGAGGTCGTGATCGGCCAGCGCGCCTTCGGCGAGCGCTTCGTCACGATCCACGACGACGGCGAGGGCTTCGACGGCGACGAGTCCGCCGCGGGCCAGGGCCTCCGCAACATGCGCGCCCGTGCCGAGTCGATCCAGGGCGGCTTCTCGCTCAACACGGCCCCCGGCCGGGGCACCGCACTCGAGGTCGTGCTCCGGGCCTGAGCGTCGTACGATTGACGGCATGAGCGACCCGATCGAGGAGCTGCGCGAGCGCGTCGAGAGCATTCCGGCCCCGCCGGCCGCAATGGGGGAATACCTCGAGAAGGTCCGTGAGCGCGCCTACGCGGTCGTCGACGGCGACGTCGAGACGCTGAAGCAGAAGGGTCTCTCGCAGGACGAGATCTTCGAGCAGACGGTCGCGGTCGCGGCCGGCGAGGGACTGCGCCGGCTCGACCGGGCGAGCGAGGTGATCGGGTGAGGCTCGCCGCCGTCGACCACGGACATGCCCCGGCCGAGGCGGCGCTCCTCGACGAGATCCGCGAGCGTACGGGGGCCGAGCCGCTCGGCGTCGTCAAGACGCTCCTGTACCGGCCGGAGCTCTTCGGCAGGCCGTTCTCGGACGCGCTCGAGCAGGCGATGCGCGGCCCCTCCGACTGGAGCCCCGGCGAGCGCGAGCTCTTCGCCGGCTTCACTTCGCTGCTCCGGCAGTGCCCCTTCTGAGCGGGATCACACGGCGCGGTCGCGTCGTACGCTCTCGGTGAGGAGGTATGGGACGCGGTCGTCGCCGACTGGCGGACGGCGCCGCTCCGGCCCGAGCTGCACGCGACGCTCGTCTTCCTCGAGACACTGACGCTGCGGCCCGACGAGCTGACGGCGGCCGACGCCGAGGCCGCGTATGCCGCAGGCGTCTCTCGCCAGGCACTCCTCGACGCGGCGACGGTATGCGCGCTCTTCAACATGATCACGCGCCTGGCAGACTCGCTCGGCTGGGACGTGCCGAGCTGGGATCGCCTCACGACGCGCGCTCCGGCGATGCTCGAGGGCGGCTACGCCCTCACCGCGATCCGGCGCCGGTAGCCTCCGGCCCTCGGCCGACGCTCCGTTCAGCGGCCCGAGCGCTCGAGCCGGCGCCTCGAGACGGTGTCGAGCGTCACGGCCGCGAGCAGGATGAGCCCGGTGGTGACGTCCTTCACCCAGTCCGTCTGGCCGAGCAGGTCGAGCCCGTTCTCGATCGTCTTGATCACGAGCGCGCCGAGCAGGGCGCTGCGCACGTAGCCGCGGCCGCCGAACAGGCTCGTGCCGCCGATGACCGCCGCCGAGATCGCGTCGAGGAGGATCGTGCCGCCGCCTGCGGATAGGTCGACCGAGCTGAGTCGGGCGGCGAAGACGATCCCGCCGAGCGCGGCCATCGCGCTCGAGATGATGAAGACGAGGATGCGGATCCGGGCGACGTTGATCCCGGCCCGGCGCGCCGCCTCGGCGCTGCCGCCGACCGCATAGACGTGCCGGCCGAACGTCGTGCGCCTGGCGATATACGACCAGAAGGCGACCAGTGCGACGACGAGCACGCCGGCGAAGGGGACTCCGGTCGGGTACGTCGCGTGGTTGCAGATCGCGACCGCGCCGAACGAGGCGATGCCGATCGCCGCCACGCGCAGGACAGCAAGCGTGAGGTCGCCCGGATCGAGCCCGGCCCGCCGGCGCGAGGCCCAGTTGGTGGCCGCGCCGAGTGCGTACAGGCCGGTCACGATCGCGGCGAGGATCCAGCCTGCGAGCGGCGAGAAGTGGTAGTTGGCGACATTGTTGACGAGGTTGCTCTGGATCCCGATCACGCCCTGGATCCCGAGCGCCTTGAGGATCACGCCCTGCCAGATCAGCAACCCGGCCAGGGTGACGACGAACGAGGGGACGCCGATGAAGGCCACGAACGATCCCTGCGCGGCGCCGATGGCGGCGCCCGCGAGGACCGCGAGCACGATCGCGGCTCCGCCGCCGAGATTGTGGTTGGAGCCCGACTGCTGCAGCTCCGCCACGACGATGCCGCCGATGCCGCTCACGTACCCGATCGAGAGGTCGATCTCGCCGAGCAGGAGCACGAACACGACCCCGATCGCGATCGTCGCCGTCGCGGCGGTCTGCACGATCAGGTTGTTGAAGTTCGTCGCGGTGAAGAAGACCGAGCTCTTCGAGGAGAAGAAGATCACGATCAGCACGAGGGCGATGATCACCGGCAGGCTGCCGACGTCGCCGGCCTTCAGCCGCTCGACGTAGGCATGCATGGCGGCCCGCATCCCGCCGCGCTCGGCGGCGACGTCGATCTCGCTGGGCGCCGGGGCGGTCACGCCTCCAGCTCGCCCGTGTCCGCGATCCCCGCGACCTTGGTCGGGATGCCTGCCGTGATGGCCGAGACGATCTCCTGCTGGGTCGTGGCGGTGCGCTCGTAGACCCCGACGTTCCGGCCGAGCCGGAGGACCGTGATGCGGTCGGCGACCTCGAAGACGTCGTGGAGGTTGTGCGAGATGATGATCACGGCGAGGCCCTGCTCGGCGAGCCGCTTGACGAGCTCGAGCACCTGGCGCGTCTGCGCGACGCCGAGGGCGGCGGTGGGCTCGTCGAGGATGACGACGCGCGAGTTCCACATCACGGCCCGCGCGACCGCGACCGACTGCCGCTGGCCGCCGGAGAGGGTGGCCACGGTCTGCCGCACCGACCGCACCGTCGTCACCGAAAGGGACTCCAGGGTCTCCTGCGTCCGCTGCTCCATCATCGGCTCCTTGAGGCGCTGCAGGGCATCGTGCGCCTCCCGGCCGAGATACATGTTCTCCACCACGTCGAGGTTGTCGCAGAGGGCGAGATCCTGGTAGACCACCTCGATGCCGAGCCGGGCGGCGTCCTTCGGCCCGTGGATCTGCACGGGCCGGCCGTCGAAGTAGACGGTGCCCGAGTCGAACTGGTGAATCCCCGCGATCGATTTGATCAGCGTCGACTTGCCGGCGCCGTTGTCTCCGACGAGCGCCATCACCTCGCCCTCACGCACCTCGAAGTCGACGTCGACGAGCGCCTGCACCGAGCCGAATGACTTGGAGACGTCCTCGAGCCGAAGGATCGGCGCGCCGCTCATCGGAGGGTTCCTACCACAGTGGCGAGCGAGAGGTGAGCGGGACGGCGAAACCGCCCCGCTCCCTCGACGCTCCCTGCTACTTGCAGTACTGCGCGTAGGCCCCGACGCAGACCTGGGCCTTCTTGACGAATTTGTCCGTGAACAGGATCTTGTAGTTCTTCTTCGTCACCCACACCGGCGTCAGCAGGATCGACTTCGTGCCGCTGATCTTGCCGTTCGTGGTGACCTTCTTGCCCTTGATGATGTTGATCGCAGCCAGGGCAGCCGCGTTGGCCTCGGGCTTGATCGCCTTGTAGACGGTCCCGCTCTGCCAGCCGGCGAGGATGTACTGCACGCCGGTCGGGGTTGCGTCCTGGCCCGTCACGGGGATCGGCTGCAGGCCGTGGTTCTTCAGCGCAGAGATGACCGCGCCGGCGAGCCCGTCGTTCGCCGCCAGCACGCCGTCGATCTTGTTGCTGTTCTGCGCGAGCATCTGCTCGAAGATCGTCAGGCCCTTGGTCGCGCTCCAGTCCGTCCACTGGTCACCCGACTTCGCGAGCTTGAGGGTGCCCTTGGCGTAGAGCGGCTTCAGGATCGAGTCGTAGCCCTGCTTGAACAGATGCGCGTTGTTGTCCGTGATGCCGCCGTTGAGCTCGGCGATCACCGGATGCTGCGAGTACATGCCGTTCGCCTTCAGCGCCGCGATGAGCCCGAGCGCCTGGAGCTTGCCGACCTTGACGTTGTCGAACGACACGTAGTAGGCCGCCTTGCTGTGCACCACGAGGCGGTCGTAGTCGATCACCTTGGCGCCGCGGGACACGGCCTCGTTCGTGATCGCCGCGCCCGACGCCGGGTCGAGCTGGTCGAGCAGGATCACCTTCGCGCCCGAGGCGAGGCACGACTCGGCCTGCGACTTCTGGCGCTGCGGGTCGCCCTGCGCGTTCACAACCTGCGCCGTGACGCCGCCCTTCTTGAACGCCGCCTTGAGGAGCGGCGCGTCGAAGAGCGTGTACCGGGTCGAAGACGTGGTGTCCGGGAGCAGCGCGCAGACCTGCACGTTCGCCTTGTGCGTGGCGACGCGTGCCCCCGCGGAGCCGGCCGCGAGGAGCGCGACGAGTACGAGCATCGCGCCTGCGAGGCCCAGCCTTGAATGACGCTTCATTCCACCCTCCATTGGGTTGTTGACCGCGGCCAGCGTCGGCCCGGTCGTAGCGGCGCAATACTACTCCTCTAGTGCAATAGTTCAAGAGGGGTTAAGTACCGATTACGAAGCGGGGTACTTCTCGCGCGCCGAGCTGCCCTCGTAGCGGGTATGCGTCGTGAGGTAGAGCTTCACGTTCTTGCGCGTGACGAACTTCAGCCCCGTGTTCGTCTCGGCGGGCGAGACGAGCCCACCGCTGTAGCGGTAGAGGAACAGCTGCTGCACCGGCACATAGCCCTGCAGGTACGGCTGTTGGTCGATCGTGAAGTCGAGCCTGCCGGCGGCGATCGACCGGAGCGTCCCCGCGAGCAGGTCGAAGCCGCCGGCTTTCACCCCCTTGCGGTGCAGGGCGTACTTGCGCACGACCTCCGCGACGCCCGCGGTCGAGCCGCCGTCGACGGCGAACATGCCGCGCATGCCGCGATGGGCGAGATACGTCTTCTCGATCCGTTGCCGCTCGACCCCGACGTCTGCACCCGACGCGACGACGTGCAGCTGGATCGGCATGCCGGAGTCCCGGATCGCGTCACGGGCGCCGTCGACGCGCGGTTGCATGTTGAGCTGGCCGGGCGTGGCGATGAAGAGGAACACGTCACCCTCGCGCACGAGCTCTGCGATCCGGGCCCCGAACTTGAGCCCGGCCTGGTAGAGATCCTGGCCGACGTAGGCCAGCCGCGCGTTGTCTTGCCCGCCGTCGGCGTTGTAGGAGATCACCGGGATGCCGTCGGCGAGCGCCCGGGCCGTCGGCTCGTTGAACGCGAGCGGATCGATCACCGAGACGGCGATGCCGTCCGCTCCGTTCCGGATCGCCCGGTTCATCGCCGCCACCATCTCGGCCACGTTGCTGCGCCGGGAGCCCGTCCACGTCGCGGCGACGCCGTAGAGCGAGCAGGCGTCCTGGCTGCCGTAGCGGGCCGGGGTGAAGAAGGGGTTCGTCGTCGCGTGATTGACGAAGACGAACCGCCAGCGCGGGTGCGCCTGCAGGAACGAGGTGGGCGCAACGGCCGCGAAGGCCGCGCGGCGGAGCAGGTCGGCGCGGTCGAACGCGCCGCTCATGCCGGCCGTCGGCGCAGCAGCGCCACGCTCCCCAGGACGGCCAGAGCTGCGAGCACGAGCAGGATCCCGGCCTCGATCCCCTGGAACGTCCAGAACCGGTCGGCGGGCTGGAACGTGATCACCCGTCTCCAGCCCACGGAGGCGAGGTACTGCTGCGCCTGGATCCCCGCGCGCTGCGCGTGCAGCACGGCCTCGCCCTCGCGCGCGCTCGTGATCCGACGGCCGACCGCGTCGACGACGGTGTTGTCGATGATCCAGTCGCGGGCGCGGGTCGCCGCCACGAGACCGCTCGCCGTCCGGTGCAGCGGCGGCAGGTAGTGCGGCCGCAGCAGCAGCTCGAGGCACCCGCGCGTCGCGACGAAGATCCCGCCCGCGAGGGCGAGTGCCGCGAGGCTGCGGCGCAGGAGCAGGCCGGCGAAGATGCCCACCGTCAGCGCGAACAGCCCGTACGCGGGCACGACGAGCCCTTCGATGTCGAAGCCCGACGGGCTCATGCGTCCGGCCACGCGGTCGAACGGCTGCCTCCACCACATGGCGATGAGCGCCAGCGCGACCGAGGCCAGCACGACCGCGAGCCCGAGCCAGAGCGTCTTCGCGAGCAGCCAGCGCCGCCGGGAGATCCCCTGCGCCCAGGCAAGCCGGAACGTGCCCTGCTCGAACTCGCGCGCGAGCAGGGGCGCGCCGATCAGGACGCCCACGAGCGCGGGCAGGATGACGAGGAACCGGGCCGCCTGCACCCGCGAGCCGAACTCGCTACTGAAGTGGCTGAGGATCAGATCGCAGCCCGGCTGGGCCGCGGGCGGCAGGCAGGCGGCGAGCGCCTGGCCGTGGTACGCGGACCGGATCGGCTGCGCCGTGATCGCGGCAGCGACCGCCACCAGGAACACCATCAGCGAGACCCCGAGGAGCTGTAGCCGATGCTGCCGCCAGGTCACCCATGCCATCGCAACCTCGACGGCTCGGGAGGCTGCGGCGCGGGCAGGTCCTCGGGAGCCATGTAGGCGAGCAGGAGCTCTTCCAGCCCGATCTCCTCGGCCGACCAGGACGGGTCGAGCAGCGCTCCGTCGGTCCTGACGAGCAGCGTCAGCTGACGCCCGCTGTGGCTCTGGCGGACGATCGACTCGACACCCCGGATGCGTCCCATCGGCCTGCGGACGCCGGTGAGCAGGCGGTGCGATTCGAGCAGCTGCTCGACAGCCGCGTCGATCTTCACGCCTCCGTCGCCGAGCAGGACGATCCGGTCACACGCACGCTCGATGTCGGTGACCACGCGCGAGGCGATCATCGTCGCGGCGCCGGTCTCCGCGGCTCCGTCCATCAGCACCTGCAGGAACGCCCGACCCGCGAGCGGGTCGAGCCTCGCGAACGGCTCGTCGAGGAGCAGCAGGCGCGGGCGCTTTCCGAGCGCGAGCGCAAGCGCGAGACGGGACCGCTCACCGGGCGCGAGCGTCGAGACCCGGAGCTCCGGCGCGAGCGGCCCGAGCAGCTCGGCGGCGAGCGATTCGTCCCAGCGCACGTTCGTCGCGCGCGCGAAGTCGAGCATCTCGCGCACGGTGAACGACCGGTAGAGCGGCGCATCCTGGGCGACGTAGCCGATCTCCACCAGCGCCCGGACGTCCCGCCGCGGATCGCGACCGAGGACGCGGACGCTTCCCTCGCTCGGCTCGAGCAGGCCTACAGCGAGGCCGAGGAGCGTCGACTTGCCGGCGCCGTTCGGCCCGGTCAGGCCGACGACGGTTCCCGGCGGAATGGTCAGCGTGCAGTCACGGAGCGCCCACGTGCCCCGGAAGCGCTTCCCGAGCGCCGCCGTCTCGAGCGGCGCGCTCATGCCGCGCGCGCGCTCAGCGCCTCCCGCAGGGTGCTCGACACGAGCGCCACGATGCTCTCGGCGTCGAGACCCGCGAGAACAGCCCCGGCGATCCACTCCACGAGCGCTTCCCGCAATGCGTCGTGGTGCTCGAGGGACGCGCTGCCGAGCGTGTCGGCAACGAATGTGCCACGGCCGGGGCGCGCGTCGACGAGCCCCTCGCGCTCGAGCTCGCGATATGCCTTCGCGACCGTGTTCGGGTTGATCCCCACATCCGCTACGACCTCGCGCACGGTCGGAAGTTGGTCGCCGACCTCGAGCAGGCCGAGACGAAGCGCCTCCTTGACCTGCTGGACGATCTGCAGATACATCGGCAGGCCGGAGCGCTGGTCGAGGTGGAACTGCATGCCACGATTGTAGGCCGACGGCGTCCAGGTCGAAAGCACGCCGCAGGCTCACACCTCGTGCGCGCCGTCCGAGGCGACGCAGATGTAGGCGCGTCCGCGCGGGCCGTACTCCGCCAGGACGCGACCGGCGAAGACTTCCGCGCCGTCTGCCTCCACGAGCGCGACGATCGCGCCCCCGAAGCCGCCACCCGTCATTCGTGCCGCAACGGCGCCACCGGCGTAGGCGAGGTCCACGAGCCGGTCGAGCTCGGGGATCGTCGCCTCGAAGTCGACGCGCAGGCTCTCCTGGCCCTCGCGGAAGATCTCGCCGAGCGGCTCGAGGTCGCCGGCGCGGAGCGCGTCGACCGTCGCGAGCACGCGGTCGTTCTCGCTCGTGACGTGGCGCAGCCGCCCTGGATGGCCCTCCTCCAGCTCGCGCTTCCGCTCGGCATAGCCGGAGCTCTCGAGCCGGCGGGGGACCCCCGAATGGAGGATCACGAGCGCCAGCTCCGGCGGCAGCGGAACGGGCTCGTGGGCGAGCGTCGCCGTGTCGAGGAGGATCGCACAGCCTGCCTTCCCGAGCACCGACGCCGCCTGGTCGAGGATCCCACAGGGGACGCCGACAGCCCTGCGCTCGGCCCGCCGGGCGGCCTGGGCGAGCTCGAGCGGCTCGAGGGAGAACTCGGCGACGGCGCAGAGCGCCAGGGCGACGACGACCTCGAGGGCCGCCGACGACGAGAGCCCTGCGCCGATCGGCAGCGTCGAGGTGAGCCGGCCCGCGATCCCGACCGGCGGCCGTCCCAGTGCGTCGAGCTCGGCTGCGACCGCGTCGACGTAGCGGGTCCAGCCCTCGTCCGCGTCGGCCGACACGAGCCCGATCTCGGCCGCCGGCTCCGCTTCCAGCAGGATCCCGAGGTCGAGTGCCGCCGGCAGCACGAGCCCGCCGACGAGGTCGGTGAACTCGCCGATCAGGTTGACGCGGCCGGGAGCCCAGAAGCTCCGCCGCCGGGTCCCGGCGGTCACGAAGGCACGACCGCCTGCCGCGCCTCGGCGCGGAGGCGCTTCAGCGTCTTCATCACGTCGTCGCCGCCCCGTCCGAAGAGGTCGTGGAGGCGCACGTACTCGGCGTAGAGCTCGTCGTAGGCGCGGCGCTTGCCGTGGTCGGGGAGATACGTCTCCGCGATCGGCGCGGCCATCCGCTCGGATGCCTCGCGGATCGATCCGAACGCACCCCCGGCGAGGGCGCCGAACATCGCCGCGCCGAGCGCGGGCGCCTGCTGCGAGCTGGACACTTCGATCGTGCGGCCGAGGACGTCGGCGTAGATCTGCACGAGCAGCCGGTTGCGGTGGGGCAGGCCGCCGCAGGCGACGATCCGGTCGACGGAGACGGACTCCCGCTCGAAGGCGTCGATGATCACCCTTGTGCCGAAGGCGGTGGCCTCGAGCAACGCCCGGTAGAGCTCGGCGGGACGCGTGGCGAGCTCGAGGCCGACGACGCAGCCCGAGAGCCCGGCGTCGACCAGCACCGAGCGGTTGCCGTTCCACCAGTCGAGCACGAGCAGCCCGCTCTCGCCGGCCGCGAGCCCCGCGGCCTCCTCCTCGAGCACGCGGTGGACGTCGCTCCCCTCCCGCCGTGCCAGCTCGTGGATCTGAGGCGGCACCGCGTTCGCGACGAACCAGGCGAAGATGTCGCCGACGGCGGACTGGCCCGCCTCGTACCCGAGTAGACCCGGCACGACGCCGTCCTCGACGACCCCGCACATCCCCTCCACCTCGGCGAGCCGCTCGCCGAGCAGGATGTGGCAGTTGCTCGTCCCCATGATCACGACGACCGTGCCGGGCTCGATCCCGCCAACGGCCGGAGCGGACACGTGAGCATCGACGTTCGCCACCGCGACGGGCGTGCCCGGCCGCAGCCCCGTCCAGGCGGCAGCGCGCTCGGTCAGCCTGCCGGCGCGGCGGCCGATAGAGACGATGCTGCGAGACATCTTCTCGTCGACGACGCCCGCGAAGCGCGGATCGAGGGCGCCGAAGTATTCCGCGGACGGGAAGCCGGCGGCGCGCGACCAGATCGCCTTGTAGCCGGCGGTGCAGTTGTTCCGCGTCTCGACGCCGGTCAGCTGCCAGACGATCCAGTCGGCGGCCTCGATGAGCCGGTCGGCGCGCACGTACACCTCCGGATCCTCGTGGAGGATCTGGAGCGCCTTCGGGAAGAACCACTCGGAGGAGATCTTGCCGCCGTACCGCGGGAGCCACGGCTCGCCCCGCTCCTGGGCGACGGCGTTGACCTCGTCGGCCTCCGGCTGCGCCGCGTGGTGCTTCCAGAGCTTCACCCACGCATGCGGGCGGCCCCGGAGCTCGGGCAGCTCGCACAGCGGCGTCCCGTCCGCCGCCGTCGGGAGCATCGTGCACGAGGTGAAGTCGATGCCGACGCCGCCGACCTCCTCGGGACGGACGCCTGCGAGCACCAGCACCTCCGGCACGACGTGCTGGAGCGTGCGGACGTAGTCGGCCGGATCCTGCAGCGCCCACTCCGGCTCGAGCTCGACGTCGGAGTCGGGCAGCCGCTGGTCGATGACGCCGTTGGCGTACTGGTACACGGCCGCCGCCACCTCGGAGCCGTCGAGGCAGTCGACGAGCACGGCTCGGCCGGACTCGGTGCCGAAGTCGACGCCGACGGCGTACCGACCGCTCAGGGCTCGATCACGACCTTCAGCCCGCGCCGCTCCCGCAACGACGCGAATCCGCCCGGCCACTCGTCCAGCGCGAAGCGCTCGCTGACGAGCGGCGCCAGGTCGACGCGGCCCTCGGCTGCCAGCCGAACCGCACGCGGGAGGTCGGCCCCGGTCATCCGCCGCGAGAGGAGCATGGTGAGGCCCTTGCGGCGCGCGGCCGAGGCGCAGAACGAGGTCCGGTCGCGGTCGGGGATCCCCACGAGCACGAGGCGCCCACCCGGCCGAAGCGACGCGATCGCGTCGTCGACCGCGCCGTCGTCGCCCGCGGCCTCGAAGGCGACGTCGAGCCCTCGCACCGGGATGGGCGAGCCGCGTACGAGCGCGTGGGTCGCGCCGGAATCCTTGGCGGCAGCGACACGATGGGCGAGTGCGTCGGTGGCGACGATCGGCGTCGCGCCCGCCATGCGCAGCAACTGCACGAGCAGGAGGCCGAGCGGTCCGCAGCCGAAGACACCGGCGCCCGCGCCCGGACGCACGTGGCCGAGATCGAACGCGTGCAGCGCGACGCCGAGTGGTTCGGCGAGCGCCGCCTCGACGTCGGTGAGCGTGTCCGGCACCGGGTGCACGAGGCGCTCGGGCCACGCGAGGAGCGTCCGCAGCGCGCCGTCGGTCGACCCGTGGCCGGCGAAGCGCACACGGGGGCAGAGGTGCTCGAGGCCGGCGGCGCAGGAGTCGCATGCACCGCAGGGCGCGGCCGGATCGACGGCCACCCGCTCCCCGGCGCGCGGTCCCGACGTGACGACTCCCGCGAACTCGTGGCCGAGCACGAGCGGGTGGTCGAGGCCGGCGTCGCCGATGCCGCCCTCGACCAGCCAGTGGCGGTCGGAGCCGCACAGCCCGACCGCGGCGACGCGGACGACCACCTCTCCCGGTCCTGCCGACGGCTCCGGCTCGTCGTGCAGGCGCAGGTCGTCGGGACCGTGCAGGCGCAGCGCCTTCATCACTCCTGCCCGTAGTAGGCGGCCGGTCCGTGCTTGCGGCGGAAGTGCCGCCGGCGCAGGTCGTCGCCGATGGGCTCGATCTCCGGCCGTAGCGTCTCCGTGCGCAATGCCTCGGCGGCCACCTCCTCGAGTGCGATCGCGTTCTCGACGGCGACTACGACGTCAGCGCCCCACGCGAACGGCCCATGCGAGGCGACGAGCACGGCCGGCCGGTCGAGCGGCTCGAGCGCGGCACGAGCGAACGTCTCGACGATGACCTCTCCAGTCGTCCGCTCGTAGTCGCCGTCGATCTCGTCGCGGTTGAGCCGACGCGTGACCGGAACGGAGCCGTCGAAGTGATCGGCGTGAGTCGTCCCGTAGCACGGGATCTCGCGGCACGCCTGCGCCCAGGCGGTCGCGAAGGGTGAGTGCGTGTGCACCACGCCGCCGAGCTCGCTCCAGGCCCGGTAGAGGACGAGGTGCGTCGGCGTGTCGGAGGACGGCCTGGTCTCGCCGTCGACGACCGCGCCGCTTTCCAGGTCGACGACGACGACCGTGCCGGCGCTGAGCCGCTCGTACGGCACGCCGCTCGGCTTGATCGCCATGACGCCCGCGTCGCGGTCGGCGGCGCTCGCATTGCCGAAGGTGAGGACGACGAGCCCGGCCCGCCCGAGCGCGAGGTTCGCCTCGAGCACCCGCTCACGCAACTCGACGTGGCCGGTCACTACAGGGCTCCGGCGAGCCGGTAGTACGCCTGGTTCCACCGCAGCTCGTTGGCGAAGTCGCGGAGTTGCGTCCGCTCGTCGATGACGAGCAGCTCGATGCCCGCGATCTCGGCGAGGTCCGCGAACGCCTCCGCCCCGATCCCCTTGGTGAGAACCGTGTGGTGCGCGCCGCCCGCGCGCAGCCAGGCCTCGGCGGCGACGGTGAAATCGGGCTTCGGCCTCCACAGCGCCCGAGCCACCGGCAGCCCTGGCAAGTCTTCGGTCGGCTCCACCAGCTCGACCTCGTTCAGCACGAACCGGAAGCGGTCGCCGAGGTCGAGCATCGCTACGACGACCGCCGGGCCGGGCGCCGCCGTGAAGACGAGTCGCACCGGGTCGGCCCTGCCGCCGATCGAGAGCGGGTGGATCTCGCACGAGGGGCGTCCCGCCGCGATCGACGGGCAGACCTCGAGCATGTGCGCACCGAGCACCATCGGGTCGGATGGCGCCAGGTGGTACGTGTAGTCCTCCATGAACGAGGTGCCGCCGGCCAGGCCGGCGCACATCACCTTCACGATGCGAACGAGCGCGGCCGTCTTCCAGTCCCCTTCGGCCGCGAACCCGTAGCCGTCGGCCATCAGCCGCTGCGCTGAGATGCCCGGCAGCTGCGTGAGGCGCCCGAGGTCCTCGAAGGTGTCGGTGAACGCCAGGAAGCCGCCGGCGTCGAGGAGGTCGCGCAGGCCGGCCTCGATGCGCGCCGCGTCCCGTAACGACCCCCGCCGCGCCCCGCCGGCGCGCAGAGCCGGCGCGACCTCGTACACGTCCTCGTACTCGGCGACGAGACTGTCGACCTCGGCGTCGGAAACGGCCTCGACCGCGTCCGCGAGGAGGTCGACGCCGTACCCGTTGACCGAGACGCCGAGCCGGATCTGCGCCTCGACCTTGTCGCCCTCGGTGACCGCGACCTGGCGCATGTTGTCGCCGAAGCGCGCCACCGACAGCGTGTGCGCCTCGTGCCAGCCGGCCGCCGCCCGTGTCCACGCGCCGATGCGCTCCGCGACGCCGGGATCGCGCCAGTGACCGGCGACAGTCTTCCGGCGCAGCCGCATCCGCGTCTCGAGGAAGCCGAACTCGCGGTCGCCGTGCGCCGACTGGTTCAGGTTCATGAAGTCCATGTCGATCTCCGCCCACGGCAGGTCACGGTTGAACTGCGTGTGGAGATGCAGCAGGGGCTTCCGGAGCTCGGCCAGGCCGGCGATCCACATCTTCGCCGGCGAGAAGGTGTGCATCCAGGCGATCACGCCGACGCATTCGTCGGCTGCGTTCGCGGCGAGCGCGAGGCGGCGGATCGATTCCGAGCCCGTGGCGACGTCCCGGTGGACGATGCGGACCGGGATCGCCGCCTGCTCGTCGAGCCCGGCGGCGACGGCGCGTGCATGCTCCTCGACCTGCCGCAGCGTCGCCGGGCCGTACATCTCCTGGCTGCCGGTGACGAGCCAGACCTCGAACCGGCCGAGCGCCTTCGTCCGTCCCACGCGTCGGCCGGGTTCAGGCGCCATCGCTCGAGATCTCCTCGAGCTGGCTGCGGTAGCTCGAGATCATCAGCTCCGTGAGCTGCTCGAGCGAGGTCTCGTGCACCTGCTGGTCGATGGTGATGCGGCCGCCCTGCAGGACGTTGATGCGGTCGCAGAGCTCGAAGAGATGGGCGTAGTTGTGGTCGATCACGATGATCGAGATCCGGCCGCTCGAGGCAAGGTCCTTGACGAGGTCGATGATGAGGCGCGACTCGCGGGCGCCCATGGCCGCCAGCGGCTCGTCGAGCAGCAGGATCTTCGTCGCCGCCCGCACGGCCCTCGCGACCGCGACCGCCTGCCGTTGGCCGCCGGAGAGCTGCTCGGCCTCGGCGTCCACGCTCGGCACGTGCACGTTGATGTCGTCGAGGTACTGGCGCGAGAGCTTGCGCATCCCACGCTTGTCGAGGAAGCGCAGTGCTCCGAACCTCGTCAGCTCGTGGCCGAGGAACAGGTTCTGGAAGACGGGCAGCTGCGGAATCAGCGCGAGGTCCTGGTAGACGGTCTCGATTCCATGGGCCCGGGCGGCCTCGACCGAGTGGAAGTGGACGCGCTCTCCGCCGAGGAGCAGCTCTCCGTCGTCCTGCGTCTGGAAGCCGCTCAGGATCTTGACGAGCGTGCTCTTGCCGGCTCCGTTGTCGCCGACGAGGCCGAGCACCTCGCCCTGCCGCAGGAAGAGGTCGATGCCACGGAGGACGACGAGCGCTCCGAAGCGCTTGGTCACGCCCCGCACCTCGAGCGCAAGCTCGCCTGACGCAGGCGCGGGCGGCGTCGGCTCCATGGGCTGGGCGCTCATGTTCCCCTCGAGCGGGCGATCAGCCGGTCGAACTGCACGTTCAGCGCCATCGCGAAGATGATCACCACCCCGACCCAGACGTAGAAGTCGTTCGTGCTGACCCCGATCAGCGTGAGACCGTCCTCGAGAACGCCGATCAGGATCGCGCCGATCAAGGCTCCGATCACCGTGCCGCGCCCACCGGTCAGCGCCGTGCCGCCGATCACGCAGGCGCCGACGGCGTAGAGGATGTAGTCGACGCCGAAGTTGCCGGGGTCGAGG